>Ga0308405_1000199_pt1 | contig 40015 bp, 47 predicted proteins | sample HotsprSampleMS13_FD_203473 | JGI IMG/M metagenome (GOLD analysis project Ga0308405, IMG submission 203473) | Hot spring phototrophic mat microbial communities from Mushroom Spring, Yellowstone National Park, Wyoming, United States - 20060912_MS13 ...
AAGATCCGTTAACTGATAAACCTATCCATGTAGATTTCCATATTGTTTCGTTAAAAGAAAAAGTTGAAGTAAAAATACCAGTCCATCTTAAAGGTGAAGAAGAAGTGTTAAAACTTACTGGTGGTATTATAGATTTCCCAATGAGGGAATTAAGGATTAAATGTTTACCAAAAGATATTCCACACTATATTGAAATTGATATTTCACATCTTAAAATAGGACAAGCGATCACTGTTAAAGATATCCCTCAAGAAAAGTTTGTAATTTTGGAACCGTCAGAAACTATAATAGTTCATATATTATCTAAGAAGAAGGAAGAAGAGAAACCTGCTGAAACTGTAGCGGCTGAGACAGTTACAGAACCTGAGGTAATATCTAAAGGTAAGAAAGAAAAAGAGGAAGAAGTTGGCACTTCTGAGACAGAAAAAAAGAAATAATTAGTAGAATATAATGATAAAAAAATTAAATAGTTTTTTACACCAAAGTTTTTTGTTTATCACTACAGTTGTTTTGTTAGGTTGTGTATCTTTAGGTAATTATTGGTCATTAGTAACAGTACCACAAGAAAGTGGGTTAAAACTTACAAAAATTACAGATAAAGAAGATCTTTTGGATACAGAACAATCTTTTGCAATAAGTAAAGATGGGACAAAAGTAGTATTTACTTCTTGGAAATCTGGGAATGGGGATATTTATATAAAATCAATAAAAGGTGGTAAAGGTATAACTCAACGAACTTCAAGGACAGAACAAGAAGTTCAACCAAGTTTTTCACCAGATGGTTCTCAAATAGTTTTTTGTTCACCACGAGGTGATGGTTGGCATATATATATGATACAAACTGAAGGAGGATCTGCTACAAAACAAATCACAACTTCTTCACCAAGATATGCTTATTATCCATCATTTTCAACTGATGGTAAAAAAATTGTGTTTTCGTCAGATAAAGATACAAAGGATTCTTCTAAAGAAAAAAGAAATGCTAATTTATGGGTTGTAAATTCTGATGGAACAGGACTTACACAGCTGACATTTCATTTGTCAGATGATATATGGCCAGTTTGGTCTCCTGATATGACAGGGATATATTTTTTATCATCTCGTGGAGAAGAACAAAAAGGTGTTATGAATATATGGAGGCTAGAATATGATAATAAATAAAATTTTAACAAAATTTTTAACAATTAGTTTTGTATTAATAATGTTTTTAAAAAATGTTTTCCCAGGTCCACCACCAGGTATAGCAATTGGTACAGAAGGTGGACAAACAGAGTCATCCTCTACTGAAAACAAAATTTATTCTAAGTATTGGTTCATACAAACCTAGTTTAAATATGATAAATGAAGATTTGAAGTATCATAATATAGAACCTATAGGTACTTCTAGCATATATACAATAGGTATAGGTAGTAATAAAGTTCCTCCTATTATATTAAATTTATCATCTTGGTCAGGAAGTACTAAGAAAGTTTTTTTAAAGAAACTTTGAATATGTATATTTTTGGTGTTGGTGGAATTTTATGGAACATAGCAAAACTTTTTCCCAAACCATATTCTGACTATTTTAATTTAAACTTAAATTTTATTGTAAGAGATGTTTTTGCTTTTTTAAAAGATGAAAATTTAAATGATAATACTTATATATCATATACTACTTTTGTTATAGATTTAGGTGGTGGGTTAGAATTAGAATTTTTTCCATTAAAAAATTTTAAGAATTTTTCTATTTCGTTAGGGACAGATTTCATATTATTAAGTTTATCTCTTGTTCCGTTTGAAGTTTGGGAATCAAACTTGTCAGATATAGAATTTGGTGACAATTATAAAAATCATGAATGGAAAGATATGATTTTAGAAACAAATGGTAATAGTTTAAAAATTGGATTAAATTTTTATTTTTAGATATATATAAAAACATCCTCTTTTAGGGGTAGAAATATGAAAATTAAACTTGTAGTAGGATTAGGTAATCCTGGAAGAGAACATATTTATGACAGACATAATATTGGTTTTATGATCATAGATTATTTATCAAACCAGTTCAAGTTTAAATTGTTTAACCACAGAGATTTTTCTGTAGGTAAAACAAAAATTTGTGGAAAAGAAATTCAGTTTTTGAAACCATTAACATATATGAACTTAAGTGGACTTGCAGTTGAACAACATATTAAAAAGAAAAAAATTTCGCCACAAGAAATTTTGGTTATATTAGACGATTTTTCTATTAATTTAGGTTCAATACGTGTTCGTCAACGAGGTTCTTCTGGTGGGCATAATGGACTTGGTTCTATTATTGAATGGCTTAAAACAGAATATATACCTAGGATGAGGATAGGTATTGGTCCTGTACCACCGGGAGTTGACCCAAAAGATTTTGTATTACAAAAATTTTCTCGTGAAGAACTACCCGTTGTTGCAAAAATTAAAGATGAAGTTGTAGATTTAGTAAAAAAAATAGCAAGAGAAGGTGTAGAAAATTTGACTATAGAAGTAGCAAATGATAGTAGATAGTAGGTAGCATATAGTAGAAAGGTTTTTCTAAAATCTTTCCTACTACCTGCTTTCTACTTACTACTTAATTTACTGGGTGCGTAGCTCAGTTGGTTAGAGTGCCGCTTTGACATGGCGGAGGTCACAGGTTCAAGTCCTGTCGCACCCAGTTTGTTTTGAATTATTGAGTTTATAGAATTATAGAGTTTAAGAGGATAATAAAAAAAACTTTTAGGATTAAGTTTTATCATTGTTTAAAGTAAGTTAAAAATTAACATTGATGAATAACTCAAAAAATTTTGATTTACAAACATTAAGACATTCTGCTTCTCATATAATGGCTTCTGCAGTTGTTGAACTCTTTCCTGGGGCAAAATTAGGTATAGGCCCTGCAATTGAAGAAGGGTTTTATTATGACTTTGATATTCCTACAAAAATTTCTGAAGACGACTTACCAAAAATTGAACAAAAGATGCGTGAAATTATAGAGAAAGATTATAAATTTTTAAGACAAGAAATCTCTAAAGAAGAAGCAATAAAGTTGTTTAAAGAAAAAACAGAACCATACAAGTTAGAATTGCTACAAGAAATCCCTGAAGATAAAGTTTCAATTTATGTTCATAACAACTTTGTAGATTTATGTCGTGGACCTCATATAGAATCTACAGGACAACTTAAATACTTTAAGTTGTTATCTGTTTCAGGTGCGTATTGGCGTGGGGATGAAAAAAATCCACAACTTACAAGAATTTATGGCACAGCATTTTTTACTAAAGAAGAACTTGATGACTATTTAAATAAACTTGAAGAAGCTAAAAAACGCGACCACAGAAAACTTGGAAAAGAATTAGAACTTTTTGAAATTTTTGAAGAAAAGTTTGGGAGTGGACTTGTTTTTTGGCTACCCAAAGGTGCAGTTATAAGAAAAATTATAGAAGATTATTTAAGAGAATTTCATCTTAAAAATGGATATCAAATTGTTTATACACCACATATTGCGAGATCTACTTTATGGGAAATTTCAGGACATTTAGGTTTCTATTCAGAATATATGTTTTCACCAATGGATGTAGAAGGACAAAAATATATAATAAAACCGATGAATTGTCCCGGCCATGTGTTAATTTATAAATCAAAGTTACATTCATACAAAGAGTTGCCAATAAGATTGTTTGAACTTGGTACTGTTTATAGATATGAACGTTCTGGAGTTTTACATGGACTTATGCGTGTCAGAGGGTTTACACAAGATGATGCACATATTTTTTGCACACCAGAGAATGTTGAAAACGAAATTTTAGCATTATTAGATACTGTGGTAAAAGTGTTAAATAAATTTAGTTTTAAAGAATATAACATAAAGTTGTCGACAAGACCTGAAAAATTTATTGGTGATTTAGAACACTGGGAACTTGCAGAAAATGCTCTAAAAACAGCACTTGAAAAAAAGGGTTTAAAATATGAGATTGACCCTGGAGAAGGTGTTTTTTATGGTCCTAAAATAGACCTAAAAATTAAAGATATAATAGGAAGATTGTGGCAGTGTTCAACAATACAGGTTGATTTTAATCTTCCACAAAGGTTTGATGTTAAATATAGAGATAAAGATGGTCAAGACAAATATGTTATAATGATCCATCGTGCGTTGTTAGGTTCGCTTGAACGATTTTTTGCAGTGTTGATAGAAAACTATGCAGGTGTGTTCCCTTTATGGCTTGCTCCTGTTCAAGTAAAAATTTTGCCTATAAGTGATAAATTTTTAGAATATTCACAAAAAGTTTTGTTAGAATTACAAAAAAATAATTTTCGTGTTGAACTCGATGTTTCTGAAACAACTTTGCAGTATAAAATCCGTGCTGCAATTTCACAGAAAGTTCCATATGTTGTGATAATAGGACAAAAAGAACAACAAGAAAATAAAATTTCCGTACGACAATATGGTTCTGAAAAAACAAATACTTATAAAATAGATGAATTTATTGGAAATTTAAAGAAACAAATAAGTGAGTGAATGAGTGAATTAGTTCATCCCGCAATATGTAGAGCTGAAAAACCCACTTTTTTTGTCATTGCGAGCGACCCCCCGATTTAATCGTGGGGGGAGCGCTGCAATCCCGCAGATTGCGGGATTGCTTCGTCGTCCCGCTGAAGGCGGGACTCCTCGTCCCGCCAAAAGCGGGAACATCTTAGCAGCATTGAATACTTTTTCAGCGTCTCCAATTTGCGGGATTAGTTCATAGTTGAAGACCAATAAACTCACAAACTCTATTAACTCAAATAGGAGGGTTAAAACTAAAATATGGATTTCAGAAGATATAGAATAAATCAGTATATCCGTGCAAAAGAAGTCCGAGTAGTTGATGAAAAAGGACAACAACTTGGTGTAATGCCGATTCAACAAGCGTTGAAACAAGCTCAACAATTAGGACTTGATTTAGTAGAAATAGCGCCTGAGGCAAATCCTCCTGTATGCAAAATTATAGATTTTTCAAAATTTAAGTATCAACAAGAGAAAAAAGAAAAAGAGTTAAGGAAATCAAAAAGAGTTACAGAGGTGAAGGAAATTTATATAAAACCGACTATTGCAGACCATGATTTACAGATAAAACTTAATCATATAAAAGAATTTTTACAAAAGAATCATCCTACAAAAATTTTGATAACATATTTTGGAAGAACTATAGAGTTTTTAAATCAAACATCAGAACAATTAATTGATAAAATTAAAAATGAGTTACAAGAATATGGTAACTTTTCAAATATAAAAAAAGATAAGAATAGAATTTTAATTATTGTGGAACCAAAAAAGAAAAAGTAGAAAGGGGTCAGCTATTTAAAATTAACCACTGAAAACACTGAATTCACTGCCATGCCAGAGACAGGTCCACCTTAGGTGGGAAGGTGGGCACTTCGGGCGTAAAATTACAGAAAAATATAAAATTAACTGTGAATCCCGCATTTAACAATTCAGTGTCTCAGTGGTATAAAATTTTTATCCTGGAGGGAAACAATATGGTAAAACAAAAGATAAAATCGCATAGCGGTGCTAAAAAAAGGTTTAAATTTACTGCTTCTGGTAAAATTAAATATAAAAAAGCAGGTCGGAGACATTTGTTAATTGGTACTTCAACTTCGCGTAGATACAGATTAAAAAAATCTGCTTTTGTTGATAAAGCTAATATAAAAGATGTAAAAGCAAAACTTCCGTATGGAAGATAAACAAAAGGGAGGGTACTATGGTAAAAATATATTATGATAAAGATGCAGATTTAGATGTGTTAAAAGATAAAACTGTAGGTATTATTGGTTATGGTATACAAGGCAGAGGACAAAGTTTGTGTTTACGAGAATCAGGTGTAAAAGTAGTAGTTTCAGAACTTGAAGGGACAAAGAATTATCAACAAGCAATAAATGATGGCTTCCAAGTGTTCACAGCAGAAGAAGTAGCAAAACAAGCAGATATAATCCAAATTTTGACACAGGACCATGTTCAAGCAGAAGTATATAAAAAATCGATCAAGAAACATTTAAAACCAGGCAAAGCATTGTGTTTCTCTCACGGGTTCAATATACATTTTAAACAAATTAAACCACCAAAAGATATTGATGTTTTTATGGTAGCGCCAAAAGGTCCCGGTGCGTTAGTATGGGAAATGTATAAAGAAGGTAAAGGAGTACCTGCACTTGTTGCTGTACATCAAGATGCAACTGGTAATGCATTAAAGTTAGCATTAGCATATGCAAAAGCTATCGGTGCAACACGTAGCGGTGTTATTGAAACAACTTTTAAAGAAGAAACTGAGACGGACCTTTTCGGAGAACAAGTTGTACTTTGTGGTGGTGTCTCAGCATTGATACAAACAGCATTTGATGTTTTAACTGCAGCGGGGTATCAACCAGAAATTGCTTATTTTGAAGTTTTACATGAACTTAAACTTATTACTGATCTTATCCAACAATATGGTATCTCAGGTATGAGAAGAAGTGTCTCAAATACAGCATGTTATGGTGATTTAACTCGTGGACCACGTGTGATAAACGAGAAAGTTAAAAAAGTAATGATAAAAATTTTGAAAGAAATACAAAATGGGAAATTTGCTCGTGAATGGATTAAAGAAAACAAAACTGGTAGACAAAAATTTAATGAACTTTTGAGACAAGGTGACCAACATCCTATTGAAGAAGTTGGGAAAAAACTTCGTGAAATGATGCCCTGGATGAAAAAATAGTTGTTTATTTATAAATTATTATTTTGTAGTTATGGTAGCCGCAGTCCCGCTTTGGGCGGGACTGCGCAGAATAGTAGTAGAAAGTATTAAGTAGGAAGGTGTTAGGTAGTTAACACATTCACACATCCACACATTCACATATATTCGTAGCGGTCGGATTTCTGCTAGAGGTGCCCACCAGAGGTGGGCAGGCCCGCCTGCCGTGGGCAGGGACTGTCTTAGGACATGTATGCGACATTACTGATAGATTGCCACTCCCGCAATTTGCGGGATCGCAATGACAAAAGCCATGTAGGATGGACTTTCTAGTCCCGACAATGCTAAAGTGAGAAATAGTTCAGAGTTATCCCGCAGATTGCGGGATTAGTTCGTAGTTTGAAATTCTAAATGAATAAAAGATGTCATTGCGATCTCGCAAGTAGCGGGACCGCTACTTGCGGGGCTCCTCGTCCCGTCAAAAGAGACCGCTGAAAAATGATTTTATAGCAGCACAAGGTGCTGAAACTACAAAATCTATCTGTAGTTGCAGTGTCTTACGCTGCCTATCATTTTTTTAGCAGAACAATCCCGCAATTTGCGGGATGGCAATATATTTTTTACGACGAGATTGCTTTGTCGCTTGTGCTCTTCGTCCCGTCAAAGCGGAAACGTCTTAGCAGTATGAATACTTTTTCAGCGGTCTCCAAGTTGCGGGATAAAGGATTGCCCTACAAAGAGATGTATATATTAATAATACAATATGTAGGGCACAGATTTAGCTGTGCAAAATTTATTGTAATATTATAATCTATTGTATCAAACATAATCTCAGCAAGTATATTTTTTAAGAAACTTTGTCCAATGCTTAAAGAAGGTAGAAAAATAGTATATATTTTATTTTTTATAAGTTTAACTGTTTGGTTAATAAGTTTTGTTATAAAATTTTTATTACCTATATCAATAATTTTTTGTGTTGGTACACTTCTGTTGATAAATTTTTTTCGTGATCCTGACCGTGTTGTTAAAAAAAACGAATCAATCCTTTACACACCTGCAGATGGTAAAATTTTTGGAATTATAGAAACAGAAAATACTTATTGTGTAAAGATATTTATGTCAGTGTTTAATGTACATATCCAGCGTAGCCCAACTGATGGTGTGATAAAAAAAATTGAATATAAACAAGGGAAATTCATCCCAGCAGGTAAAAAAGAATCTGATATACAAAACGAACAAAACACTATTGTTATTCAAGATCAAAACAAAAATGAATTTGTAGTTACACAAATAGCTGGTATTTTAGCAAGACGTATTGTTTGTTGGGTCAAAGAAGGACAAAGTGTACATCAAGGACAAAAAATAGGTGCTATACTTTTAGGTTCACAAGTAAATTTTGAATTTCCTAAAAACAAATACAGGTTGTTAGTAACAAAAAATCAAAAAGTGTTTGCAGGGATCACAACAGTTGCTGTAAAAATTCAACAACAATGAATAATATATTATTCAGATTTTATTTGTTTCCTACAATTTTTACTGCTGCGAATATGTTTTGCGGGTTCTGGTCAATTGTGTTAAGCATCAAAGGTAGTTTTGTAAGATCAGCATGGTTAGTAGTTTTAGGGATAATTTTTGATGGTGTTGATGGAATAATAGCGAGAGCAAAAAATGTTAGTTCAGTAATTGGAGCAGAACTTGATTCTTTAGCTGACTTGCTCACATTTTGTGTTGCACCGATAGTTTTAGTTTGGCAGTTAGTTGGATACAGATATGGTTTCCCAGGTGTAATGATATGTTTTTTATACATATTTTTTGGTGCGCTAAGGTTAGCAAAATTTAATTTTGTTACTTGTTATAAACAACAAAATCAAAAGATTACTTTTTATGAAGGATTGCCAACACCAGCTGCTGCTGGAATAATTGTTTCAATTATACTTTTATTAAGTATCTCAAGTGGTGAATATGGCTTTACTAAAAAACATATAACATTTTTGTTAGCTATAGTGCCATTTTTAGAAAACATTTTGCCTGCAATAATTCTTTTTTTAGGTTTGTTAATGATTACAAAATTTCGGTATCCTAAAGTTAACAATATAAAACTTACACAAAAAGTTTCATTAAAAGTTCTTACAATAGTAATAGTGACAACATTATTAATTTTTTCATATCCTGAAAGTTCTATATTTTTAATTTTTGCTGTCTATGTGTTATACGGTGTTACTGAATACTTCATAAGAATTTATAAACTCAAAAAATTAAATAAGCAGTAATAATTGTGAATGAAAACAAACCTCAATTTAGTAAAAAAAGAAGTTGTTGATAAATATAAATACCTTTTTGAAAACAAGTTTGTAGCAGGACTTGATGGAAACATATCTGTCCGTATAGGAAAAGATAAAATTCTTATCACTCCACAAGGCAAACAAAAAATAAATCTTTGTAAAAAAAATCTTGTTATCATAGATCTTTATGGAAACAAACTTGATGGTGAAGCACAACCTTCAGGCGAGTGGCGTATTCATACTATAGTGTATCAGAATAGAAACGATGTTAACGCTGTAGTTCATACACATCCTGTATATTCAACAGTTGTTGGTATCTGTGGTTTTAATATAAACAAACCGTTGATAGCAGAAACATTGATTTATTTTGAAGGAATAGCACAAGTAGAATATGCAACTTTTTATACTGAAGAACTTGCAAAAAAACTAAAAAAATACTTGCCTAACAACGATGTGTTTATTTTAAAAAATCATGGATTAGTAACTATCGCTGAAGATTTACAAACAGCTGTTATAAAAACAGAGAAGTTTGAATATCTATCAAAAATTTTTTGTCTTACAAAAATTTTAGGTAAACAACGATTTCTTACTAAAACACAGGTTAAAGAATTAGAAAAAATTAAACATATATTTTTTGAAAAAAACTAAGATTTTAAAAAATTTTTTAAAATACTTGAATTTTTAAAAATTTTGTTGTAAAAAAATCTAGAAGAAATTTTTTTGAGAGGGGGTAAATTACTATGGGCGCGTTAATAGGTGGAATAATAGTAGCAGCAATAGGTGTATGGCTATGGATTTTATGGCCAGGGCAAGTTGTTATTGTTTTAAAAGGTAGCATACCTATAATGTTTATTGCTGCAGGACTTTTAGCAATTATTGCAGGGATTACTTCAATAAAAGATTCTATTGAAGCAAAAAAACTTGAGAAAGAAGCACAACAACAATCTAATTCTTCGTCATCACAACAATAAAAAAATAAATTTTTGTTTATAACATTTATTTATCTTTTACCTTACCAAAACAATAATTATAGGTAAAAAAACTTTTTTATACTTATCTATTGACAATACATTTTTTATTTTATAAAATTGTTCAAGTTTTGAACATCTGTTGTAGAACAAGGAATAATCACGTAGATTGAGACTGCTGAAAAAGTGCTAATGTTACTAATATATCATTGCGATCCCGTTTTAGAGATCGCTGAAAAAACCTACTTTTTTGTCATTGCGTGCGTCAGCGAAGCAATCTCGTAGTTAATAGATTGCCCATCCCGCAACTTGCGTGATGACGAAGCAATCTAATTACATAATAAACACTTACATATAATAAATAATGAATAATACAGAATTGTTAGATAAAGAATTTCTTGTAATAAAACAGATTTCAGAAAACCCACAACTTGATCAGAGAACTATTTCACAACAAACTGGTCTTTCGTTAGGTCTTGTCAATTTGATAATAAAAAAACTTGCCAAAACTGGGTATATAAAAATAAAAATGTTAAATGGTAAAAAAATAGAATATATTTTGACACCGAAAGGATTATCAGAAAAAATTAAAAAAACATATAACTATGTTTTAAAAACAATAAATTATTTTTCACACACAACTGAAAAAATAAAACAAGTTGTCTTTGAAGAATACAAAAAAGGCAAAGAAGAATTTTATATTCTTGCTGACGATGAAATTTATAAAATAATAGAACTTTGTTTCAAAGATTTGTCTATAACAGATGTGAAATACAAAAGGATTTCAAAAATACCAAAAACAACCAAACCAACCGCTGTATATCTTGTAGCAACAGAAAAAAATGTTTTCAATAACTCGAAAAACATAATAAATTTACTAAATTATTTTTGAAGAAAATATAAATAATGTAGGGCACGGCTTCAGCCGTGCAAATTGGGTTATGGTAGCCGCAGGCTTTCCGCCAGAGGCGCCTACCAGAGGTGGGCAGGCCTGCCTGCCGCGGGCAGGGACTGCCTCAGGCAGTAGCCGTGCAAATTATGATTTATAAATAATTTTATAAAATAGGTATAAACTTATGCCATACAACTGGTCAATAGACGAAAAAAAGTTTAAAAAAGAAGATCCAAAAGCATACAAAATCTGGCGGATACAACAAATGATAAACTATGGTTTAGCAGGCGAAAAATTAGATGAAAAAGAAGTAAGAAAATATTGGAAAAAACTTTTTATGGATGAACCAACAAGAAAATTTTTAGAATTATTATTATGGAACAAGAGACCAAAATTTTAACACCCCAACAAAAAGAATTTTTAGACATAGTAGCTGAAGATAAACATTTATGTAAAAAGTTTTACCTAACAGGAGGTACACCACTTTCAGCATTTTATCTCTATCATAGAATCTCTGAAGATATTGACCTTTTCTGTGAGGAAGAGATAAATTTATTACCTATAAGAGCATTTTTAGGTAAAGTTCATAGAAAATTAAAGTTAAAAAAAATTGATTATAGGAACTTTTTAGGACTTCACTCATTTGAACTATATTTTTCTGAAAAAGAAAAGTTAAAAGTTGACTTTAATTATTATCCGTTCCCAAGAATTGAGAAAGGAATAAAATATAAAAATATCTCTGTTGACAGTATTTATGATATTGCTGTTAATAAAGTCCATACCATAGCAATGAAACCTCGTGCAAGAGATTTTATTGATATTTATTTTATAATCAAAGAAAAAAAATATTCTTTTGACGACTTAATAATGAAAGCAAAAGCAAAGTTTGATTGGCACATTGACCCAATACAACTCGGTATAGCATTTACTCAAGCAGCAGAACTCAAAGATTATCCAAGAATGATAAAAAAAATTGACCACAGAGAATGGAAACAATTTTTCATAGATTACGCAATATCGTTAAAAAAACAGATATTTAAATAACCTTTGTGATGATAAAAAAATAAATGGGAAACAATATGGCACAAAGAAGTAAAGATTGGTTAAGACAAGCAGAAAAAGATCTATCTCATGCAAAAAATTCGCTAAAAGACAAAGATTATGAATGGTCATGTTTTGCGTCACAGCAAGCAGCAGAAAAAGCTTTAAAAGCAGTTTATGAAAAGAAAAACTTGTCTGTTAAAGGACATTCTATAATTGGACTTTTAGAAGGTCTTAAACCGTATTTTTCTTTTCCAAAAGAATTTTATAAATATGCGCGAATATTAAGCAGGTATTATATAGAAGCAAGATATCCAAATGGTTTCCCGGAAGGAGCACCGTTAGATTATTTTGACAAAGATATGGCAGAGGAGGCAATAAATGCTTCGGAGAAAATTGTTAGATGGTGTAGAGATACTATCAGTAGATATAAATAAGATAAAAAAGGATTTAAAAGAAATAGTTTTAAAAATAAAAAGAAATCATCCTGAAGTTGTAAAAATAATTCTTTTTGGTTCTTTTGCTAAAAACAACTATACTCCATATAGCGATATAGATATTGCTATTTTTGTAAAAAAAACTTCAAAAAATTTTGTATTAAGACAAGATGAGTTCATTGATTATTTTAAACATTTAAATTTTGATGTCAACATACTTATATATACACAAGATGAAATAGAAAAATTAAAAAAAGAAGATAACAAATTTGTTAAAGAAATACTACAAGGCAAAGAATTATGAAAATCAAAATTTATGAAAAAATTTTTTAAATGTATACATTGAATTTTAACCAGAAAGATGTTAGAAAACAAGGTATGAAAAATTTAACTTTTATGGATGATTTTAAGACCAGAGTTCTTTTTGGAGTTGTGTTATATAGAGGAAAAAATTTATTAAAATTCAAAGAAAACATCTTTTTAGTCCCTTATGAACTATTTCTTTAAAAATGACGGATTTTATGAAAAATTTTTTAAACTACATAAAAACCAAATTTTTCACCACAGAAACAAGGAACTTAGAAACAATGAAATCTTTTAAAAATTTTAAAAATCCTTGAAAATATTATACTGATATTATAATATTTTTCAAAAAACTTTATAATACTAATATAATCTTTTATGGATAAAGAAAGATTAAAAGAGCTAATAGTAGAGCACAAAGAGAAGTTTTTATCCAAAACTGGCTTGATAAAAAGAGAAATCCAAAAAAAGATTGGCAAATATCTAAATTCTAAAGAGGTTATTTTAATCACAGGTGTCAGAAGAAGTGGAAAATCATCTTTGATGAAATTAATTTCAGAAGATCTTATAAATACGTTTAAAGTTTCTTCTTCAAATATTTTGTATTTAAACTTTGAAGATGAAAGGTTTATTGATTTTACAGTCAAAGATTTTGATTTACTTTATGAAACATATTTAGAAATATAAAATCCCAAAGGTAGATGTTTCTTTTTTTTAGATGAAATTCAAAATATATTTGGTTGGGAGAAATGGGTAAATCGTCATTATGAATTTGAAAACATAAAATTTTTTATAACAGGTTCAAACGCAACATTGTTAAGCTCAGAAATTTCTACAGCTTTAACAGGTAGGAACAGACAGTTAATAACCTGGCCATTTTCTTTTCGTGAATTTTTACAGATGAGAAATGTTTTTTTCAATGAGAGAGATTTTTATTCACGAGATAAAAAATTGATGTTAAAAAGATTTTTTAACGAATATTGCCAACTTGGAGGTTTTCCAGAAGTTTTAAAATCCAAAGATAACACTTTACTAGAACAATACTTCAAAGACATAATTTATCGTGATATAATAGCAAGATTTTCTATAAGAAACATAAAAGAATTCAAAGAACTTTGTATTTATGTTCTAACATAGCAACTATTTACAGCTATGAGAATTTAAAAGATATAATTAATGCAAAGAATATAACAACAATTAAAAACTATCTCGGATATTTAGAAGATGTCTTTTTATTTTTTAGATTATCACTATTTGATTATTCTATTAAAAGACAGATTTATAATCCAGGAAAATTTTATATAGTAGATATTGGACTATCTCAAACAATTGGTTTTAAAACATCTTTAAACATAGGCCATATTTATGAAAACTTAGTTTTTTTAGAACTAAAAATACAAAACAAAGATATATTTTACTGGAAATCAAAAGATGGAAAAGAAGTTGATTTTATAGTTAAAAAAGGGATAAAAATTACTGAGGCGATACAGGTATGCTATGATATTAACAATCCAAAAACAAAAGAAAGAGAAATTAGCGCTTTAATTTCTGTTTATAAAGAGTTGAAACCAGATAGATGTTTAATTATAACCACAGATGAAGAAAAAGAAGAAAAGATTGGCAAGTTAAAAATTAAAATTATCCCTCTATGGAAATGGTTGTTACAAGAACAACAAGATTAATAGTTTTGTATGACAAGGATTTCCGCCAGAGGCACCCACCAGAGGTGGGCAGGTCCACCTGCTGCGAGCAGGGGCTGTCTCAGGCAATGTATCAAACGATAAAAAAATGTGTAGGGCAAAGCTTTAGCTTTGCAAAATTTTATGCCCAATTTCATAAGCCACATAAAAACCAAATTTTTAGCAACAGAAACAAGAAAACGTTTGGTTTTAAAAACTTTAAACCATCTATTGACAATATGATAATTATTTTGTATTTTGTTCAAAATTTGAACATTGCTAAATTTGGGAATATAATTTATGTTAGATAAAAAACAATTAATTGATAGAATAATTCAAAAAATAAAAACATACTATCAACCAGAGAAAATAATTCTTTTTGGTTCATTTGCGTGGGGCAGACCTTTAAAAGATAGCGATATTGACTTACTTATAGTTAAGGATACATCTGAAAAACATAGGAAAAGAATGCTTACAGTGAGAAGATTACTTAGTGAAGAGAATGGCCTAATTGGTATAGATATATTGGTTTATACACCTGATGAAATTAATAAAAGATTAGAAATCGGTGATAGTTTTATTTCAAAAATACTTAAAAAAGGAAAAGTTGTCTATGGTTAAAAAAGAGATAGAAGAATGGCTATCAAAAGCAAATAAGGATTTAGAAGAAGCAAAATTTCTTTTTGAACATAACAGACCTCTTGAAGATTCAGCATATTTCATTCATCAAGCAATAGAAAAGTATCTCAAAGCATTCCTTATCTTTAATGGATGGGAGTTAGAAAAAATACATGATTTAGTAAAACTTACAAAAGATGCAGCAAAATTTGATAAATCTTTTGAAAAATTTATTCCAGTAATGGAAGAAATAACAGATTTTTATATTGAAAGTAGATATCCTGTTGGATATGAGGTTGAATATACAAAAAAAGAAATAGAAAAATCAATAAAGGATGCAGAAGCAATAAAATCATTGGTTATGGAAAAAATACTAAAGGGTAAAGTTTAGAACCCCAATTTTTTTAAGTGTTTGTATTTAAATCCAACCTATGCTAAATTTTTTACACTACTTAAAAACCAAATTTTTCACCACAGAAACAAGAAAACGTTTAGCTGAAAATTTAACCCATCTATTGACAATAATTATTTTATACTTTGTTCAAAATTTGAACATAACATAACAAAGCCAAATTTAAATTGTGAGGTGGGTATAATAAACTCAGCAGGGGGTAAATTTCAAAGGTGGAAAAAATAAAATTCAAAGAAATAATTGATTATGCTAACAAGATAAAGACGAGGTTTAAACCCCAAAAAATTATACTTTTTGGTTCTTATGCTTATGGTAAACCACAAAAAGATAGCGATGTAGATTTACTTGTTATAATGAGAACAAAACTAAAACCTGTTGAACAGGCAGTAATAATAAGAAAAGAAATACCGAATCCATTCCCTTTAGACCTCATAGTAAGACGCCCTGAAGAAGTAAAGAAAAGAGTTAAAAAAGGCGATTTATTTTTAAAAACTTTACTTGAAAAAGGAATAAAGTTATGAAAGAAATAACAAAGGAATGGATTAAAAAAGCAGAAGAGGATTATATGGTTGCTGTAAGAGAATCTAAATTACCCCCTTTTCCAACATACACAGTTTGTTTCCACAGTCAGCAATGTGTTGAAAAATATATGAAAGCAATTCTACAAGAAAATGGAGTATCTTTTGGTAAAATTCACGATTTAGAAATTCTGCTTAAAGATTGTAAAAAATTTCTTCCTGAATTAGAGGACTTTAGAGAAGAATTAATATGGCTTACTACATTTGCAGTAGAAATTCGTTATCCGGGTTTTAATGCTACAAAGAAAGAAGCCAAAAAAGCGTTAGATATTATGAAAAAAATACGAAAAGTGCTAAAAAGATATTTTAGAAAGTAGGTATCTTAATGTACCAGTATTATAATATTTTAACTAAAACTTTATAACACTAATATAATCTATTATGGAAAAAGAAAAGTTAAAAGAGCTCATAGTAGAGCATAAAGAAAAGTTTTTATCCAAAACTGGCTTGATAAAAAGAGAAGTTAAAAAAAAGATTAACACATATCTTAATTCTAAAGAGGTAATTTTAATCACCGGTGTGAGAAGAAGTTGTAAATCATCTTTGATGAGATTAATTACAGAAGATATTATAACTAAGTCTAAAGTGCCGTCTTCAAATATATGGATAAAAAATTATGAAGAAGTTAAAGATGATAAATTTTAAATTTAGGAGGTAAAATAAAATGGGATATATAGTGTATGTAAACGAGTCACATAAAAAAGCAGTAGTTCATGAAGAAAACTGTAAATGTGTTAAAATTCTTAGGAGCAAAGGAAAAGGTATAGGAAAAAGCGGAAACGACTATTGGTCACAAGTGTTCCCTAATTTAAGTGATGCCTGCAATTTCGCAAAAAGCACAGGAAAGCAAACAGTAAATTGTTGCAAAATTTGTTTGAAAAATTCTAACTGCTGTTAAGATGTTAATAAGTTAAATTTTTAATAAAAAAGTAGTATAAATTCAACAATATTCAGTTTGGAAAATATTTTGTAATTTTGATTTTTTGTGTTATTAAAAAGTTAAAATTTGAAACCTGTCTTTTTATGAAATTTGCAATACGTGATGATGATGTTAATTTTTTTACAAAACCAATGGAATTGGAAAGCTTATATAAAGATTTGTTGGAGAAAGATATTCTTGTTTCATTTGCTGTTATCCCTTTTGCTGTTAAATCATATTACTGTGGAGACTGGGAAAAATTTTATCAAGAAAAAGAAGAAAATCCGATCGATAAAAACAAAGAACTAGTTCATTTTTTACAAGAAAAAATAAAAGAAAAAAAGGTTTCTATAATGTTACATGGTTTTTCTCATCAATATAAAGTAGCAGCTGATAAAAAAAGTAAATTAGTTTTAGCTACTGAAGAGAACCTTATTGAATTGCGAAGGGACAGGAATGGAAAAAAGCTTTGTTGGTATGGTGAGTATAATTGGAAAACATATGAACAGATGAAAAAAGAGACAAAGATAGGTAAAGAATATCTTGAGGATATATTGCATACAAAAATATCTGTCTTTGTCCCACCCAGTAATGATATTTCAAAAGAAGGTGTAAAAGCAGTTTCAGAGTGTGGATTAAATATTAGTGGAACAATGTTATTGTCAAAGTTTAATCGTCCTGTAAATAGATATAGTGTTAGAAATTGGATTTTAAAATTGTGGTGGCGATTGAAATATAATAAAGTTTATCCTTATGTAATGGATTATGGAGGTCATAAAGAACTTTGTGCTTATGGGCTTGTACCGGGTATTGGTTATGAAGAGTTGAAAGAACAATTTGAATTTTGCAAAAATGTAAATGCGCCATTTGTTTTAGCAACACATTATTGGGAAGTGTCAAAAAATAACAACCTTAAAGATATTTATATTCAGTTTTTAAATTTTGTGCAAAATCAAAAGGTGAAAATTTGTTTTGTAGATGAGTGTTATAAAAAAATAGAATAAAATAGATACCCTAAAAAAATAATTCTTAAGGAGAAAAGAGATGAATTGTACAGATTTATACTTAGAACGTTTTAAGAATAAAGATGTAAAAGATTTTGTCCCCCTTTTTCAGTATACTATTAAATTAATAAGTAAATATAAGACTTTAGATTCTAATACCAAAATATTGGAAATAGGAAGCGGGACAGGATGGTTTCTTATATTGGGTAAATTGAATGGTTTAGATATTACAGGGTTAGAAATTAAACGAGAAATGGCAAGTTTTGCTTCTGATTGGGCTTTAAAATATGGTGTAAAATTGGATATTAAAATTGGCAGTATAGAAGAGTTTTGTGAGGAGAATAAATATGATGTTATAATTGCAAATAGTGTATTTGAACATGTTAGAAATTATGACCAAGGATTGAAAAATGTATTCAAAAGCTTGAAAGAAGGGGGTGTATTTTATTTTGTATCTACTAATAAGTTTGCTATAAAGCAAGGTGAGTATTGGTTACCATTTTATAGCTGGCTACCTAATAAACTAAGGTATAAAATCAGAATTGTTTTACAAGGACCAGAAATTATGGAACAAGGTATAGACTTTAATCAATTTACATATTATTGGTTAAGAGAATACTTTAGAAAACAAAATTATACTAAAGTACTAGATTTGATAGATTTTATTGATACAAATAATTTAAAGAATCCATCTTTTTTGAAAATTTATTTAATAAAATTTGCTAAAAAAATAAAACTATTGAAGAATTTAATTTTATTATTTGCTCCTGTGACAGAATTTATATGTATAAAATAATTACTAGAAATATTACCATTTTCTCACAAAAAAGTCTTACTAAGAATATTTTATTAAATCTTGTATCAAAAATTTTAGTAACACTAATATCAATTGTTTTCATTGGTTATATTTCAAGATGTTTAAGCAAGACAGAATTAGGAATATTTGCTTTGATGTTTATTTTTGATGGTTTAATTCCAGTAATTGCGGGTCTTGGACTGGGCACATCTGCAATTCGTTTAATTCCTGAATTTAAAAATGAAAGTTCTAAAATTTCAGATATAATAAAACTGACTATTTTATTACCAAGTGTTACAACTTTTTTAGTGGCGATTTATGCCTCATATATTAGTAACCTTATTTCATTAGTATTTCTCAAGACTGAAGTGTATGGTGGTTTTGTTATATGGATTATATTTATTAGTTCATTTAGTTGCATCTTACAATATATAATTATTGTTCTTCAATCACTTCAAAAATTTAGCAAAATTGCTTTATTGTCTATTTTTTCAAATTTTATTTCAAGATTCCTTGCAGTTGTATTTTTGCTAAATGGTTATGGAATAGTTGGAATTTTTCAAGGATTTTTAATAGGGACAATTTTTGGAGTTATCATCGGCATTTTTACTTTGCAAAAATATATTTTTTCAAAATATTATGGTTATCCAGTAAAAGAATATATTAAATTTTCTTTCCCGTACTATTTACAAGGTTGGGCAAGATTTGCCTTTAATCAAGCCGACCAATTTCTTGTAGCTGTAATATTTATACCAGAGATCCTTGCGATTTATTTTATAGCAAAAAAGGTTCTTTCTTTATTTATTTTGGTTTTGGAAAGTTTGTTAGAGCCTATTATTCCAAGATTAGCTGAAAATAAAGGACAAAGCATTGAAATCTTCTTTGAAAATTATAAGAAATCTTATCATACTTTTTCAATTTTTGCTTTTTTAAGTTCTTTATTTCTTTTAATTAACAGTAAAAATCTAATTTATCTGCTTGGTGGTAGCAAATTTTATAACCAATTTTTAGTATTAAATATTCTTTCGGTTAGTATGTTTTTTTATTTCTTGTTTTCATTATATAGCATTTTTGTTTATTTAATGTATACTCCATTAGATATCTTAAAAATAAATATTTTGGTTGGAATTACCAATATATTATTTGGTTTTTTATTAGGTCTCAAGTTTGGATTAATTGGTTTTGCTGTTGGGCAATCTATAGGTTTTATCCTTGGTATTTTTATAATTTATTACAATTATAAAGAACCGAAAAGTTTTGGATTTTTATTAGATGATATAAAAAATTCTATTATAGTGATTTTTATTTTTTTTGTTGGGTATATTTTGAACTTGTATTTTCTACCATTGATAAATAGCTTTTTGGCAATAATTAAAAACTTGATAGTAAATTTGCTATTATTCTCTCTTTTTGTATTTTTTGTTTTTTTAAGAGAAAAGGAAATTAAACACGAGGTTTTAATATGAAATTTTTGCTAAATAAAACATATCTTGAAGAAAAATATTATAAAAATGTGGAATATTACAAAATGATGGAAGATTGGCATAAAGAACATGGAGGAGTTGCAATAGAAGATATTGTAAAAAAACTATTAATAAGCCATCTTGATAATTTACCATCGGGTTCACAAGTATTAGAAATGGGTTGTGGGGAGGGGAGTGTAATCATTTGGCTTGCTAAAAGATATCCACATTTACAATTCCTCGGAACTGATATTTCGCCGGTAGCAATTGAACTAGCAAAAAGTAAAAGTCAAGGGATCTCTAATGTTATTTTCTTAGTAGATGATATTGAGAACTCAAATTTGAAAAATGAAAGTATAAGTTTCATTATCTCTCAGTCTGTATTAGAACACTTAGTTAACTACAAAAAGGCATTAGAAGAATGCTATAGAATATTAATTCCTGGTGGAAGAATTTTAATAAGAGTTAGTAATGGTGGGAGGTTGGGTAAAGGCATTAAAGGCTTTATTGTAGATCTTTTAAGATATTTGTTGAGGTTAAATAAAGTTGTTTATTTAAATCCTACATTTCAGTTAAATGGAAACAAAGAAGAAAAAAGAAAACAACATATGACAAATTTTGATTTAGCTGAAATACCATCTGATGTTTTGATTAGAGATTTGAAAAGATTAGGTTATAAGATACGATATTTTACTACATGTAAAGAGTTTTCGCTTCAATCAGATAATTATATAAAGGGAAACCTGATAAAAAGAAAAATAATTGAACTATATGTTAAACTTAATATTTTTCCTTTTAGTCATATGGGAAAAACCCTAATTGTATTAGCGGAAAAATAAAGAAAGGATTTGGGAAATGAATATAACGCAGTTTATTCAAGATTCAATTGCAAGAAGTCGCATAAAAAGAGAAGTTTTAAAAATTTTACCTAATCGGCGAAGGCAGTGGAATATTTATTATGAAAAGAAAAAACTTCAGTTTCTTCTATAATAAAAAAAAGAGGATATTATGAATGTGTTAACTAAAAGTAGAGATATATTTTTATTCTTTAAGTTTTTGAATAAAAATTTTAAAGATAGTTTAGAGAGGACAAAATGGTCACCAGAAAAGATGCAAGAATATGCGTTAATGAAAATTAGAAATATTGTAGATTATGCTTATCAAAATTCTGAATTTTATTTTGAAAAGTTTAAAAAAGTTGGTTATAAACCGGGCGATATAAAAAAGATAGAAGATTTAAAATACTTACCTATAACAACCAAAAATGAACTTAGAGAAGCTGTCAAAAGTAAAAAGATATTCCCTAAGAACATTGATTTAAAAAAATTAATTATTTCACATACAACCGGTTCTACAGGTCAGCCTTTAGAACTTTATTTTGATAATTTTGGTATAGAAGCAAGAAATGTTAATATTGCACGTGGCTTTTATTTTATGGGAGTAAGACCTTTAGAAAAATTTTTGTTAATCTGGAGAAACAAAGAAATGGGACGGGTAGAAAAAATCAAAAATTTTTTTGGATTATTTAAACAAATAGGTGTAGTTGATGTATTGAATGTAGAAGGTTCTGCCTTGAATAGTCAAAAGTTGGCAGAAATCGTTGATGAAATAAAAAAATTTGCTCCTTCTACAATTCGTGGTTATGTTAGTGCTTTATATATAATTGCGAAATTTATTAAAAAAAATGGGATAGAAATAAGACCAGACAGAGTTATATGTTCCGCTGAATATTTACCACATTCTATATGGGATGAATTAAAAGAAGCATTTAAATGTCCTGTATATAACCTTTATGGTGGTAGTGAAACATCTTTAGTTGCTTTAAGTGTTGATGATGTCTCAAAAGAAATGTTTTTAACTGATGATTTTTATTGGACGGAGATTATAGATGAAAGTGGAAGTCCTATTTATGAAAAAGGGAAAATTGGAAGTTTAATTATTACAGATTATTACAACCTTGCTATGCCATTGATAAGATATGAAGTTGGAGATATGGGTGAGTTTAGTGGAAAATGTTTTGGTCCTTTTAGAACTTTGAAAGAGGTATATGGAAGGATAAACGATGTTTTTATATTACCAGGTGGTAAACTTTTATTTTCTCATAACTGGCATATTTATTTTCGTGATGTTGAAGGTTTAGAAAGGTTTAAGGTTGTCCAAGAAAAAATAGATGAAATAAAAATACAATTATTGCCTTATGATAGAAAATTATTAGAGAAAAATTTTATTCCACTTAAGAATAAGATAGAAACTTCTTTCGGAAAAGATGTGAAGTTTGTTTGGGAAATAGTAGATTTCCTGCCTTTAGATAAAGGAGAAAAATTTCGAGCGGTTCAATCAAAAATAAATTGGAGAGAATATTTATGAAAGAGTTTGTAAAACCGGTTAAATCAATTGAAAATCTTCAACCATACAAATTAGTTTCTCATAAAGCATGGGAATTTACATATAAAAAAGATCATTTTAATGCAAAAAAAGTTATAAAATTGGACTGGAATGAGTCTACATATCTTCCACGGTATATTCTTAAGGAAATATTGAGGTATATTATCACTCACCGAATAAACTTGAATTGGTATCCTGATATAGATAATAAAATCCTAAAAGAAAAAATTGCTAAATATGTAGATGTTTCTGTGAATAATATTCAATATTTTAATGGTTCAGATAGTGCTTTGGAGTATATATGTAGAGCGTATATTTCTAACGGTAATAAAGTAGTAATAATTTCACCAACTTATGATAATTTTCGTATTTATGTTGAAAGTTGTGGTGGGGTAATAAAAAGATATTATAATTCTAATCCATTTGTTAAAGATATTGATAAATTAGCTAAATTTATAAAAGAAATAAAACCCAAAATGCTTTATTTAGTAAATCCTAATAATCCAACAGGTGTTTTATATGACAAAGAAGAAATAGAATTTTTGATTAAAAGCTTTTCTAGAACACTTTTTGTAATTGATGAAGCATATTATGAATTTTGTGGGCGGACAGTCTTTGAATTAGTTAATAATTTTTCTAATATTATTATAACGCGAAGTTTTACGAAAGCATTTGGATTAGGAGCTTTTAGATTAGGTTATGTAATTGCAGATAAGGATATAATTGATGTATTAAATAAAATTAGAGTAGGCAAAGGAATTAATACTTTTGCTCAAATAGCTGGGATTATAGCCTTAGATAATAAGGAATATATGGAAAAATATGTAGAAGAAGTTAACAAATCAAAGGAATATTTAAACAAAAAACTAAAAGAACTTGGTGTTGAGATTATAATAACACCTGCAAATTTTGTTTTAGTAAGATGTAAAAAACCAAGTTATATTGTTGCAGAACTTGAGAAACAGAATGTATTTGTCAGAGATTTATCACATTTACCTTTTCTTGAGAACTATATCAGGATAACTATTGGTGATTTTGCTACTATGAAAAAGTTTTTTAATATATTTAAAAAAGTCTATGAACAAAATAAAAGTTGCTTTATTTGATTTTTGTAAGACATTAGTAAAACTTAATACTTTAGGTGAGTTTGTTAATTTTTGTTTGAATAATGAAAATTTACACATACCTAATAGAAATTTAAAAAAATTTTTGATTTATATAAAACCACTACTGTCTCGTATGAAGATTTATTCATCAAGACAGATAGAGATAAAAGTTCTTTCTGGTTTTACAAAGGATAATTTATTAAAATTAGGGAAGGAATTTTATAATTTTGTCATTAAACCAAATTTTAATGCAGTTGTAATAAATGAATTTTATAAACTTAAGAAAGAGGGATATTACACAGTTATAATTTCCGCAGCATTGGATGTGTATCTGCAGTATATAATATATGATTTACCATTTGATAAAATCATTTGTACAGAGCTTATTTTTGATGAAAAAGGAGTTTGTTTGGGAAAAGTTAAAGGAATCGATCCGGTGGCAACAGGTAAAGTCAATAAGTTAAAATCAACACTTGACTTTTTTAATGATATAGATTTCGAACATTCATATTTTTTTACTGATGATCCTGTTGGCGATATATCGTTATTGAAAATTGTTGGTAATGGATTTATAGTAAAAAATGCTGATATAAAGAGGTTTAATTAAATTATGCGTATTCTTTTTGTTAATAGATTAATGGGTATCTTTTGGGGTGGTGGGGAAAGTTTTGATTATAATTTAGCAAACGCGCTTAAAAAAATGGGTAATGAAGTTTTTATTTTAACTGGTAAATCTCTTTTTTCTCCTCCGAGGAATAAAATTGATTTAGAAGTATTTTATTTGTCCACTCCATATTTAAGAGGAATTAGTTATAAACTTGGAAACAGAATTCCAAAGATACCTAATGCAATAGCGCGACTTGATTTAATTATTTTTGAAAAAGAAGCGTTTAAATGGATTAAAGAAAACAAAGATAAATTTGATATTATTCAGATTTTATCTCTGCCGAGATTAGCAGAAAAAATTGTTAATGAACTTAAGAAACCTGTTGTATTACGGTTTCCCGGTCCGCCTGCTGAAAAATGGGATATACCAGTTATAAAACGGTTAAAAAATAATCCCTTGGTAAAATTTTTTGCTGCTGGAGATACTATAAGGTATCTTGAAGAAAAAGGAATTGAAATAGATAATATACCTCAAGGTGTTAATTGTGATTTGTTTACAAAAAAACCTTCAGACATAAGACGGAAATATAATATCAAAAATGACGAAGTTGTTTTAATTTCTGTTGGTAGATTAATTTCAGGGAAAGGATTTGAATTTTTAATTGACAGTTTTAATGAAGTAATAAAGAAGGTTCAAAATTTAAAATTGATAATTATAGGTGAAGGTGTTTTAAGATCTAAATTAGAAAAAAAAGTGACTGAATTTAAAATTCAAGATAAGGTTATATTTGCAGGAAGAGTAAATCATAAAGAATTGCCAAAATACTATTCTGCTGCGGATATTTTTTTGCTTCTTTCATCGTACGAAAATTTTTCTAATGCTGTTTTAGAAGCAATGTCTTGTGAATTGCCAATTATAACAACAAATGTTGGTGGATTCCCTTTACAAATAAGAGAAGGTATAAATGGTTTTTTAGTAAATTACGGAGATTTAGAATCGCTTAAAGAAAAAATCATTTATCTTGCTAAAAATCATAATATAAGAGAAAAAATGGGTAAACTAAACAGACAGGAAGTGATAGAAAAATATTCCTGGGAAGAGAGTGCAAAAAAAGTTTTAAATCTTTATAATAAGGTTATTTTAAATAAAAATAAAGTAGTATTTGTAATTCCTAATCTTGGCAAGGGTGGCGCAGAAAGAGTATTAATAAATCTTTTAAACAATTTAGATAGAAACAAAATGAAATTAATATGTATATTTTATGATAAGAATCATATCTATTCTATCCCTCAGGATGTAAAGACATATACTTTAAATTTGCCGGGTAGTAAAAATATTTTTAAGAAGATTTTAAATTTTCCTTTAAGAATTATAAAAATAGGAAAGATAATCAAAAAAGAAAAACCTGATGTAATTTTTAGTTTTATAAACACCGTAAATCTTGCGGTAATAATATCAAAAATTTTATTTTATAATAAAACCAAACTAATCATTTCTGAACGTAATACTCCATCTTTTCAACTATCAGACAAATTAGGTATGATAACAAAATTTATTATAAAGATTTTATATCCTAAGGCAGATGTTATAATTGCTATTTCAGAAGGAGTAAAGAAGGACCTGATAAATAATTTTAATTTATTGGAGGATAAAATCAAAGTAATTTATAATCCCATTGATATAGAAAAAATTCAAGAACTTGCTAAAGAAGAAGTATATGAACATCCTTGGTTTAATGAAAATATACCGATTATTATAAATGTTGCAAGACTTACGAAACAAAAGGGACAAGAATACTTACTGAGAGCATTTAAAATTGTTAGAGAAAAAATGTCTGCTCGGCTGGTTATTTTAGGAGAAGGAGAACTTGAAAACGAATTAAAACAATTAGCAATTGATTTAGGTATAAATAATGATGTAGCATTTTTAGGTTTTCAAAAAAATCCGTTTAAGTTTATGGCAAGGTCAGCAGTGTTTGTATTGTCGTCTTTATGGGAAGGATTTCCTAATGTCGTATTAGAAGCCATGGCTTGCGGGGTTCCTGTTATATCTACTGACTGTCCTTCTGGACCAAATGAAATTATTGAAAATGGTAAGAATGGTTTTCTTGTTCCTGTAAAAGATGAAAAAAAATTAGCCGATGTTATAATACATCTTCTTAATAATGGGAATCTGTCAAAAAAATTTTCGTCTAATGCTATGGATGAAATAATAAAATTTTCTATAAAAAAGGTGCTTAAAAATTATTTACATATTTTTGGGGGAGTATAAATGATTTATTTGTTTTTAGTAATAATAGGATTTATGAGTTTTATAAGGATCCAGTTGAAAAAATACTTTGCATTGGATATTGACTGGCATCTTGTTTACCATTTAATTACGCTCATTCTTGGAATTTTGGTAATAATTAAAACTTTTATTAAAGGAAAGATTGCTTTTAGGAAGATAGAAACTTCTTTTTTGATTATTATATTCTCTTTTTTATTTACTGGATTTTTTTATATAAATAACAATATTTTTATTACCTATTGGGGCATATTTGAGTATTTGTATATTTTTCTATTGAGTTATTTTTTGTCATTCTTTACACCTACACAAAAGAATATAAAGTTAGTCTATAAATCATTTAAAATTTTAGTTTTTCTTATGGTAGGGGTTGCTATATATCAAGAAGTTGAATATTTGCTTAACAAATTAGGAGTGATTTCATTTATGATATTTCACAATCATCCGCTTGAGGCGATTAGATTAGGAATTCTAAGACCACCTTCACTTGTAGGTAGTCCAACAGAGTGGGGGAGTGTAGCGTTAATTTACTTTCTTATGGAATTGTATCTGAATAATTTTAAGTTGTCTACTGGAAATATAATTCTTGTTTTGACTTTTTTTATTAGTGTAACGAGATCTTTATATATATGTTTTTCCAGTGTTATGTTTTTAATGTTCATGTTTAAAAAAAGAAATTTAGTTGGGGAAATTGTTGATAAATTAGAATTGTTAAGAAGAAGAAAAAACATAGGCAAGATAAAAATTTTATTATTTAGCATTGGGCTTATTATATTAACATTATTAGGTATTTACACTATTTATAGTAGTAATATAGATTTTTTATATAGTGAAGGACATCTCAGAGGTTATGCTTTATGGATTGCCAAAAATATTGAAAATAAGATAATCGGCATAGGCCCTGGTATGTTTGGCAGTTATGTATCGTTTATAACCAAAACTCCATATTTAGAAAAATATCAATCCTACATTCTATCCGAAGTAGAAAGAATCAAAACAATTGATTCTTATTGGATTCAAATATTTATTGAAATGGGGATAATTGGGTTATTATTAAATATTTTACTTTTTTTAATCTTTTATAAAATAATGTATATAAACTTCAGAAGTATCAATGAAGAAAACAAAATTATGAAATCTATAGCATTTGCTTGTATTTTTATTCCTTTGATATACACTATAAATGGCATAGGATTCACTACTTTTATAGCATCCTATGTTATATGGACCTCTTTACTTTCTGGAATTGTATGGGGATATGTAAGAAACAGAAAAATGTTACAATGAAAATATTACCGATTATTTTACCAACCGAAGCAAAACTTGAAGAAGCAGAAAAGGTAGGACTTTTATCACGATGGAAATTTTATTTTTCTGAACTTTCTAAATATTTTAATCTTCAAGTTTATTCTTGTGATAAAAAGGATTATTCAGAAACTTTAGGTGTTAAACATATTACTTTGCCTTTATCATTAAAATTTATTGCCTATGGAAACCAGATTCTTTATAATTTTTGGATTCTATTTAATTTTTTAAGGATGTCAAAAGTGATACGAGTAATTAGTGTAAGTTATTTTGTTTTACCACTGCTAAAACTTTTGAATAAAAAAATAATCTTGAGTTATCATTATGACTATAGAACTACAACCAAAAAAGATTTTGGTGGAATAAAAGGGTTCACCGCAGGATTAAGAGAATATCTTTCAATAAAATCTGCTGATTTAATAATAGTTACAACTGAAGAATTAAAAAGAAAAGTGAAAAATATTTATCACAAAGATTCCATTCTAATTCCAAATTTTGTAGATATATCAAAATTTAAACCAATGCAAAAAGAGGATTATATTTTATACGCAGGTAGAATATATTGGCATAAAGGAATTGACTATTTGTTAGAAGCATTTGCCGAGGTTGAAAAAAAATTTGATGTTAGATTAAAATTAGCAGGAATAGGTGATATAGATTTTTATAAAGATAAAGTAAAAAAACTTGGAATAAAAAATGTAGATTTTTTAGGTTCTGTAGATAATTCTAAAATGCCTGATTTAATGGGAAAAGCAAAAATTTTTGTATTACCAACTGTTACAAGAGAAGGTCATCCTAAAGCGTTGATAGAAGCGATGGCTTGCGGTTGCGCTTGTATTGCTACTGATGTACCAGGGAATAGTGAGTTAATACAGGATGGTGAAAATGGTTTATTAGTTATGCCGGAAGACAAAAAATCTCTTTTAGAAGCATTTGTAAAAATTTTGAATAACGAAAATTTAAGGATAAAGATAAGTGAAAATGCACGAAAGACCGCTGAAAAATTTTCAGTTGAGAATACTTTATATAAAGAGATTGAATTAATTAAAAAAATAATGGGGGGGACAAACAATGTTTGAACCTTTCGGTAAAATAAGATGGGAAATAATGCGAAATTTTATTTTTCAATGTAATCCAGAGGATAAAATTATAATTGATTTAGGTGCAGGAATCCTGCAATAACTGATGGAATATATTGTAAAAAAAGGATAAAAGTTGATGTCAATCTTTCTACTAATCCGGATATAGTTTGTGATTTAGAGAAAGGAATTCCAGTTGATGATAATTCTGTTGATATATGTGTAGCGTCTGAATTTCTGGAACATATATATCATTCAAAAAAATTAATTTCTGAAATTAAAAGAATTCTTAAACCTTATGGTATCCTTATTTTGAGTGTACCGAATATATGTTCTCTTAAATATAGATTTGCATTCTTAATTGGTAAAATTCCTGCACATGCTGCAAAAGCGGATATGTTTTACAAACACGACAGACGAGGTCATATAAGAGATTATAACTTCAAAGAAATAGAGATTTTACTTAATATGTTTGATTTTGAAATAATGGAAAGTAGAAGTGATGGTTTATCTTTTAAAGGAAAAACAATAATTCCACCTTTTGCTTTACCAAAGACCTTTGGAGATTCTGTAATAATAAAGGCAAAAGTAGTAAAGTAAAATAATAAATTATAAGTGGAAAAAAGAATGATTACATTTATTATTCCTGCTTATAACTCTGAAAAAACCATCTCTGAATGTATTAAAAGTGTATTACAACAAGATGCTGAAAAAGAAGTTATTGTGGTTGATAATGGTTCTACAGATAACACTGCACAAATTGTAAAAAATTTTCCTATAAGATATATTTTTGAGCCTAAAAAAGGTCCAGCAGCAGCAAAAAATGCAGGATTGGAAAATCTAAATTATAAAAGCAAGTATGTTGCTTTTGTAGATTCCGATGTTGTGTTACCTAATGGTTGGGCAAAAAAAGCGTTAGAAATTTTAAATAAATATCCTGAAGTAGCAGGTGTCGGTGGACCCGGCAAAAGCATTATAAAAAATGTAATCAGTGAAGTTTTTGATTATCTTATGTATAGCAGAACTTTTCGTGATAAGATGAAGTTTGTTAAAAATTTGGCAACAATGAATGTTATGTATAAAATAGAATGTGTTCAGAATATGTTTTTTAATGATAAATTAAAATATGCTGCAGCAGAAGACACTGATTTTAATTTGCAGATTATTAAAAAAGGTTATAAACTCTTATATTCTGAAGATTTATGGGTGTATCATTACAATCCAACAACAATTACTCAAGTAGTTAGAAAATGGTTTAATTATGGCAAGTATTATCCTCTACCTTATTTTTGGAATGGTCAATTAAAAGATTTTGGTTTATGGGGAAGAATGATGTATTTCCCTTTATTAGTTTTTGCTTTTGTTTTAAGTGTTTTTTTAAAAAATTTTATTTTATTTAGTTTAATGATTTCTTCTTTGCCTGTTTTGTATTTATGCTTAGGTATAAAGTTAAAAATAAATAAATTTTACAGATTGTTTGTATTTGTTGTTGTGCATTCTTTAAAACAACTTGCACAAATCATAGGTATTTGGTACGGAATAATTACAAGATTAAAATGAAAATCTTTGTTTTAGGTACTCGTGGATTTCCAAATGTACAAGGTGGGGTTGAAAAAAGAGTTGAAGAGATTGCTACAAGGATTGCAAACAATGAAAATTGTGAGATAATTGTTTTAGCAAGAAAAAACTACTTTCCTTTAGCAAAGCGTTTAAAAGAATATAAAAAAGTAAAATTTTATTATCTATTTGCTCCGAGAAACAAATATTTAGAAGCAGTAATTCATACTTTTTTAGGTGTAATTTTTGCAAAGTTTTTAAATCCCGATATATTACACTTTCAAGCTATAGGTCCTTCATTGTTTGTGCCATTAGCAAAGGTTTTAGGTTTTAAAGTTGTTGTTACCCATCATGGACCGGATTATTTAAGAGAGAAATGGAAAGGATTAAGTAAAACTATTTTGAAATTAGGCGAGTTTTTTGCAATAAAATCTGCTGATAAAATAATTGTTGTGTCTCAATATATAAAAAGTTTCTTAGAAAAAAAATATGGAAGAAAAGATATCATAGTAATTCCAAACGGTATAGAAATTCCTAAAATATCTCAAAACACAGAAGTTATTAAAAAATTTGTATTACAGCCAAAGAAATACATTTTCACAGCATGCAGGTTTGTCCCTGAAAAAGGACTTCATAATTTAATTTCTGCTTATAGAAAGATAAAAAATCCTGAGTTTAAATTGGTTATTGCAGGCGATGCTGATCATGAGACAAAATATAGTAGATATTTAAAAAAATTAGCTAATGAAACACACTGTGTTGTCTTAACTGGTGTTTTAACTGGTGAACCACTTGCTGAATTATATTCTAATGCTGGACTTTTTGTGTTACCGTCTTATTATGAAGGTTTACCAATAGCTTTGCTTGAAGCATTAAGTTATGGTTTGCCTGTTTTAGTAAGTGATATATCACAACATCGTGAGATACCACTATCAGAGTTTCGTTATTTTAAAGTTGGCGATACGAATGAACTTGCAAAAAAAATTGTTGCGTTGTATAATCTTGGTATTTCTGATGAAGAAAAACAAAAGTATTTTGAACTTCTTAAAGAACACTACAACTGGGACAAAATTGCAAAAAGTGTTTTTGAGATTTACAAAAGTTTGGTTACGAAATAAGGTTGTGTCTTTATTTTTGAGCGTAGTTTACTTTAGGTCAAACTTAAAGTAAAGTATAGTTTACAAAAAGGTAAAGTGTCAATTTTAATATTATTAAAATTGATAAGTGGTCAATAAAAATAATGTTAAAGTTAAGGGAGGATTGGATGGAGAATGTAATTAAACAGAAAATACTAAATAAACAAGCGGTTGTTGGGGTGATTGGGCTTGGGTATGTAGGGCTTCCTTTGGCAATGCTTATTTCAAACAAAGGGTTTAAAACATACGGGTTTGATATTGATGAAAATAAAATAAAACTTTTAAAGAAAAAGAAAAGTTATATAACTCATATTCCTGAAGAAAAAATTAAAGAAGCAAAAAATCTTATTCCAACTAATGATTTTTCTTTACTTAAAAAATGTGATGTTGTTATAATATGTGTTCCTACACCTACTACAGATACAAACGAGCCAGATTTATCTCCTGTTATAAACACTGCAGAGACAATTGCAAAATACCTTCATAAAGGTCAACTTGTGGTATTAGAATCAACAACTTATCCTACTACAACTCGTAATGTTGTAAAACCAATTTTAGAAAAAACAGGTCTTAAGTGTGGTGTAGATTTTTATTTAGCGTTTTCTCCTGAAAGAGAGGACCCAGGAAGGAAAGATTTTAATACAGAGACAATCCCAAAAGTTGTTGGTGGTGTGGATAAAGTTTCAGGTGAGATAGCAACACTTTTTTATTCTCAGGTTGTTAAAAAAGTTGTACCTGTATCTTCTTCTGAAGTTGCAGAAGCTACAAAGATGTTAGAGAACACATTCCGTGCTGTAAATATTGCTTTGGTGAACGAACTAAAGATGCTTTTTGACAGAATGGGGATTGATATTTGGGAAGTGATTGAAGCATCAAAGACAAAACCGTTTGGGTTTATGCCGTTTTATCCAGGCCCAGGCTGGGGAGGACATTGTATTCCGGTGGATCCGTTTTATTTATCATACATTGCTAAAAAATATGATTTTACTACACATTTTATTGAACTTGCAGGACAGGTTAACATTCGTATGCCTGAGTTTGTTGTTGAAAAGGTTGTTGATGAGTTGAACAAAAGAAAAAAATCTATATATGGTGCAAAAATTTTAGTTTTAGGTTTGTCTTATAAAAAAGATATTGGAGATCCGAGAGAGTCGCCATCGTTTAAAATTATTGAACTTTTAGAAAAGAAAGGAGCAAAGGTTGACTATAACGACCCATATATTCCTGAAACACCTAAGATGCGTAAGTTTAGGTTTTATAAAAAATCAGTTTCTCTTGATAAAAATGTTATAAAAAAATATGATTGTGTAATAATTGCGACAGAGCATTCTTGTTATGACTACAAGATGATTGTAGATAATGCAAAGTTGATAGTTGACACAAGGAATGCTGTTTTTAATAATTTGAAGAAAAATTTTAAAAATGTTGTTAAAGCGTAAGCTTTGTAGGGCACGGCTTTAGCCGTGCAAATTGGGTTATAGTAGCCGCAGGCTTTCCGCCAGAGACGCCCACCAGAGGTGGGCAGGCCCGCCTGCCGCGGGCAGGGATTGCCTCAGGCATGTATGCGACATACTGATAGATTGCCACTCCCGCCTTTGGCGGGCTCGCAATGACTATTTATGTGTCATTGCGAGGAATCCCGCAATTTGCGTAATCACAATGACAAAAAAGAGGTTTTTTTCAGTGCTATCCAATCTGCGGGATAATCCGTGTAATCTGCGGTTAATAAATCACGCCGATACAATTTGTGTGTATGAAAAATTTGATTATGAAGTAGCTACTAAAAGGAATAGTAGTTTATGAAAATTGTAAATGACAAAATTTCTGTTGATGAGTTAAGAAAGATTGCAGAGGAGACCTTTGGTGAGTTAGTAAAAGCAGTTGTTGATGTTGAGAAAGAAGTAATGGCAGTCGCTGGTGAATTACATTCAGATGAAGAGATGTTATTGTTAAGTTCTGGAAGTAAACAAAAAAATCTTTGGAGTATAAATCTTTATCCTGAGAAATATCCTAATGAAGATTGGATTGAGTTTGACTCTATTATAAATTTAAGACCATATTTTGGGAATAAAAGCAGAGGTGTTGATGATCCTGAAGTTAGAAAAAAATTGTTGAAATAGTTAATAAGTTAGTTTTTAAATAACATGAAATTTTTGCATAAAAGTTTAGCAGAAGGAAGGTGGTTTGAACTATCTTTTATAGAACAGATGGCGAATATCGGTAGTGAAATTGAACGATTTATTTCGCACAAAAATAAAGGTAATAAAGAAAATATGTTTAGTTCTATTGAACGTGCGTTAGAACTTTTGTATTTAACTATTGAAGATGAGAAAAATAAAATTCATCTTAAAGAACTTACACGGCTTAGAGAATTTTTGATAGATTATTTTTATTTTGACAATATTTACAATTCTTCAGACGAATTTTGGAAAAAATATTTTTTTCCATTTTTTTATGCTTTTTCTAAACATAAATAGATTGTAGTAAGTAGTAAGGTGTTATGTAGTTTTAGTTAACACATTTACACATCCACACATTTACATATATTTGTAGCGGTTGCATTTCCGCCAGAGGCGCCCACCAGAGGTGGGCAGGGACTGCATCTGGCATGTAGCTCTGCATAAATGCAATCCCGCAACTTGCGGGATTGCGACCACCTATAATTTTGTGTAGTAGTAGTTTCAGCACCTTGTGCTGAGATAAAAAATAAGTAAATTGTATCTGCTTTATTAAAATTGCGGAATTGCCACGCCATCCTGACGAAACAGGATGGCTCGAAATGACAACTTTATTGAATCATTACGAGTAATTTTTCCCTATGTGTCATTGCGATACCGCATTTTTGCGGGAGAAGCAATCTCGTTGTTTATAGATTGCCACGCCTTGACGGGCTCACAATGACAACCTGTAGGTCATTGCGAGGAGTCCCGTCTTCAGCGGGACGACGAAGCAATCCCACAAAATGCGGGATTGCCACGGGTTGACAAAGTCAACCCTCGCAATGACAGATGGAAGGAGATTGCCGCGCTCCCCCAATTAAATCTGGGGTCGCTCGCAATGACAAAAAAAGTGGGGTTTTTCAGCAGTACAATTTTAACATGATAAATCATACTAATACATATTTTATAATACTATGAAAACAAAATTTATTTTTATAACAGGCGGAGTGGTTTCATCCTTAGGTAAAGGTATTACAACTGCATCAATAGGATTTTTGTTAAAATCGTATAAGTATAAAGTTGATGTATTAAAATTTGATCCATACTTAAATGTTGACCCAGGGACTATGAGCCCGTATCAACATGGCGAAGTTTTTGTAACAGAAGACGGTGCAGAAACAGACCTTGATTTAGGTCATTATGAACGATATTTGAACCAAAATATGTCAAAGAAAAATAATGTTACTCAAGGACAGGTTTATGAACAGGTTCTTTATAAAGAAAGATATGGTGAATATCTTGGGAAAACCGTACAAATTGTACCTCATGTTACAAATGAAATTAAGAATTGTATATATCGTTTAGCCCGAGGTAAAGATGTTGTTATTACAGAAATAGGTGGTACTGTAGGCGATATTGAAAGTTTACCTTTTTTAGAAGCAATAAGACAAATCAGGTTAGATATTGGTAAAGAAAATGTTTTGTATATTCATATAACATTACTACCTTATATTAAAGCAGCAGAAGAAATTAAAACAAAACCTACCCAACACAGTGTAATGAAACTTCGTGAGATAGGTATAGAACCAGATATTATTATTTGTCGTACTGAAAAAGTTGTAGGTAGAGATTTAAAAGAAAAAATTTCGTTGTTCTGTAATGTAGAAGTAGATTCTGTGATTTTAGAACCAGATGTTGGCAGTTGTGTATACAAAGTACCATTAATGCTTAAAGAACAACAACTTGATTCTTTGATATTAAGAAAACTTAAATTAAGAAAAAGAAAAAGAGATATTTCACAATGGGAAAATTTAATAAAAAAATACGAAAATTCAGAAAAAACTGTTACAATAGCAGTTGCTGGCAAATATACTCAACTTAAAGATGCATACAAAAGTATTCTTGAAGCATTGTTTCATTCTGGTGTACATAACGATGTCAAAGTTAATATAAAATATGTAGATGTAGAAACAGCAGGGTTTGAGAAACAACTTAAAGATGTTCAAGGTATAATAGTCCCAGGCGGGTTCGGAGAACGAGGTGTTGAAGGAAAAATTTTAGCTGTTAAATATGCTCGGGAAAACAAAATACCATTTTTAGGTATATGTCTTGGTATGCAATGTACAGTGATAGAATTTGCAAGAAATGTTTGTGGTCTTAAAGGAGCAAATTCTACTGAGTTTAACCCAAAAACAGACCATCCTGTGATTGACCTTATGGAAAGTCAAAAAATGGTTAAATACAAAGGTGGAACAATGCGTCTCGGAGCTTATCTCTGTAAAATAAAAAAAGATACGCTTGCATATAAAGTATATAAATCTACAAAGGTTTATGAACGACATAGACATAGATACGAGTTTAACAACCAATATAGAAAAGTTTTGCAATCACATGGGTTAGTAATAAGTGGGGAACATCCTGTTGGTAAGTTAGTTGAAATAGTTGAACTTAAAGACCATCCATTTTTTATTGCAGTACAGTTTCATCCAGAATTTAAATCACGATTTGAAAATCCACATCCGTTGTTCTACCATTTAGTTGCTGCTGCAAAAAAAAATGTCAAGTTATTAGAAAGATAAACTAAACATTACTACTTCAATGTATACACGAAGTTTATTTGTTATACAATTGTAGTTTAACACATATTTTTCTACGTAGTTTTGTAAAAATATATTATATTTATTATTTTTTATCAATATCTTTCACACAACGAAAACCTAAATCTGGAAGTTTTGTTGTCTTAGGTAAAGCGTCACGACGATAGGTTAAACAAAAACTTTTTTGTAGTTTATACGACCCGCCACGAATTATATATAAATCTTTATTAAAGTATTTTTTTCACATATATAACCAGGATAATAATCAAACTTTGAGGCTGTCCATTCACGAACATTACCTGCCATGTCGTAACAACCATATACTGAAACATCTTGTGGATAAGAACATACAGGTTTTATTTTGCCAAAAATTATAAACATACTTATATTTGCAGCATTTGGTTTCCAAAAATTTCCCCAAGGAAACATTCTACCATCCGTACCTCTTGCTGCTTTTTCCCATTCAAGTTCTGTAGGTAACCTTTTTTGTGCCCAGGTTGCGTAATTCATTGCATCTTCTAACGAAACATTTACAACAGGATAATCATCTTCTCCTTCAGGATAAGAACCGTTTTTCCAATGTTGCGGTGGAGGATATCCTGTAGCATCTATGAATCGTTTATATTGTTTGTTCGTAACTTCAGTTTTGTCAATAAAAAAATCTTTTAAAAAAACTTTTTGTTTTGGTCCTTCATATGGATACGATTCATTGCTACCAATAACAACTTCACCAGCAGGAATATATACCATACCGGGATATTGTGGAACAAAAATTTTTTTACAATATATAATAACTATAAAAATTGAAACTAACAGCGAGACAGATAACAATACTTTTTTCATCATTCTGTTTTTCTTATCAGTTCTTCTATAATCAGATTAAATTTTTGAATAAGAGAAAACAACTCGTCTTTCTTCCTTACTGTAAGCAGATGATACTTTTTGTTAGCAACCATTTCGTCAATTTCTCTAATCAATCTGCTGATAGGTCCTGCTATACGATGAAGATATACTATGTTAAACATACCAGCTAAAGCTAACAAAATTAATACTTCTATCATTATTATAACTATACTTTTAACAATTACTCCACGGACTGCAAGGAATTCTATGTATGGGAGAAGATATTTTATTACATAAAACATTTGTAGTTCTATTATAATGAAAATAATGAAAAATGGTAGCAACAAACTCAAAGTGTATTTAAGTTGTAGTTTATGAACAATACGTAATCTTTTTCTTCTATCTTTTGCAGTCATAAATTTTTTACCTCCACCGAAATTAAAGTTCTTTAAAATCTAAGTAGAACGTTATAAACTAAATTTTTTGTCGAGGTTAGAAAACCTCTCCTACAAATATATGTAAATGTGTGGATGAGTTAATGAGTTAATGTGTTAATTAAAAATAGCTAACACCTTACTACTCACTACTATCTACTTCCTATCCCGCAATTTGCGGGGCGGGATAACTCATAACTCTTAACTCTTTTTCACTTTATGTATCATTTCTTTGTACCCAAAACTTTTGTTGCAATACTTCTTATTGTATAACTTGTATCGTTTTGTGAAATATATAAAACTGCGTCATATATTTTTTTAGAAGTCAAAAACGAACTTGATACTTCAACTGCTTTTTGTCTAATAATATTTTGTTGTTCTTTTAACGCAGTTAAAAGTAAAGTTTCTAATTCTGAAGATAAAGAAAACTTATTTATTTTTTCTAAACACCAAAGTTTTATTAAAATACTACCATTTGTGTATAAATCTTTAATTAAATAAGAATCTTCCTGAGACAAAATTTCTGATAACGATGATAAAAACAATTTTTGTATTGTTTCATCATTTGTAGTCAAACTACGATTTAGTAATGTTTGTTTAAGTTTCCCATATTGTGGTTTTAACTCAACAATTTTGTTAATAAAATATCTAGTTATATTCATAGAGTCAGAAATAATTCCTTTGATAAAAATTTCTTCTGTATTTGATGCAACAGGTAAGATTTTATCAAATGCAAACTCGCCTGCTTGTCTCATTTGTGGTTCATACGAAGAGATTGATTCAAAATATAAATTAACTGCTTCTGTTGAACAATCTTTCCATATAAAAGAAAGTGTTTTAATAGCAGTTGAACGTGTTTCTATAGAACTATCTTTTTTTGCTATATTTAACACAAGAGTTTTAATTTCATTATTTTGTTTTACATCTGGTATTTGCATTAACATTTCAAGTGTTGTTTTACGAACAAGTTCGTTTTTTGATGATAACAATTGTGGAACACGAGATAAAAATTCTTGTGGTAAAATTTTTGCCATTAATTTTATACCGACAAGTTTTATTTCTACTATATCATCTTTTATAAATTCTTTTATATAACCTTGTTCTTTTTCTGTCAACAAATTTTGTAGTTTTAAAACAGCTGTTTGTCTAACTTGGTTATTTTTTGAAGAACATAAAGGTAAAAATACAGCCATGTTTTTATAATTAATTTTATTTTTTGCAAGGGTTAACAGATCAATTTGTAATTGTGGATTCTTAGAGTTGACAATGTCATATATTATTTTATGTGATACATCATTTGTTAAGTTTATTACATACTGACAACAAAGTTTTTTAAGTTCTGTATCTTTTGTTGAATAATAAATTTTTTCAATATAATTAAGAAATTCGTTGTCAGGATAGGTAACTAATATGGTTAACAACATTTTTTTAGTTTTATCTGACAACGAAGGAACTAATGAATATATTGTTCTTATTTCAGCAAGGTCAGATTTTTTTATTACAGATTGTAAAATAGAATAACTTTTTTCAATAATAGAAGATTCTTTGTATTCTAACAAAGACACAAGATCTTCTAATAGTATTGAGTAGTTATAAGGTTGGTTTACAATATATTGTAGTTGGTCTAAAAGTTCTTCTGAAAGGTCAGATTTTTTATAACATTTTTTTATCAAAAGTTTTGTAAACATTAACTGATGCTGATAATTTTTAATTTTTGTAAGAGACAAAATTATTGTTTTCAATATTTTTTTATCTTTAGTAGTATCAATTTCTTTCTCAATTGTATTGTAAGCAACAGGATTGTCAAAAGAACAGATTGCTGAAATTATCAAACAACGAAGTTGACTATCTTTTGTTTTAACATAAGGCAGAAGATAATAAAGTATTTCTTTATCAGAACAGGATTTTAAAAAAACTTCAATTTTTTCTTTAAGTTCAAGGTCAAGTTGTGGATAAATTTTAATAAAATAAGGTATAGCAGAAGTTGAGTTAATGTTTATTAAAACAGGAATAATTATATTATATAAATTTTTGTTTTCTAAATAAGCAATAAATATGTTTTCAGCATCTTTTATTTTATAATTTTCTATTGTTTTATATAACAACTGTTTTAATTCAAAATTTTGTTCTTTTAGATAAAGTTCAATAAATGTTGGTAAAAATGTAATATCACAAAATTTTGATGATTGGATAATACAAATTTTTTTTATTTCTATATCAGTAAACATTGGAAGTGATAATAAAAAATTTTTTGATGCAGAGATGTCATTAATTTGTAACAACAATTGTTTAACTTGTTCATCAAGAAATTTGTTGTTTATCTTTGGCAAAATTAAAGGTATAACATCCCATTCTTTTCTTGCTATAAGAGATTTTATTGATTGTAATTGCACTTCAGGGATCTCGTCTGATAAGTATTCAATAAGAACATTT
>Ga0308405_1000209_pt1 | contig 37895 bp, 36 predicted proteins | sample HotsprSampleMS13_FD_203473 | JGI IMG/M metagenome (GOLD analysis project Ga0308405, IMG submission 203473) | Hot spring phototrophic mat microbial communities from Mushroom Spring, Yellowstone National Park, Wyoming, United States - 20060912_MS13 ...
GAGAACGTTCTCGGCCGCTACATCCAGGCCAGCGGCTCCCGGGTGGCCAAGGGCGTGGCCATGGGCGCGATGTTCGCCGCCAGCCTGCCCAAGATGGGCAAGGCGGCGACGGTCAGCGCCCGCCGGTTCATCACCCGCGACGGGAGCGTCAATTACGAGATCACCGACCGGCGGGGCGACTCGACGGTGTGGAAGGAGTTGATCCTTCGCTACATCAACGGCGAGATGGAAAACGCCGGCAAGGATCACTCCAACGTCGCGGTGACGCCTGCCAACTACAAGTTCAAGTACAAGGGCGAGCGGGAATTCGAAGGCCGCCTGGCTCATGTCTTCGAGGTCACGCCGCGCAAAAAGCGGCAGGGCCTGTTCAAGGGCGAAGTCTGGATCGATTCCGAAACGGCCTTGACCGTGTACGAGACGGGGCGGTTCGTGAAGAGTCCGTCCGTATTTCTGAAGAAGGTGGAGTTCCGGCGGGAGTATGCGATTCTTGACGGTGTCGCCGTTCCGAAGACGATGCAGACCACGATCGAAACCCGCTTCTGGGGGCCTGCCCAGCTGGACATCCAGTTCAGCGACTTCCACTGGGAAGACCCGTTTCTCGCCCTCAACTGATACCGCGCCCGCCAATCGCGATCCTGCTGCTGCGGCTCCGGCCGATCCGCGGCACGTCTGACGGCGTGGCCCGGGCCGGCCATGCAGACTCCCTCCTCGCAGCATTCCGCGGGCCGGCTGCGCAGCGGGACTGGCTGCGTCGGTCTCTCACATCCCGGACCTCGGACGGCCGGACCCCTGAGGCATGGCATACGCGGGCGGCGCGGCAGCGTGGCACCTTTCCAGCGCGCGAGGGCTTTTTTCCCAAGGAAAGGCCATTGGCCGACCCGGTGCACGAGCCGCGCGATGAGGCCCGTCGAAGGTGCGCCGCCCATGTCCGGCCAGGCGGGTTCCCCGTTCCGGGCGCGGGAGGAAATGGAAAGGCCGGGCTTTCGGGCCCGGCCTTCCTGCACAAATCGGATTGGCGCCACAGCGGCGCTGCCGGCTGGGGCGCGCGCCTATCGAAGTGGCGTGAAGCGGAACGGGGCGGTGTCAGTCCAGGAGTCCTGCCCCACCGTGAGAAGGTAGCCCTTCATCAGCGTGAGATCGAAGTTGGGCACTTTGGACAAGTTGACTAAGATGGTCTCCTCGTCCTGCACCTGGATGGCGTCCTGCGAAGCGACAATGTCCTCGAAGACGACGTAGGTCTTCGTGTCGCGGAGGAACCGCCCCTTGATTTCCAGCCAATGGTCGTTGCCGCTGAGGAACTGCCGCCACCAGCGGATGCCGGGAACCATGTAGTCGACGTCGACGAGGTCCCGGAAATAGCCTTTGGTGGCGAAATCCAGGGCGGACATCGAGTCCGGCTTGCCCGGCTGCGAGACGACGACCATGTAGGTGGTCAGGCCGGTTTGCCAAAAATCGCCGAGCGTCTTGATGCCCGGCAGAATGAACGAATAGCCCGCCGGGAGAGCCTCCTTGACCTCCAGGGATTCCAGCGCCCACTCCTGTTCGTTATCCGGGGGAATGATGAATGCCTGAACCAGGCTGCCAGCCGGCAGCGGCTCGGTGAGGACGAAATATGCTTCCCGGCCGGAATCGAACAGATTGATCTGCACGACTCCCGGGGCCATCGGCATCATGGCCGAGCGCTCCCCGCCCGCCCGGCGCAAGCCCTGCTTGCCCCGCGCGGCGGCGTAGGAGCGGACTGCGGCCCGCGCCGAGTCTTTGAACCTGGCCTGCACCACCTTGCCGCTCATGGCGGCGTTGACGCGCTCGGCGCGTTCGGCGCGGTCCGCCATGGCCCATGGCAGCGCCAGAGCGCTTGTCAGCACGGCGAGAATCGATCTGCGCAACATCATTTCGGCTCCTTCCTGTTCATATCGGCCGGCGAATCGACAGACGCGGTTCCTTTCCCCGCGGTTGCAACCATTGTCTCCTGAACGGGCAGCTCGATGACAGTCCTTGTTCCCTCGCCCTCGCGCGAGGTGATGCTGAGGCTGTAATTGGAGCCGAACAGGACCTGGAGGCGTTCGTTGACGTTGGAGACGCCGATGCCCGGCTGGGCGAGAATCGAACGCAAGCGCTCCTCCTCGATGCCGACGCCGTCGTCGGCGACGGCGAGCACGAGCTTCCGCCCGCGGTCGGCCTCTTCCAGGCGGCTTTCGATGCGCACGGAGCCGCCGCCGATTTTGTGGGCGAGCCCGTGGCGGATGGAATTCTCCACGAGGGGCTGAAGCAGCATGGCCGGCACCTGGCAGTCGAGCGTGCGCTCGTCGATTTCCTTCACCACGCGGAGCTTGTGGCCGAAGCGGGCCATTTCGATCGAGAGGTAATCGTCGATGAAGGCCAGTTCCTCGCGCAAGGGGGCGAAATTGTCCGTCTTTCGCAGCAGGCGGCGGAGGATGTTCGACAGGCGGTAGACGACCTGCCGGGCCTTCTCCGGGTCGGTGCGGATCAGCGAGCCGACCGTGTTGAGCGTATTGAAGAGAAAATGCGGGTTGATCTGGGAGCTCAACGCGCTCAGCCGGGCCTGCACGAGCAGCCGCTCCTTGCTTTCCAGCAGGCGTTCGTTGCGGGCGCTGCCCCAGATCTTGATGGGCAGCGAGACGGTGAAGATGGTGGTGATGAAAACGGCGGCGTTGGCCCAGCCGCGCGCCGGGTCGTACAGCGTGAAGATCATCCTGCCGCCGAACAGCTGCCAGACGGTGTAGCGCATCAGCTCCGCGAGCACGATGGCGATGAGGCCCGCGATCTGGAACAGGCTGCGGATGCGGTCTTCCGGGTGGAAAATGAGCCGCCACAGGCTGAGATCAAAGAACGGGCTGATCCGCCAGACCTCCTCGGCGCGGGGGGCGAGATCGCGCAGCAGGCCGCCCATGACGCCGACCGCTGCATACAGCGGCATGGCCAGGTATTCGCCCGCGAACAGGGCCGGCAGGGAGGCGAGCACGCCGGTGACCAGTCCGGGGATGTAGCCGCCGATAATGCCCGCCAGCAGGCTGCCCTCCATGGACATTTCCGCCGCCACATAACTGCGGGTGGAGAGCCGGACGAAGCTGCCGGCGACGCAGAAGGCCGAGATCATGCCGGCCAGTTGCAGCCCTTCCACCGTGGTGCGCTCCTCTCGCAGCAGCAGGCCGAGGAAATGGCTGGAGCGCGACAGGATACTGGCGATGGAAGCCGCCGCGGCGAGCTTGATCATCAGGACGATGAGCTGGTTGTCCATGTGGCGGTATTGCGGCGAGGCCGCCTCGCGCGCCCCATACTAGAATAAGAAAGAAGCCCTCCACAGATGGAAGCAGCCTCGCAGATCGCATTGCGGCACGTGGCGGATGCCGATTTCCCCAGCGAATTCGGCCATTTCCGCATCCACGGCTTCGAAGGCGAGCGGGACGGCGCCCGCGACGAGGCTGTGGCGCTGGTGATGGGGGATTTGCAGGGCGCGCCGCCGCTGGTGCGCATCCACTCGCAGTGCTTCACCGGCGACGTGTTCCACTCGCTGCGATGCGATTGCCGGGCGCAGCTTGAGCTGGCGCTGGAATCCATCGCCGCGGAAGGCCGCGGGATGGTCATTTACGAAATGAAAGAGGGCCGCGGCATCGGCCTGATGAACAAACTGCGCGCCTATCAGCTCCAGGACCAGGGGGCCGACACCGTGGAAGCCAACGAGCGGCTGGGCTTCCAGCCGGACCTGCGGGAGTACGAGCTGCCGGCGGCCATCCTGCGCTGGTTCGGGGTGGAGGAAGTCCGGCTGCTGACCAACAACCCGGACAAGATCGCCGCGCTCGAGCAAGCGGGCATCCGCGTGGCCGAGCGGGTTCCCTGCCAGCCGAAGCCGCTGACGCATCACGCCGCGCGCTACCTGCGGACGAAAAAGAAGCGCATGGGCCATCTGCTGGAGCTGTAAAGCCGGCCGCGCGTCAGAACAAAAGCGCCCCGCCCTGTTTTTTCGCACGCCCCCTTCGCCGGCAGCAGCGCGCGGCAGCCTGTGTCAAGGACATTCGCGCGCCAGTGCGGCGCCCGCGCCCGGCTCCGGCCGCGGCGCCCGCAAGGAGGATCCCCGCTCGCGTTTGTGGCGCGAAGGCTCGAGGGCCGGAATTCTTCGTGCGCCGGCGCGGGGGCGGCTTTTCGGGCCGCCCCGCGCCGCTGCGGATTACTGCTGAACTTCCGTCTCCGCGCCGCCGCGGGGCGCGGGGCCGGGGAAGCGGAAAACGGCATTCAGGAACAGGACGTTCAGGCCGTCGTGGAAGGCGCGGAAATTGGGGTCGGCCGTAAAGCCGACCACGGCGCCGCGGCCCTGGCTGGAGACGACCACGAACGGCTTGAAAGCGAGCTGCTTGCGGTTTTCCTCCCAGAGATAGCCGGACTGGAGGAGCTTCTCGGGCGATTCGAAGATGACGGCGTTGACGCCGCGGTCGCGCTTGACCGGGCTGTAAATGGCGCGCCCGTCGAACAGCACGTTGACGGTTTCCGGCAAGCCGGCGGTGACCCACGTTTCCGGATCGACGCGGGCGCGCACAATCACGCCCGCGACGGCGTCCGGCAGCCGCGTGTCCGGCTCGACGGCCTTTTCGAAGTCCTCTTCCTTTGCGAGCAGCTTGCCGGGGACCGGCGCCGGCGCGGCTGCGGGCGCGGCTGCGGGCGAAGGTGCGGGCGCAGCGGCGGCGCCGGCGGGGGCTGTTGTTGCGCCGGGCTTGGCAGCCTCAGCCTGGCGGGCTGCCGGCGCCGCGGCGCCTTCGCGCGCGAGCTGCTCCTGCTGGATGGCGAGCAGGTTCACCTGCGGGCTGGACAGCCAGCCGAGCGCGCCGCCGATGCCGATGAGGACGCCGCCCTCGCGCACCCACTGCTGGATGCGGGTGGCGGCGCCGTTGAGCACGCTGCCGTAGCCGGCGCCGCCGAAGCCGCCCGCGTTGGGCAGGATCAGCACATGGAACTTGTTGAGATCGGCGGCGGCGAGGCTCGAGGCGCGGATCACCGTCACCGGATAGCCGAACTGGCGCTCCAGCACGAAACGCGTGGCGCCGGCCGACAACGAAGACGTGGGCGAGTCCCACACCAGCGCAATGGAGGGGCGGCGCACGACGCTGACGTGGTTGCTGCCGAAATCGATGCCATCCTCCACCCAGCTTGTGTTCGTGGCGACGACTTCGGCGCCGCTCGCTTCGGCGATTCGCGCCACCTTGTCATGGACGTCGGCGCCGTTCTGCTTCACCAATACGATCAGAGTGCCCGACGGGTAGCGGCGCCCGTTCTGCGTGAAGGGCTTGTTGGCGGTGAGCACGCGCAGGTTGCCCCGCAACGCGGCGGTGAGGAAACGGCCGGCGGCCTGCGTGCCCCAGGGCACGAGATAGGCCACCTCGGCGCGCCCGCTCACCGAGCCTTTCGGCTGGTAGGGCGCCGCCACTGGCGCCGCGGCCACGTTCGCGGGCGCTTCCAGGCCGTCGCACTCCACGTTGTACATCAGCGGCAGGCTCCAGCCGGTGACGTCGTAGATCTCGTCCGGCAGCCCCTTCTTGCGGCGGCGCTCCTGCTCCTGGGCGAATTTCTCCTCGAGAGGCACATTCCTTTCCAGCAGCACCCGGATCAGCCGCTTGCGCGGCTGCGCGGCGCTGACCAGGTATGACCCGGCCGGGTATTTCCTGCCGCCGGCCTCGAAATCGGCGCTGGCGCGGCGCACCTCGATGCCGTGCTCGGCCAGGATGTCGGCGAGCTTGTCCACTGCGCTTGTGTCGCCGCGGCGCGGCAGGACGTATTCCTTGACCGGCTCTTTCTTGCCTTCCTCGATGGCGGTCACCTGGTATTGCCGGAAATTCCCGAGCAGCGCCTCTCGCTGGCGGGCCGCGGTCTCGCAGGTGGCGATGGAAGCGACGAAATGCTTGCGCACGCTCTCGGGGTAGGCGTACAGCGTGTCGTCGGAGCGGCGCACGAGCAGGCCGCGAACGCTCGCGTTCTCATACGTCATGCCCATGCCGCCGTAAAACCACGGCCAGGAGGCGCCGTAGCCGGGGTAAAACTCGTCGAACACCTCCCGGGTGAAATACGGCCAGCCGAAACGGTCGAAATATTTCGCGTTATTCTGGCCGAACCACTGCATCTGTTTTTTCTGCTCTGCGGTGATATGGGGGTTGTATGGCGGCGCGCCGGGGGTGAAAAAGTAGGTGGAATTCGAGCCCATTTCATGCAGGTCGACCACGACGTGCGGAAGCCATTCGCGCAGGTAGCGCACGCGGCCGAGCGTTTCCGGCTGCGTGAGGGCGAACCAGTCGCGGTTCATGTCGAACAGATAGTGGTTCGACCTTCCGCCGGGCCACGGCTCGACGCGCTCGGCCGCCGAGGGGCTGGGGTCGGGTTCGAGCCCGAGATTGGTGACGAAGTTGTGGATGAAGCGCTCGCGGCCGTCGGGGTTTTGCAGCGGGTCGAGCAGCACGACCACCTGGCGGCGGATCTGGTCCATCATCGGGTCGGAACGGGCGGCGAGCAGGTGGTAGGCGACCACGAGGGCGGCGTCGGGCGAGGAGATTTCGTTGCCGTGGACGCCGTACATCAGCGCGACGACGGAAGGCGCGGCCGCGATGAGCTTGCGCGCTTCCGGCTCGGGCGTCTTGCGCGGATCGGCCAGACGCTGCTGGCCGGCCTTGATCTCGGCCAGGCGGCGGATGTTTTCCTCGCCGGAGATGGCCGCATAGAACAGGCGCCGGCCTTCCCAGGTCTTGCCGTAGTCGAACAGCCGGATGCGGCCGGGCGCCGCGGCGGCCAGCGCCTCGAAGTAGCGCACGATGTCGGCGTGCGTGGCGTGGCGCGCGCCCGGCTCGTAGCCGAGAACCTTCTCGACCGTGGGAATGGCCGGGTCGTACTGGGCGCCCGGCCAGAACTCGAACTTCTGTTGTGCGGGCAGGGTGACGGCGGCAGCCGCCAGGAGGAACAGACAGCGGTACATAGCTTCCAGAATACAATTGCGCCGCCGTCCCGCTGCGCGCCGCTCAGTTGGTAATGTCGTGCGTGTAAGAGTAGCCGCGAACCGGCAGGTAGATCTTGTCGGCCCAGGCCCGGTGCGCCGGGTGGTCCTCATAGGCCTTGAAGGCGGCCTCGCTTTCGAATTCGATGACGAAGGCGTCGGTCATCGGGCGCATGCGGTAGGAGCCATCGGGCTGGCGCTCGGCGCGCGTGCCCTGGACTTTCATGGGCTTCAGCCAGAGGTTGCGGATGCCGGGAATTTCCGCGGCCATCTTTTCCACCCCCTCCAGCACGGCCTGCTTCTGCTCTTCCGTGGTTCCGTCCTTGTAATACAGCGTGACGATATGAAGGACGGTCTTCGGCTTGTTGTACTTATTCACCGCCGCTTGCAGGGCTGCGCCCAGCGCCAGCAGCAGCACAGCCGCCGCCCAGCTTTTCCATCCGGTCCATTTCCGTAGCATCCTTGAGCTCCTTTCTGACGGACAATCCCGGCAGCCCGGACCACTCCTCGCACAGGATGATGGAGTTGGCCGGGTTGCGCGGGTCATACTTGACGTGGACAGGGCCGGCCAGCCGCGCCGGATCCCCGGGAAGCAGGTGGCGCAGCGCGGAGACGTCCTGCGAAGCCGAGTAGGCGACGCCGCTCAGCTCGTACTGATAGTGGATCAGGTCGGGGCCGGCGTCGAGCACGAGTCCTTCCACGGTGCGCTGGCAGCGGTTGAGCGCCATGCGCCGGCGGCGTTCCTTTTCGGCGGGAGTCAGGCGGCGCCGGAAGACAATCCGCACGGCTGCGGCCATCAGGCCGGCGGCGGCCGCCGCGAGAAGCCAGAAGCGCGGGTCTGTCCAAACCACTTCCATACAAGAATGTTTTACACCCGCTGCGTCAGGCCGGCTCCGGTTCGATGCGGTTTTCCAGCGTGCCGATGCCCGGGATCTCCACGGTGACGACGTCGCCCGGCTGGAGCGCGCCGACGCCGGGCGGGGTGCCGGTGGCGATCAGGTCGCCCGGCTCGAGAGTCATGAACGAGGTGATGTACTCGATCAACTGCGGCACGCCGAAGATCATCGCTGTGACCGGGGCGTCCTGTTTCACTTCGCCGTTGACGCGGGTGACGATGCGAAGGTCCTCGAAGCGGACGTCCTCCTTCGCCACTTAGCACGGGCCGACGGGGCAAAACGTGTCGCTGCCCTTCGCGCGTGTCCACTGGCCGTCCTTCTTCTGCCAGTCCCGCGCCGTGATGTCGTTCAGAACAGTGAAGCCCGCCACGGCGTCCCATGCCCGCGCGGCCGGCGCGCGCCGCACGCGCCTGCCGATGACGAGCGCGAGCTCGCCCTCGTAAGAAAGCACCTGTGCGCCGCGCGGAAAGACAACCGGCGCGCGGTGTGCGTTCAGCGAGGAGGGCGGCTTCAGGAACAGGAGCGGCTCGGCGGGCACCTCGTTGCCCAGCTCGCGCGCGTGTTCGGCGTAGTTGCGGCCCACGCAAACGATCTTGCCGGGGCACACCGGGGGAAGGAAGCGCACCGAGTCCAGCGGGAAGCTGGCGCCGGCGGGCGCGACGAAGCGGTCGTGTTCGATCCGGCCGCGGAGGACGCCCGGGTGTGGTCGGGCGCGTCCATGGGCACGGCGGAATCCCTGGCAATGCGTGCGTAGAAAGGCATCTCTTCTATGGTGCGACGATTTCCACCGGCTCGCACGGCCGGCTTTCGTTGCCCTTCTCGTCGATGGCGGAAACCGCATAGCGGTAGCGCCGGCCGCTGACGATATTGGCGTCGCTGAAGGAGGATTCGGCCAACGGTTCCCCCAAACGGACCAGCGGGCCGCCGTTTTCGGCGCGCCAGACCTGAAAGGCCTTGAAGTCGGGCTCGGTGTTGCGCTCCCAGTTCAGCTCGATCGTGCCCGCCCCGGCGATCACGCGCAGCCCGGCAGGCGGCGCGGGCGGGAAGACGTCTTCGTACTGGACGCGCGCGGCGGCGGAAGGCTCGCTCAGAGCCAGGCCCGCGCCCGTGTCCGCCACCTGCTGGACCGTGTATTCATAGGCGGACCCGTATTGGACGCCAGTGTCGAGCCAGCGCGGCTCGGCGACTTCGGCCGCCAGGACCGGCTCCTTGCCCTCGCTGCGCCAGACGCGCCATCTGGTTCCGTCCCCCTGCCAGGAAAGGAGGATGCCCCGCCCGGTCGCCTCCGCGCGAACCTGCGCGGGCGCCCGGAGCGGCGGGACGATGCGGAGCACCAGCAGATTGGACCACTGCGAGGCGCGGCCGCGGGGGCCGATGGTCCGCACGGCGAACACCATCTCCTTGCCCGCCCACGGCCGGGCCGGCAGGCGCGCCTCGACTTTGCCCTCGCGAACCTCGCCGGCGGGCAGGCGTTCGCTGGCCGCCAGCCAGCGCTCCATGTCAAAGCCGCCCGCCGGGTTGGGCGCCGCCCGCAGCTCGATTTCCGGAGGGCGCGCGAGGACGAGGTCTTCGGTGGTCTTCTCGGGCAGGGTGAACCGCAGGAGGACTGCCTCGCCGAGCTGGAAGCCGGAAAGGTCGGCCACCGGCTGCGGGATCATCAGCGCGGGCGGCAGCGGGTCGCCCGTGTAGCCGCAGCGCAGCAGCGCGAGCATCAGCGGAAAAAGAAGAAATTTGCGCCGGAATTTCACAGGATATAGCGGCTCAAATCCTGGTCTTCGACGATATCCTTGAGCTGTTTCCGCACGTAGTCGGCGTCGATGACCACTTTCTTCTTGCGCAGGTCCGGCCCTTCGAAGCTGATCTCCTCGAGCACTTTCTCCATGATGGTGTGCAGCCGGCGCGCGCCGATATTTTCGCTCGACTCGTTCACCAGGCGGGCGAACCGCGCCATTTCCCGGATGGCGTCCGGCGTGAAGCTGAGCTTGATGCCCTCGGTCTCCATCAGCGCCGCGTACTGCCGGGTGAGCGCGTTCCTGGGCTCGGTGAGAATGCGGACGAAATCCTCTTCGGTGAGCGATTTCAGCTCGACGCGGATCGGGAAGCGGCCCTGGAGCTCGGGGATGAGGTCGCTGGGCTTGGAGACGTGGAACGCGCCGGCGGCGATGAAGAGGATGTGATCAGTGCGGACGAAGCCGTAGCGGGTGTTCACCGTGGTGCCTTCCACGATGGGCAGGATGTCGCGCTGCACGCCTTCGCGGCTGACGTCGGGGCCGTGGCCGGACTCGCGCCCGGCGATCTTGTCGATCTCGTCGAGGAAAATGATGCCGCTGCGCTCGACGCGCTCGATGGCGATCCGCGTCACCTGGTCCATGTCGACGAGCTTGTTTTCCTCCTCCTGGACCAGATAATCGAAGGCTTCGTAGACGCGCATGGTGCGGCGGGTGGTGCGCTGGCCGAACAGCTGCGGGAGGAATTCCCGCAGGTTCATGTCCATCTCCTCGCTGCCGGTGTTGCCGAAGATCTCGAAGGTGGGCCCGCGCTCCTTCACCTCGATCTCCACCATGCGGTCGTCGAGGCGCCCGGCGCGGAGCCGTTCGCGGAGTTTTTCGCGGGTGCGCTCGGCCGTTTCGCTCGGTTCGGGCGAGGGCGGCATCAGGGCGTCGAGCAGGCGCTCCTCGGCCAGCTCCTCGGCGCGGTCGGCGACTTCGTCGAGCTTCTGCTCGCGCACCATGTCGATGGCGACCTCGACGAGGTCGCGGATCATGCTGTCGACGTCGCGGCCGATGTAGCCCACCTCGGTGAATTTCGAGGCCTCCACCTTGAGGAAGGGCGAGTTGGACAGCTTCGCCAGGCGGCGGGCCAGCTCGGTCTTGCCGACGCCGGTGGGGCCGATCATGAGGATGTTCTTCGGCATCACATCCTCGGCGATCTCGGCGTCGAGCCTCTGGCGGCGGATGCGGTTGCGCAAGGCGATGGCGATGGCGCGCTTGGCCTCCGCCTGCCCGATGACGTACTTGTCGAGTTCGGCGACGATCTGGCGGGGCGTGAGTTCGTCGAGCAGCGGCTCGTCGCGGCTGGCATCGCCGGGCAGGTAGAGCACCATGGTCAGCCAATCTCCTGGATCTGGAAATTGTGGTTGGTGTAAATGCAGATATCGGCGGCGATGGTCATGGCCTTTTCGACGATGGCGCGGGCGTCGAGGTCGGTGTTTTCGAGCAGCGCCCGCGCGGCCGCCTGCGCGATGGTCCCGCCGCTGCCGATGGCGGCGCAGTCGGAGTCCGGCTCGATGACGTCGCCGTTGCCGCTCAAGATGTAGACGTGCTCCTCGTCGGCCACCAGCAGCAGCGCCTCCAGGTGGCGCAGGACGCGGTCGGTGCGCCAGTCCTTGGCGAGCTCGACGACGCTGCGCGGCAGATTGCCGTTGAACTGCTCGAGCTTGGACTCAAAGCGCGAAAACAGCGCGAAAGCGTCCGCCGTGGACCCGGCGAAGCCGGCCAGAATCCGGTCCTTGTGAAGCCGCCGGAGCTTGTTGGCGCGCGCCTTCAGCACTTCCGTGCCGAGGGTCACCTGCCCGTCGCCGGCCATCACGGTCTTGCCGCCGCGGCGCACAACCAGAATGGTGGTGCCGTGAATCCTGGGATGCATGTGGGATCCGACACCAGTGTAGCGCGCCGGCCGGGGCGGCACGCCCGCAGGCGCCGCGCCGCTCAGGCCAGCCCCATGCGCTCGAGCTTGCGGTAGAGGGTCTTGCGTTCGATGCCGAGGATGCGCGCGGCGCGGCTCTTGTTGCCGCCGGTGGCGGCGAGCACCTTGCGGATCTGTTCGGCCTCGGCCTCGGCCAGCGTTTCGCCCGGCTCCTCTTTCGGGCTGGAGCTGCGGATGGCGTCCTCGACCGCGTCTTCGGTGATTCTGCCGCCGGGGGCGAGGATGACGAGCCGTTCGATCATGTGCTGCAACTGCCGCACGTTGCCCGGCCAGGAGTATTCGCACAGGGCCTTGAGGCCGCTTTCGGTGATCCGCGCGTCCAGGCCGTAGCGCTCGTTGTAGCGTTTCAGGAAGGCGGCGGCCAGCAGCGGGATGTCGCCGCGCCGCTCGCGCAGCGGCGGGACGGTGATGCGGACCACGTCGAGGCGGTACCAGAGGTCCTCGCGGAACTTTCCGTCCTCGACCATCTTCCGCAGGTTGCGGTTGGTGGCGGCGATGACGCGCACGTCCACCTTCTTCGGCCGCGAGGAGCCGAGCGGCCGGATCTCTTTTTCCTGCAAAAAACGCAACAGCTTCAGCTGAAAATTCAGGTCGATTTCGCCGATTTCGTCGAGAAAAACCGTGCCTCCGTTGGCGGCCTCGAAGACGCCCGTGCGGTCGCGGTCGGCGCCGGTGTAGGCGCCGCGCATGGCGCCGAACAGCTCGCTTTCGATCAGGGAGGGGGCGAGCGAGGCGCAGTCTACGGGGATGAACGGCATCTGGGCGCGCGGGGAATTGGCGTGAATCATGTGCGCGATCAGCTCCTTGCCGGTGCCGGTTTCGCCTTCGATGAGGACGAGGGCGTCGGTGGGGGCGACGCGGGAAATGGTCTTGTAAATCTCGACCATTTTCGGGCTGCTGCCGATCATTTCCGTCGGCAGCGGCTCCTCGGGCTCCACTTCCTCGTCGCCGTCGGCGCCGCGGCCCTCGGCGCGCCTGAGGATTTGCAGCAGGTCGTCCAGCTCGAACGGCTTGGCGATGTAGTCGTAGGCGCCCCCCTTCGTGGCCGCCATCACCGTTTCCATGCTGCCCCGCGCCGACATCAGGATCACCCTGGCCTCGGGGCAGGACGAGCGCGCGGCGTGCAGGATGTCGATGCCGGTGCGGTCGTCGATGTAGATATCGCTGACGATGAGCGGGTAGGAACGGGACCGGAGCCGCTCGAGCGCCTCGCGCGTCGACGCCACGGCGTCGACGGCGTAGCCTTCGAGCTCGAGAAACGTGGCCAGCGTCGAACGGACGCCCGGATCGTCTTCCACGAGCAGCAGCGGCGTCATGCCAGACAACCAGTTTACCGTGCCGGCAGCTCGACAGTGAACGTGGAACCCTTGCCAGGCGCGCTCTCGACAGAGATCGCCCCGTCGTGCAGCTCGACGATCTGGCGCACGATCGACAGGCCGATGCCCGTGCCGGTTTCGCCGGACTGCTCGGCGCGGCGGGTGCGGTAGAACTTGCGGAACAGCTGCTTCATCTCCTCCTCGTCCATGCCGATGCCCTGGTCGGCCACCCACAGGCGCACGCGGCCGCCGCCGGCCGAGGCGCCGATGACGACCTCGGTCTGCTCGGGCGAGTACTTGACGGCGTTGGTGAGGAGATTGTAGACGGCGTATTCGAGCAGCTCCCCGTCGGCCCTGAGGCGGATGCCGCCGGGAACGCGGTTGGCCAGCACGATGCGTTTCTTTTCGGCCAGCGGCGCGGCGCGGCGGCAGCAGGCCTCGGCCAGCGCGGCGAGATCCAGCTCCGCCAGGCGCAGCTCCATCTGCCCGGCGGAGAGTTTCTCGACATCGAGGAACGTGGTGATCATCCGCGCCAGGCGCTTCGATTCGGCGTTGATCATCTGGCTGAGCTCGCGCCGTTTGGCCTCGGGGAGGTTGTAGCGGGAGATCAGCTCGCTGGAGCCCTGGATGGCGGTGAGCGGCGTGCGCATCTCGTGGGCGACGAAGTGGAAGGCCTGCTGGTAGCGGCGCGTGGCGGCCTCGCTGGCCTCCAGCCGGCGGCGCACGAAGAAGTAGCGGAAGGCGCCGCCGGCGAGCAGGGCGAGCCAGGAGGCTGCCGCCAGCGCGGAAGCCGCCATCACCAGATCCTGTTTGAAACAAAACCAGGGAAGAATGTGCGCCGCGACGAGCGCGAGCGCGGCCGCGGCCCAACCCTGCCAGCGCAGCAGCAGCGACAGCGAGGCGACGACCAGCAGCGCCGCGGCCAGCGAGACGAGCAGCGTCAGCCACAACGGCGCGTCCAGCAGCCAGGCGCCGGCGTAGAGCGTCTGGAAGGCCTGCGCATGGATGGCGACGCCGGCTGCGGGCATCCCGCGCGAAAGCGGGGTGAACAGGCGGTCCGGCGCCGCGGAGATCGCCGTGACGCCGATGAACACCGCTTTGCCGGCGAGCGCGTCCGCGGGCGCGCCGTCCAGCAGGTCGCCGGCCGGGACCGCCGGGACGCCCTGTTCGGAGTACCGGACGCGCAGCGGGCGGCCCTCGTCCTGGCGCGACGGGATCAGCCTTGCGCCGACGGCGATGTCGGAAGGGGATGCCACGATGTCGCCGCCGGCGACCATGCGGAGCATTTCCAGCGACAGCGCCCAGCGGCGCACGCGGCCCGCGGCGCGTTCCAGCGTGATGCGGCGGTTCACCTCGTCGTACGGCCCGGCCAGCGTGGACACGTGGCCGAGCGCGGCCGCACGGCGGCGGAAGTCTTCGAGCGGGTCCTGCCAGCCGGAGCCGTCCGGCATCATCTCGCAAGCCAGCACCAGGGCCGGCACGCGGGCGAAGGCGGCGGCCAGGCGCGCATCTTCCTGCGGGTCGCCCGGATCGGCCAGAGTGATGTCGACAGCCACCGCCGCGGGTTTCGCCTCCGCCACGCGCTCGATCACGCGGGCGAGATTGGCGCGCAGCCTGCGGATGCCGCCGTGCTGCCGGAAGGTGCGCTCATCGAAGGCGACCAGCACGGCCGGCCCTTGCGGGGGCTGCGGCGGAAAGGCGCGGAACAGGAAGTCGTACACGTTGTTGTCGAACTGCCCGCCCAGCGAAGTGAACGAAAACAACACCGCGGCCAGCCACACGGCGAGCGCCAGAAGGAAAGCCGGCAGGAGAGTGCGCCGTTGCGCCTTCATGTCCGCTCTTCGGCCGCCGGGCGCGCGGCCGGGGGGCCGGTTGTCCTGATCCGCGGGCTGCGGTGTCATTTCGTTCGCAGCGCCTTCAGCTTGCGCTGCTGCACTTCCACGGGTGAAAGCGTCCGGTCGAACCCGTAAAGGGAATCTTCCCACGAGCCGTACATCGGGTTGGGCAGGATGATCCACCGCTCGCCCCACCATGCATCGTAAGCGCGCGCCCGTGCGTGGCGCTCGGCGGGGGAGAGGCGCGCGGGGAAGAAGTCGTTGAGGTCGTCCCCGCACAGCAGGAGGATGCGGTAATGCGCCGCCACGGCGGCGCGGCGCACGCTCTTGTCGGAGGTCCATTCGGGGCGTTCGCCGCGCAGCAGGAGCGCGTCGCCCAGGCCGCCAGCGACAGGGTCCCGCAGCGGGAATCCCTGCGCGAGGAGATTTTCGCGCGTGGCCTGCGCCTCGCGCTCGCCGCGGTTCGAGATGTAGAACACTGTTACGCCGCGCGCGGCCGCAGCCGAGAGGAATTCCCGCGCCCCGGGTACCGCCGCGGCGCGCTTCTCCGCCGTCCACTGTTCCCAGAGCTCCTGCGAGTAGCGCCCGTCGCCGTGCAGCAGAAACCGCGCCTGGCCCGGCGAGTTGTCGAGCACGGTTTCGTCGATGTCGACAATGATGGCGGGCGGCAGGCGGCGCGGATCGCCGGACTGCTCCAGGGCCGCCGTCCAACGCCTGTCCTTCAGGGCGCGGTCGAGCGAAAGGCGCGCCGAGCGCCACGCCTGCAACGCGCAGGCGCGGTACTCGACCGAGGTTTGCACCCAGGCGGTGGCGTTGAGCGCATCCATCACCGCCTGCGCGCGCGCCGGCGCGCCGGCGGGCAGCCACAGCACAACAAGCGATGCCAATAACCGGTTCTTGCGGCTCACAAGACGATTATCCCGGATGGATGCGGGTGCGGGCGGCTGCACCCCGGCGCATCAGCGGGGCAGTTCGTACATCACCAGGCCCGAGCCGAGCTTGGGATAGAAGTAGGTCGACTTCTGCGGCAGCACCCGGCCGGAGAAAGCGGCGCGCGCCAGCCCTTCGACGGGCAGGTCTTCGAGGAGAAATGCGGCCAGGGCGCGGCCTGCGCGCACCGCTTCGCAGGCCTCCTCGCGCGAGCGGGTATAAGACAGGTGATTGCCCGCGGCGGCCGCTTCGGCTGTGATCCCCAGCAACGGCGCGAGGATTTTCTCATGGAGCACGACGACATTCAGCGCGCCTTCCGGGGCAGGGACGTCGGTGTGATATTCGCCCGTGGCGGTGACGACTCCGATGCGGACGAAGCCGGGCGGGGAGACCAGCGGGTCGAGGCCAGGCGCCACATTCGGCAACGAGGCCAGAAACCGCGCCGGGTCGAAGCCGGGCAAGGAGTGCACCAGCCGGTGCGTGGCGAAGCAGCGCAGCCCCGGCGATTCGAACGCGACGAAGGTCATCATCGTGTGCGGCTGGCCGATCCGCAGCGCGGTTTCGTAGCGGTGGTGGCCATCGGCGATGAGCAGTTTTCGCGGCGCCATGGATGCCTGAAGTCCGGAGATCCACTCCTTGTCGGCGATCTTCCAGAGGCGGTGGCGGGTCTGCTGGTGGTCGGTGTATTCGACCTCGGGCGGCGCGGCCGCCGCGGCGGCGAGCCGGCGCTCCACGTCGCGCTCCGGGTCGGGGAAGAGCATGAAGATGGAGTCGAACTGCACGCGGGTGGCTTCGAGCAGGCGGAAGCGGTCCTCTTTGGGGCCGCTCAAGGTGAACTCGTGGCGGTAGACGGTCTCGCCGTAGGGTTCGGTGTCGCCGAGGGCGATGAAGCCGCGGCGCACGAGGACTTCGCCGCCGGAAGGGGAAGGGAAGGACTGCTCGTAAACATAAACCGCCTCTTCTGTTTCTTCGGCCAGAATGCCCTGCCGGCGCCATTCGGCAAGCCGCGCCGCGGCCCCGGCGTAGTCGCCGCGAGGCAGGATGAGATGCGCGAAATTATACGGGCTGCGCTCCTTGTATTCCTGCTCGAGCTCCGCGGGGATCACATCGTAGGGCAAGGTGGCGAGCTTGCCGATGTCTCCGGCTTTCGCCGTGTAGCGGAGGGCGCGGAACGGGTGAATGCGTGCCATGGGGAAACCCCATACGATAGCGCAATCGCCGTTCCGCCGTCAGGGAGCAAAGCAGGCGGCCGCGCAGCGCGAAGGGGGGCGCGCGCCGCGCGGCGTCTTGTGCGGGCTTCAGAGCAGCTTCGAGAGCTCCGTGTAGGGGATGTTCTGGGACTCGGCCACCGCCGGGTGCGTGCAGTGGCCCTTGTATGTGTTGACCCCGAGAGCGAGGGCGCGATTGGAGGAGATGGCCTCGTGCACGCCCTTGTTGACCAGCTGCAACAGGTACGGGAACGTGGCGTTGGTCAGCCCGTAGGTGGAGGTGTGCGGCACGGCGGCGGGCATATTGGAAACGCAGTAGTGCAGGACGTTGTCGACGAAGTAGACGGGGTCGGTGTGCGTCGTGGGGCGCGAGGTTTCGAAGCAGCCGCCCTGGTCGATGGCGACGTCGACGATGACCGCGTTGCGTCTCATCACCTGGAGCATGTCGCGCTTGACCAGCTTGGGCGCGCTGGCGCCGGGGATCAGCACCGCGCCGATGACGAGGTCGGCATGGCGGAGCGACTCGCGGATGGTCCACGCGTTGGAAGCCAGCGTGATGACGCCGCCGTTGTAGATGTCGTCGAGCTCGCGCAGGCGGTTGAGGTTCTTGTCGATGATGGTGACGTTGGCGCCGAGGCCGTGGGCCACGCGCGCGGCGTTGTGGCCGACGGTGCCGCCGCCGAGCACCACCACGTTGCCCGGGGCCACGCCGGGGATGCCGCCGAGCAGCACGCCGCGGCCGCCATTTTGCGCCTCGAGGTATTGGGCGCCGATCTGCACTGCCATGCGGCCGGCGACTTCGCTCATCGGCGTCAGCAGAGGCAGCGAGCCGTCCTCCTCCTGGATGGTTTCATAGGCGATGCCGGTGACTTTTGTCTCCAGCATTTTCTGCGTCAGCTCGGGCAGCGGCGCCAGGTGGAGGTAGGTGAAAATGGTGAGCCCCTCGCGCAGAAAGCCGTATTCGGAGGGCTGCGGCTCTTTCACCTTGACGATGATGTCGGCGACGTTCCAGACGTCGGCCGCGGTGGGCGCGATGCGGGCGCCGGCCTCCACGTATTCCTCGTCGGTGATGGAGCTGAGGCTGCCGGCGCGGGTCTGCACGACAACCTGATGGCCTGCCTCCACCAGCGTGGTGACGCCGTGAGGGACAAGGCCGACGCGGGATTCGTGATCCTTCACTTCGCGGGGTACGCCAATGATCATGGTGGGTTTCCTTCCGTGTTGGTTTGTCCGCCCGCGGCGCCGGAAAGCGCCGGGCGGCTGTAGGACGGGCCGAGCCCGAGAGCGATCAGGGTGAGCGGGTCCAGCTTGCCCCTGCCGCTGAGATTGTTGATCTGGTGATCTTCCTGGAACTTGGCCAGCGCGGCCACGGTGGCCGCGTCCCAAACGCCGGTCGGCTCCACGGCATAGCCGCGCTCGGCGAGCGCCTGCTGGATTTCGCGGATGCGCGCGGGGTCCGGCTGCTGTTGGGACCGGGGCCGGGCCGCGGCTGCGCGCGCGCCACTCGCTCTGCGCGCCCCGGCTGATTTGCGTTGCCCTGCCGCGGGCGCGGCCCGCTGTCCGGCGGCCGGCATCTTCGCGCCGGGCTTCGGCTGCGCAGCGGGAAAGGCGGGCGGAAGCAGGAGCCACAGGGCCGGCGCGAGAAGGAACAGCAGACGGGGCCGCCTCACGATGCCAGAATACCACCGAAAGGGCGCGTTTTTCGAGTTTCGGAGCGGAAGCTGCCGCACAGGCGGCGCCGGCCGGGCTCAGCCTGCGCCGCCGACCCGGGACTCTTCGCGGAATGTCGCCACGGCCTTCAGGTAGTCGCGGTGCATCATGGCGATGTTTTCGATCTTGACGCCCTTCGGGCAGATCGCCTCGCACTCGCCCGTGTTGGTGCAATAGCCGAAGCCTTCCTCGGTCATTTTCAGAACCATCCGCAGGGCGCGGCGGTCGCGCTCGGGCTGGCCCTGCGGAAGCAGGCCGAGGTGGGCGATCTTGGCGGAAACGAACAGGGAGGCGGAGGCGTTGGGGCAGGCGGCCACGCAGGCGCCGCAGCCGATGCAGGCGGCGGCGTCCATCGCCCGGTCGGCGCACTGCTTCTTCACCGGAATGGAATTGGCCTCGGGCGCCGAGCCCGTGTTGATGCTGATGTAGCCGCCGGCGGAGATAATGCGGTCGAAGGCGCTGCGGTCCACCATCAGGTCCTTGATGACGGGAAACGCCTTGGCCCGGAACGGCTCCAGCCACAGCTCATCGCCGTCGCGGAAGTGCCGCATATGGAGCTGGCAGACCGTGGTGCCCCGCTCGGGCCCGTGCGGGATGCCGTTGATCATGAAGCCGCAGCAGCCGCAGATGCCCTCGCGGCAGTCGTGCTCAAACGTCACCGGATCCTCGCCCTTGCGCGTGAGCTCTTCGTTGAGCACGTCGAGCATCTCCAGAAACGACATGTGCTCGTTGACCTTGTCGAGCTCGTAGCGCACCATCTTGCCGGGGCTGGAAGCGTTCTTCTGACGCCAGATGTTCAGGATGATTTTCATCGCCTGCCTTCCTCACTTGTAGCTGCGCTGCGCCAAATGGACAAACTCGAAATTCAGCGGCTCGATGTGGCGGACAGGAGCCTTGCCCTCGCCGGCGTACTCCCAGACGGCCACGTGGCAGAAGCGCTCGTCGTCGCGTTTGGCCTCGCCTTCCTCGGTCTGGTGTTCCTCGCGGAAGTGGCCGCCGCAGCTCTCCTCGCGCGCGAGCGCGTCGAGGCACATCAGCTCGCCGAGCTCGAGGAAATCCGCCACCCGGCCGGCCTTTTCCAGGCTCTGGTTGAGTTCCTCGCCGCTGCCGGGCACGTTGACGTTCTGCCAGAATTCCTCGCGAATTTCCGGGATTTTTTCGAGCGCGTGCCTGAGCCCGGAGGCATTGCGGGCCATGCCGCAGTATTCCCACATGATTTTGCCGAGCTCGCGGTGGAAATCATCCACGGTTTTTTTGCCCTTGATGGAGAGAAGCTTCCTGGTTCTCTCCGTGACCTGCTCGCGGGCGGCGCGGAATTCCGGATGGGAGGCGTCCACCCCGCCGGGCTTCACCTGGGCGAGGAAGTGGCCCATGGTGTAGGGGATGATGAAGTAGCCGTCGGCCAGGCCCTGCATCAGCGCGCTGGCGCCGAGGCGGTTGGCGCCGTGGTCGCTGAAGTTGGCCTCGCCCAGCACGAACAGGCCGGGGATGGTGCTTTGCAGGTGGTAGTCGACCCACAGGCCGCCCATGGTGTAGTGGACGGCCGGGTAGATGCGCATCGGCACGGTGTAGGGGTCTTCGCCGGTGATGCGCTCGTACATCTCGAACAGGTTGCCGTAGCGCTCCTCGATCGTCTTGCGGCCCAGCCGCTGGATGGCTTCCTTGAAATCGAGATACACGCCGCGGCCGCCGGGGCCGACGCCGTAGCCCTGGTCGCACATCAGTTTGGCCGCGCGCGAGGCGATGTCGCGCGGGCAAAGGTTGCCGTAGGCCGGGTACATCCGCTCAAGGTAGTAATCACGCTCCTCTTCGGGAATGTCGTTGGGGTTGCGCGTGTCGCCCTTTTTCTTCGGGACCCAGATGCGGCCGTCGTTGCGCAGCGACTCGCTCATCAGGGTGAGCTTGGACTGGTAGTCGCCGGTCTGCGGGATGCAGGTGGGGTGGATCTGCGTGAAGCAGGGGTTGCCGAAGCCCGCGCCGCGCTTCCAGGCGCGCCAGATGGCGGTGGCGTTGGAGCCTTTGGCGTTGGTGGAAAGATAGAAGACGTTGCCGTAGCCGCCGGTGGCGAGCACGACGGCGTCGGCGACGTGGCAGTCGATGGCGCCGGTGACCAGGTTGCGCGTGACGATGCCGCGGGCGCGGCCGTCGATGACCACGAGATCCAGCATCTCGTGGCGGTAGAACATCTGCACGCGCCCGGCGTCGACCTGGCGCTCGAGCGCCTGGTAGCAGCCGAGCAGCAGCTGCTGGCCCGTCTGGCCGCGCGCGTAGAAGGTGCGCGACACCTGCGCCCCGCCGAAGCTGCGGTTGGCGAGCGTTCCGCCGTATTCGCGCGCGAAGGGCACGCCCTGGGCCACGCACTGATCGATGATGTTGACGCTCACTTCGGCCAGGCGGTAGACGTTGGACTCGCGGGAGCGGAAGTCGCCGCCCTTGATCGTGTCATAAAAGAGCCGGTAGACGCTGTCGCCGTCGTTCTGGTAGTTCTTGGCCGCGTTGATGCCGCCCTGCGCGGCGATGGAGTGCGCGCGGCGCGGCGAGTCCTGGAAACAGAAACATTTCACGTTGTAGCCAAGCTCGCCGAGCGTCGCTGCGGCGCTGCCGCCGGCGAGGCCCGAGCCGACGACGATGACCGTGTACTTGCGCCGGTTGGCCGGGCTCACCAGCTTCATTTCCTGCCTGGCTTTTTCCCAGCGCTGTTCGAGCGGGCCCGAGGGAGTGCGCGGATCCAGATTGAATGCCATGGCTTGAAATTCCTCCCGTCCTACTTCACGACGCCGGTCAGCACCGCCAGCGGGATCGACACGTTGCCGATGCCGATGACCCAGGCATAGAGCTTGGCCAGCCGCTTCAGCCACGGCGTGTAGCGCGGGTGGTTGACGCCGACCGTCTGGAACATGCTCCAGGCGCCGTGATAGAGGTGGATCGCCAGCAGAATGTTGGCGGCGATGTAGAAAAGGCTGGCGGCCGGGTTGCTGAAGCCGGCGACGACGTTATGGTAAACGTCGCCGCGGCGGAAATCGGGATGCGCCTGGCCGGTGGTGAAGTGGAGCAGGTGATAGATGATGAAGGCCAGCACGATGGGCCCGCTCCAGATCATCGTCCGGGCGGCGTACGACGTGGCCACGTAGGACTTTTTCAGATAAGGCGAAGGGCGCGCGCTCAGCTTCAGCCGCCACAGCTGGTAGGCCGACAGAATGTGCAGCCCGACGCAGGCCAGCAGGACAAGCCTCACCGCCCACAGGCCGGCTCCCAGGCCTTGCAGAAACTCCGCGTAATGGTTGAGTTTCTCGGGCCCCTGGTAGATCTGCAAGTTGCCCAGCATGTGGCCGAGCACGAAGAGACAGAGGATGCAGCCCGTCACCGCCATGACCGCCTTCTTGCCGACGACGGACTGATAGAAAAAGGCGGTCCTTTCCAGACCGCCGTTCAAAGCAATCGTTCCCATGGAAGCGCTCCGATTCCCCTGAGAGATTCAGGACGTTCGCAGGCATCCGCCTGACCCGTTCATTCAGATGCCCGGAACTTCTCATTGTATAGAAAACCGGAGCGCGGCCATGTTTCGGCCGGAGGCGAAGGCCGCAGCGGCGTTCGCGCGCCGGACGGCGCTTCAGCGCGCGGCCAGCGACACGATGACCTGGTCCGTCCTGCCGCCCTTCGCCACCGGCGCGGGGTTCTTCCCGGCGGGCAATCCGGCGCGCTGCAGGGCGCCGGCGGCCGAAACCTCGGCGAGCCGGCAGCCGGCCTCCGGGCATTCAAAGACGAGATGCGACTCCTCCCCGCTCCGGGGCGGGCCCGCAGGCAAGGTTGTGAGCGCGGCCCGCCTCCCGCCCGGACCGGTGATGAACAGCAGGGCGCGGCGCTCATCCTGCTCGAACTCGTACTGGCCGGGCGGTAGCGTCCGGCCTCCGGCCTGGAACGGGAAGGGGATTTGGGCGCGCAGCTTCCGCCCCTCGGCTCGGGCCAGGGATGGGCCCAAACAGGCCGCCAGCAGCGCCGCGCCAATCATTTTGCCCAGCATGGATTTCATGGAATGCGATCTCCTTTTCTCCGGCAGGCGCCAGCGCCTGCTCTGGTTCTCGCCATTCCAAACGCGCGCGGAGGGTTTTTGTTTGTAAATCCGCGCGTTGCACGGCCGAGGATTTACAGCCGTCACAGAGGTGCGCTGGCGGCGCAGGCGCAGAACGGCGCTTGCGGCCTTTCCATCCGCAGCGGCGAGGGGGCGCGGGCGCACGGGCCGCCCCGGCGGTTGTCAGGAGGCCAGCACCTCGGCGAAGGCGGCCTTGAACTTCTCCATCTCCTCCGGCGTGCCGATGGTGACGCGGACGTGGTTCGGCCAGGAGGGCCAGCTGCGCCCGATGATCACCTTGCGCGCGGCCATGGCGGCGGCGATTTCGCGGCCCGGCCTCGGAGTGCGGATCATGACCTTGTTGCTGACGCTCGGCACGAAATCGATGCCCTTTTCGCGCAGCCAGGCGAACAGATTCTCGCGCGTGCGGCGGAAGAATTCGCGCCGCTCGGCGACGACGCCTCTGGCTTCGAGGCTCGCGATGGCGCCTGCCATGCCGGTCACCGGCAGGAAGCCCGTCCCGTAGGGCCGGATGCGGTCGAGCAAATCGGGCCGCGCGAAGGCCAGCCCGGCGCGCAGGCCGGCCATGCCGTAAATCTTCGAAAATGTCCTGAGCAGGACGACGTCCTTGCCCTCGCGCACCAGGTCCATTGAGGACGGCGCTTCACAGAAATGGATGTAGGCTTCGTCGATGAGCGCCACGCTGCCGGCCGGCATGTTGCGGACCAGATGATCGATTGCGCCGGGCGGCGTCAGCGTGCCGGTGGGGTTGTTCGGGTTGCAGACGTAGAACACGCCCGCCTCCTTGCCCGCGGCGCGAAGCATGGCCTCGATGTCGTGAGCGTAGTCCCGCGTGAGCGGCACGCGGCGCACGGGCGCGGCGGCGAAGGCGGCGGCGCGCTCGCCGGCCTCGTAGCCCGGATCGGCGGTGACGAAGGCCCGCCCGGGGCCGCAGAAAGCGAGCACGACGCGGTGCAGCGGGTCGCTCGAGCCGGCGAAAGACTGCACGTGGCTCTCGGGCACGCCCTCCAGCCGCGCCGCCGTGCGCGCCAGCCGGAGGGTCTCGCCGAACTGGTACCGGCCGCCGCGAAACAGGGCTTCCCGCATGGCTTCCAGCGCCTCGGCGCACGGCCCCAGCGGGTTCTCGTTGGCGTTCAGGAGGACCGCGTCGGGCGGGGCCTCGCCCGGATAACTCAACTGCGCCAGGGCCCGCTCGGTGAGCACGGGCAATGCGCCGGCTAGCGCGGCGAGGCGGGCGAAGCCGCGGCGGGATAGAGGTTCATTCGGTCCCATCGTTCGATAATCCCCTCGACGAGTTTCGTCATGCAATCCGTTACTGCCTGAAAATACTCCTTCGCCTTGGCCTCGTCAAACCGGACCGAGCCCTGGCCGGGCTGATAGAGGATCACGGGCGCAGGGAAAGGGAACGCGGCCCAGCTGCCGGCGGCGGGGCGGGGAAGTTCCAGGTCCTTGCTGTAGAGGTCGCGGCGGACCAGTTGCGGATGCGCCGCTTGCGTGAAGGCCGTTTCGTTCCAGCCGGCGTGGCCGCCGTCCTCGCCGAAGACCTTGAACGTGGCTTCCGAACAGGCGCTCCACCAGTTGACGACGAGAACGCGCACGCGGTGCTCGCGGCCGGCCTGTTCGGCCAGCTCGTTGAGGATGGCCGTTTGCGGGCCGCCGTGGCCGTTGACGACGATGATGTTGCGGAAGCCGTTGCGGGCCAGGCCTTTCAGCACATCGGCGACAAACGGGCGGTAGGCGGATTCCGAAATCTGGAACGTGCCCGGGTAGCCGTCGAGGCTCCCGGTGACGCCGTAGGGGATGAGCGGCGCGACGAGCGCGTTCAGCCGCGGCGCCATGGCCCGGGCCAGGTCGAGCGGCGCGGTGTTGTCGGCGCCGTTGTGGATGACGCCGTGCGCTTCCAGCGTGCCTGTGGGCAGCAGCACGGTTCGGATTTGCGCCGGAACCAGCCGGGCGAATTCCTGCCAGTTCAGCTCGTTCATTTCGCGGGAAGACTGCGCCGGCAGCGTGCCGGCGGCCAGCAAGGCCAGAAGGATCGCGTGGAGGCGTGCCATGGGTCTTCCCGTATTTTCATCCGGCGCGGCGCCGGAGGAAAGCGGGGGCGCCGCCCGGGGTTGCAGGCGCGGCGCGCGGAACCGGAGGCCCGCGCTTCAGCTCGCCATTACCGCGAAAGGCGGAGAATTTCCGAGGCGATGCGGGCGAACGCCTGGTTCAGCTGCGTCTTGTCGGGGGCGTAGACGTACATGCCCGTCGGCTCGCTGCGCGTGTAGGTGGGGCTTGCCGGGTCGTTGGCGATGCGCAGGAGCAGGTTGCTGTCGACGTCTCCCAGGCCGATGACGTAGAAAACGGGGCTCAGGGCGGAATCCTGGCGGATGCGTTTCGCGGCATTGTGGGTGGCGTTGGTCGCCGCGGCGCCGACGCTCGAGGGGCGGTCGGGACGAATCCTTCCGGCATAGGGGCCGGAGGTGAAGCTGGCAACGGCGCGGTAGCAGCAGTCCGTGCGGTTGCCGTAGATGTCGTAGTTGGGCACGAAGGCGATGTCGCGGCGCACATAGGCCATGTTGGTGTAATTCGTCGTTCCGGCGCCGAACGCGCAGCCTTGCCCGGCGGTGAGGCTCCCCGGAGGGCCGTTCAGCGCCGTGTCGCCGGCGTTCAACGTGGAGGCATAGGGCTGGATCAAGCCGTACGTGGCGCCCGTGGAAGCCGTCCCCTCGCCCGCCGCGACCAGCACGCCGACGCGGTCCTGAGGGTTCCAGCCGGACTGTGTGTAAAACCGGCCGTTGGGGTCCTGGCAACCGCTGCGCTCCATCGAATACGTGACTCCGGTGTTCGGGTAGTAGTAGGTCTGATTCGTCCCCGCCAGGTTCAGGGTGCGGTTCTCGCCGTTGCCGAAGCGCGTGTCCACGGACGTCTTGACCGGGAACCTGGCGGTGAGGCCGGTGGGGATGCCGTCCGTGAAGAACATGATGATGTTGAGAGCGCCCGGCTCGTTGATGGCGCGAAGCTGGTTGTAGGCCTCGCTGATGGCCATGGCGCTGCTGGTGCCGCCGACGCAGGTCACCTGGCTGATGACCGAGTCGAGCGTCGGCGACTGCGTCTTGAAGTTCTTGGTGGGGGGGTAGGCGAGGTGCCAGTTGCTGGCGTAAACGATCATGCCGAGCCTGTCGCGGCCTTCGGCGAACCTGGAGACGAACGAGCGGGCGGCGGCTTTCATCGGCTCGCAGGCGCCGGAGCTGGCCATGCTGCCCGAGCGGTCGAGAACGAGGATGAGGTTCACGTCGCGGCGCGAGGCGGTGCCTTCGGCGGTGACATTGATGGTGTTGAAGCCGGCCAGCCGCAAAAAGTAGGTCGGCATGACCACGGAGGCGTGGACGCTGACCGTGCGGGTGCGCAGGGCCGTTTCGGCCACATCCACGCTGACCGTGCGGTTTCGCGTGTTCATGGTTCCTTCGGGGAAGTTTCCGTCGAAAAACGCCAGCGCCCGCGCCCGCGCCGAGGCCTCCTGTTCGGCCATGGTGAGGCCGACGTTCAGCGACCGCGCCGCGGCCAGCGCTGCCGCGTCGCAGGAAGCCGACAGTTTGGCTCGCACCGTGTAGAGGTAGGATGCGTCGATGGCGAGCGCCACCATCATGAGGATGAGAGTCAGCCCGACGGCAAGGAAGATCAGGGCGATGCCCCGCTGTTCAGAAAATCGTGCGCGCATAAACCGGCCCCCGGTTGTTGGTGGTTGGGAAATCCTTGACCTGCGATTCGAACCAGGCTTCCGAGACGTAGGCCAGCTCGCCGTCGTTCAGGTTCATAATCGCATCAAACCCGGCCGCCCGGGCCGAGGACTGCTTGAGATAGTCGGCGGGCGCAATGCTGCCGTCCGGCAGCAGCATCGTGTCGGGCGGGGTGCCGATCCGGCTCGGCCGGAGCGACTTGTTGCCGATGACAATCCGCTGGGTGATGACCGGCTGGTTGAGGTTGACGCACTGCGACAGGGGAACGCCCCCGTCGGTGCACTCGGCAGGGCCGATTTTCATGACCCGGCTCAGGATCACCACGCCCGAGCCGCCCGTGCGGGTGAGATTGAGCCCTGCCGCCAGCCGGACGATGATGTCCTGGTTGCCCGGCAGCGAGAAGTCCACGCCGCGGGCGTACATGTGGCCGGCGTCGCGGCTGACCTGGTTGGTTTGCATCATCCGCTTCAGGTCCAGGCCGTACACCAGCATCCAGACGTAAAGCGGCATCAGCAAGGCGAAGGACAGAGCGAACTCGATGATGGCGTTCCCGCGCCTCTTTTTCCGTTTCCCCTCCATCTGGTCTCTCCCCTCTTTCCCCGTCTCCTAACGCGGAGGCGGCGCCGATCCGTTCGGCAAGCCCTCCATGCGGTCGGCCGCCCGGGCGGAGAGCTGGATGACGCCTGCCGTTCGCCACAGCGGGGCGATCCAGGAATGCTGGTATCCCTCGATGGACACCTCGATGATGTTTCCCGGCAGATTGTCCGGGACTTCCTGGAACGTTTCGGGATCAAAGTAGCGGATCTTGATCGCGTTCTCACGCCCCCGGAGGAAACCCATGGCGTTTCGCGACACCACCTGCTTGATGGAGGCGTCATGGCCGAGCCCGCCGATTGTCTGGTAGGTGACCGCATAGCGGACGCCTTCCCGCACCGCGTGCTGGAAAGTCGACTGCATGAAGATCACCAGGCCGTGATCGATGAACGCAAACACGAGCGCCAGCAGCGGCAGCAGGATCAGCGCAGTCTCCGCAAATACGCTGCCGCGCCCTCCCTGCCGCCGGCGTGTGCTCCAGGCGCAGCGAATCAACCGTCCCTCTGGTGACATGTCGCCCGTATGACGGGCGAGGCGGGTGAATCCATGACGGGCTGCCGGCGGCTCGGGTTTATTTCCCGGGAGTTTCAGGGAAAAGCCTCAAGCCGCAGCCGCGAGGCTTGCGGAACCCGCCATTGCGGGCTGACAATGGAAGCGTTTCCCCATGCCCGACATCCCCCATGAGGGAGCTACGCTGGCCTGGCTTGCCCAGGCCTCTGGCGGCGAGGCCGAGACGCCAGCCAACCTGCCTGCGTCTGAAGAAACCTTGACCGCCTATGACCTGCACAGCCGCCTGTTGTACCGGCTCGCCCTGGCCGAATGCCGGGACGCCGAGCTGGCCCGCGACGCTGTGCAGGAGGCGTTCTTGCGCTTCCACGAGGCGCGCCGCAACGGCCAGGCGATTCATTCGGTCCGTTCCTGGCTGGCGAAGGTGGTGATCAATTTCATCCGCGACCATGCCCGGCGAAGCGCCCGTTTGGCGGCCATCAACGAGGCTGCGGGCGCCGCCGCGGAGCAAGGGGCTCCGGGCGGCGCCCGAGAGCTCGAACTTCGGATCCGATCCTTGCTGTCGCCTCGGGAATTCCAGTGCGTGCAGCTGCGGCTCGCCGGTTACAAGTACTTCGAGATCGCCGAGATCCTGGGGCTCCGGCCCGGCTCTGTTGCCTTCCTGCTGTCGCGGGCCCTGAGAAAACTGGAGGCGATCAAGGGGGAGATGGCATGAGCTGGCAGGACTGGTTTGCGGCTTTGCCGGAAAGGCTGCAACGGCACCCTTCCGACGCGGACCTTGTGGCCTGCCTTGACGGCGAGCTGCCACCCCGGCGGGAGCGCCGTGTGAGGTCCCATGTTGACGGATGCCGCCCCTGTCGGGAACTAATGGAGAAGATGGCGGCCATCCTGGACGGTCTTCGTGATGTGGTTCCGGCGCCAGATCCCGGCGATGAGATCCGGTTGGGAAGACAGCGCCTGGAGCTGGCCATCGGCGCGCGGGAAGCCGAAGCCCCTGCGCCTCCGCTCCAGCAGAGGTTTCTCGGCCGTCTTGCGGCCGATCCCGTCCATGCGGCCGAGACGACCGGCGTGGTTTTGCGAACCCTTCTCGGTTTCCGTGCGGCGGCCTGGGCTGTTCAGTCTCCGGGCGCGGGCAGGGAGGGGTCATGAGACGGCTACAAGCCCTTGGCGCTGCGGGCGTGCCGGACGCAGCCCTAACCGGGCAGGTAGCGGTCGTCGCCGTGGTCCTGTCCTGCGCTGTTTTCCTGGCGGGCGGCCTTGCCGCATGCGCCTGGTGGCAATACAGCGGCGCCACGTTCTGGCTGGATTTCTGGTTCAAGGAGCTTGGAGGGCCGCTGCTTGTGGCCTACGCCGTGGTGGAGGCGCTGGCTGCCGCTGCAATCGTGCGGCTGTTCGATCCCGGGGAGCCGATGAGGACCGCCTGGCAACTGCTCCGGGCGGCGGCCTGCGTCCACGCCGCCAGCGCGCTTTTCCGTCACTTTCTCGGCAAGCCTGTGGCCGCCAACCCGCTCCGGCTATGGCACGCGCCGCCCGGATGGCTGGCGCTTTGCGAGGAATTCGGCTGCGTGCTCGGAGGGACGCTGTATCTGGCGTTGCTCATGGCCGGGCTGGCGGCGGCTCTCCGGGTGTACGCACGTCTCAGGTTGCTTCCGGCGCCTTCAGCGCGGGAATGGACCGTTCTGTGCGCGGCGGCGGGAATTCTCGTCTACACGCTTCGCCTGATCGCCTACTGGTTGAGGCAGCCGGGCGTGCAAACCAGTTCGCTTTGGTGGGTCGGATGGTTGACCGACCCGTTGCTCGGCGCCCTTCTGTTTTTGGCGCTGCTGGTGCGCCGTGCCGCTGCGCCGCTGGAAGGGGGCCTGCTGGCGCGCCCGTGGCAGGCCTATTTCCACGCCACGTGGTTGACGTGCGCCGGCAGTGTCTCGGTGGGGCTTTCCACAGCGGGAATCCTTTCCGCCGAGGCGGCCTGGCCTTTCTGGCTGATCTGGCACCCGGCCGCAGCCCTGTTTGCGCTGGCGCCGCTGTTTCAGCTGCAAGCCATGATGGAGGGCATCCGGCTCGCATCCGCCGGATCCGCTTCCCCGGGGCTGTAGGCGCAGAACCTATTTGGGCCGTTCGCGCTTCTTGTAGGGGAACTTCTCCCAGTCGGTCGCCGCCAGGCCGAGGCGGTCCCACACGACCGTGCCGCCCTTGATGGTGAGTTCGGCCACCAGCATGCGGTCGCCGGCCATGCGCGCGCCGGCGGAGTCGATGAAGCCGAATTTCCCTTTCTGGAGGCTGAGCACGGTGATGTCGGCCTCGGCGCCTTCGCCGAGGTGGCCGAGATCGGTGCGCCCGATCTGGCGCGCCGGGGCCCAGGTGGACATGCGGATGACGTCCTCGAGCGGCGCGCCGAGGTTGAGGATCTTCGACATCACGTTGGTCATGTCCTTCATTCCGGCGTTCATGCTGCCGGTGTGGAGGTCGGTCGAGATCGAGTCCGGCCAGAAGCCCTCGCGCGTCATCGGCACGGCGATGTTCCAGTAGAAGCTGCCGCCGCCGTGGCCGACGTCGAACAGGATGCCGCGCTTGCGGCCGGCCCACATGGCGGGATTGGTCTTGCCGCCGAGCAGCTCGTCGCGGTGGCCGGAATAGCAGTGCGTGTAGATGTCGCCCGGCCGGAGCTTTTCCTCCATCAGGATTTTCAGGTTGCGCCGCTCGTTCGTCCAGCCGAAATCGACCATGACGGGCACCTTCAGCTCGTTGGCCGCTTTCAGCGCGTTGTCGATGTCCGGCCAGCCTTCCTTGCTGTAGTGGGCCGCCTTGATGCCGACGATGAGGTCGCGGTTCTCGCGCCCCATGCGGATGGCCGGCTCGGGGTTCATGTCGGCCGGGTCGTCCTCGCTGGTGATGCCCATGCCGCCGCCGACGATGTTGAGAAAGGCGAGCACGCGCGTTTTGGCCCGCTCGATGACGCGCTGGCGGAAATCCGGGAAATTGCGCCAGCCCGAGGTGCCCGCATCGACCATCGTGGTGACGCCCGTGCGGAAGCTGAAACCGTCCGGGTATACGCTGAGATCGCCCGTGTAGACTCCCTTCAGCCCCGTGCCGGCGTAGACGTGGACGTGCATGTCGATGAGGCCCGGGGTCACATACAGGCCGCTCACGTCGGCCACGCGCGCCGCCTGCGCCGGGTCGATCGACGGGGCCACGCGCGCGATCCTGCCCCTGGCCACGGCCACGTCCATGCGGCCGTTGACGCCGTTTTTCGGATCGATCACATGGCCGCCCTTGAGCAGCAGATCATAGACAGGCTGCGCGGCCGCAGCGGCGGCCAGCAGGAGCAGCAGGCCCGCTCGAACCATCATTGCCGAAAACCTCCCGGCGGAACGGCCTGCGGCCGGGCGCATCCGCCGGCCAGGCCCTCCGGCCATGCGACGATTCTACTCCAGGGCGGCGGCGCGGCGTTGCCGGGGAATTTTTCCCGCGCCATGGAGCTTGACGAAGGCCCTGCCGATACAACAGAATGGGGATGTCTTGTTTGACCCCGGGCGGGACGCCGGGAGCGTCTTCCGCCTCGAAAACTTCTTCGAGAGGAAGGAAGCTGGATGATCCGACTCCTCTGCCTGGCGATCCTTGCTGTGGCGCTTGTTCCCGGCCAGACGACGCGCGGCCCCGCGCGGGGCGATTCCCGGACGAGAAAGATGAAGGCGGCCGCCGCGCGCGGCCCCGCGCGGGAGCAGACTGCCGCCAGGGCGGCGGCGAAGAGGGTTTCCTCGAGGGCGTCCGCGGCGGTGCGCAGGCCGGGCGGGGCGGTCCCGAGGCAAGCTGCCCCGGCGCGGACCGCGGCCTCCCGCGCGCCGCGGCGTTCCACCATTCTGAGGCGGCGCAGCTTTTCGAGCCCCTGGGTCACGCCGACTTATGCAGATTCCACCGCGGGCGATTCGGCCGAGGGCGAGGACCCGGTGGTGCGGCGCGCCGCCGTCGAGGCGCTGGGGCCGTACAACGGCAGCGTGGTGGTGGCCGATCCGTTCACCGGGCGCATTCTGGCCATGGTGAACCAGAAGCTGGCGCGCTCGGGCGCCTACCAGCCGTGCTCGACCATCAAGCTGGTGGCGGCGGTGGCGGGCCTCGAGGAAGGCATCATCGACCGCGAGACCCGGCTCCGGCTGACGCGGCGGGAAAGCATCGACCTGACCGAGGCGCTGGCGCGGTCGAACAACAAGTTCTTCTTCGATATCGGCGAGAAGCTCGGCTTTGACCGCATCTATCACTACGCGCGGCTGTTCGGCCTCGGCGAGAAGGCCGGCCTTGACATCGAGGGCGAAAGCCCGGGCATGCTGCCGGAGTGGAAGCCGAAGGAGGTTCCCTGCGGCATGATGACGAGCTTCGGCGAGGCCATCTCGATCACGCCGCTCCAGCTGACGGCGCTCGTCGGCGCCATCGCCAACGGCGGCTCGCTGTATTGGCTCCAGCACCCGCGCTCGCAGGAGGAAGCCGAACGGATGACGCCGCGGCTGAAGCGCCGGATCGAGATGGCGGCGCGGATCGAGGAGATCCTGCCCGGCATGATGGCCGCGGTCGACTATGGGACGGCGAGGCGCGCCGCCTTCGACCCCTCGACGCCGATCTTCGGCAAGACGGGGACCTGCACCGACTCGCGCACGCACCTGGGCTGGTTCTCGAGCTTCAACGACGTCAACGGCCGCAAGCTGGTGGTGACGGTGCTGCTCACCGGCGGGTCGGGGGTGAGTGGCCCCGTGGCGGCGGGCATCGCCGGCCAGGTTTACAAGGCGCTGGCCGAACAGCAGTACCTGGCCGAGCAGCGGCAGTATTCGCCGGCGGCCTTGGTCTCTGACGGCGGCCGCTGAGCGGCGCGCGGCCGGCGCCGCGCATGAAATTTCCCTCAATCCCCGCTCCCCGCCGCCGATGTGAGGGGCATGCGGCTGATCTCCCTTTGCGGCATGCCCGTTCGCCTGACGCGGAGCGTGTTCCGGGATCTGGCCATCGTGATGGCCGCCTTTGGCCTGCTGGTGGGCCTGGTCTTCCCTTACGCCGTCTACCGCATGGGCGTTCCTGTCGAGCACGTGCTGACGCTGCGGTTTCATCTTTACTGCCTTGCGGCGGGAATTCTCGTGGCAGGGATCAACATGCTGATTGCCAACGGGGTGGTGCGGGCGCGGATGCGCCTTCTGGCCGGGAGGCTGGAGGAGGTGCGGGCGACGCTGGAGAGGATCCAGGCCGGGGCCGACGCTTGCGGCTGCGATCCGGAGCACTGCTTTCTGCCGGTTGACTCCGATGACGAGCTGGGCCGCACGAGCGAGGCGTTCAACATGATGGCGGCGGCGCTGGGGGACGCGCTGCGGACCAACGCCGCGGTGCGCCAGCTGGGCGAGCGGCTGGTGGAGCAGCTCCGGCCGGAGGAGATGGCGCGCACGGCGCTCGACGAGCTGGTGGACCATACTCTGTCGGCCGGGGGCGCGGTGCTGCTGGCGCGGGAGGGGCAGCTCGAGCTGGCTGCGGCGCGCGGGCTGGCGGCGCCGGAGGCGCTGGCGCTGCATCCGGAGGTCTGCCGGGTGTTGGAACAGCAGGGCGAGGCAAGAATCGAAATTCCCGGCGGCATCCTGCTCGACCGGGTGCTGGCGCATTTTCCGCCGCGGGCGGTGCTGTTGCAGGCCGTTTGCCACCACGGGCGCGGGCTCGGCGTGGTGTTGCTGGCCAGCGACCGCCCATACACCGAAGAAGAGGTGCGGCGGCTGCGGCTGATGAGCCGCCCTCTGGCGCTGGCCTTTCACAACGCGCTCGCCTATGACGAGCTGGAGCGCGTGGCGGCGCTCGACGGGCTCACGGGCTGCTACAACCGCAAGTTCGGCATGGCCCGGGTGCGCGAGGAATTCGCCCGGGCGCGGCGCATGGAGGCGCCGCTCGGCGTGATTCTGTTCGATATTGATCATTTCAAGAAAATCAACGACACCTGGGGCCACCTGGCCGGCGACCGCGTGCTGATGTGGGTTTCCGGGCAAATCCGGCGCGCCCTGCGCCAGGAGGACGTGCTGGTTCGCTATGGCGGGGAGGAGTTTCTCGCCGTGTTGCCGATGACCGGGGAAGAGGAAGCGGCGGCCGCGGCCGAGCGGATCCGGCAATCCGTCGGCGAGGTGGCGGTGCCCTGCGGGCGGGACTCGATCCCGGTGACCCTCAGCGCCGGCGTCGCCGCCTGGCCGCAGAACGCGGCGGAGAGCGAATTGCAGCTGGTGGACCTGGCCGACGCGGCGCTCTATCTGGCCAAGCGAGGGGGGCGGAACCGGGTGGTGAGCCGCGCCTCTGTTGTCGAGCGCAGCGCGGCGCGCCCCGCGAGGGAAGAATCCGTCGCGGGGCGAAGCTGAGGCGCGGAATCTATCCGTCTTGCGGGAGCGCGCCGGATGGGCCGGGGCCGGCGGGCGGGGCTTCGGCGCAGGCCGCTCCGGCAGGTGCGGGGAGAACGGCCCCGGCCACGGCGTGCAGCAGCTCGTTCAGGCCGAGGCCGGTGACGGCGGAGATGGCGAAGAAAGGAAGGCCCTTGCGGCGGGCCTTGCGGCGCAGGCTCTCGAGGCGGCGGCGGTCCTGAAGGACGTCGAGCTTGGTGGCGACGACGAACATCGGCTTGCGGGCGAGTTCTTCGCTGTAGCTGGCCAGCTCGGCGAGGATGACGTCGAAGTCGCGCCTGGGGTCGCGCCCGCTGGCTTCGCTGACATCGACCAGATGCAGCAGCAGGCGCGTCCGCTCGATGTGGCGGAGGAAACGGTCGCCGAGGCCGTGGCCCTCGTGAGCTCCCTCGATGAGGCCGGGGATGTCGGCCACGACGAAGGTGCGCAGGTCGGGCATCTGCACGACGCCGAGGTGCGGCTCGAGCGTGGTGAAGGGGTAGTCGGCGATTTTCGGCCGGGCGGCGGAGATGCGCGAGATGAGCGTGGACTTGCCGGCGTTGGGGAAGCCGACGAGGCCGACGTCGGCCAGCAGCTTGAGCACGAGCCGCAGGCGGCGTTCCTCGCCCGGCTGACCTTTTTCGGCGAAATCGGGGGCCTGGCGGGTGGGGGTGGCGAAGTGCTGGTTGCCGCGGCCGCCGCGGCCGCCGCGGGCGGCGACGAAGCGCTGGCCCGGGGCGGTGAAGTCGAACAGCGGCTCGCCCGAGTCGGCGTCGTAGACGACGGTGCCGACGGGCACGGGCACTTCGAGGTCGGCGCCGCTGCGTCCGCTGCGGTTGCTGCCTTCGCCGTGGCGGCCGCGCTCGGCGCGGTGCTCGGGGTTGAAGCGGAAATGCAGCAGCGTGTTGTGGTGGAGGCTGGCGACGAGGATCACGTCGCCGCCGCGGCCGCCGTCGCCGCCGCTCGGCCCGCCCCGCGGGACGTACTTCTCCCTGCGGAAGGCGACGCAGCCGTTGCCGCCGTCGCCGGCCTTGACGCGAATGATGGCCTCGTCAACAAACATGAGAAACCTGTCCGCCGCCGGGCGGCCGGAACGGTCCGGAAATGAAAAAGCCGCCGGCGCGGGAGCGCGGGCGGCGCAAGAAGGGGAAAGGCCCCGAAGGCGGCTCAGGCGGAGGCATCGAGTTCGACGACGCTCACCCACTTGCCGAGCCGGCCGCGGTCGCGCCACTCGACGCGGCCGGGGACGCGCGCATAGAGCGTGTCGTCGCTGCCGATGCCGACGTTTTCGCCGGGCTTGAACCGCGTGCCGCGCTGGCGGACGAGGATCGCGCCGCCCTTGACGATTTCGCCGCTGAACACCTTGATGCCGAGCCGCTGCGCCGCCGAATCGCGGCCGTTTTTGGAGCTGCCGAGTCCTTTCTTGTGCGCCATGACGCTTCCTCCCTACAGCACGATCTCGCGGATCTTCACTTCGGTGAAGTTCTGCCGGTGGCCGATCGTGCGCTTGTATTGTTTCTTGCGCTTGAACTTGAAAACGATGATCTTGTCGCCGCGGCCGTGGCCGGCGATTTCGCCGCGCACGCGCGCCGAGGCGGCCTCGGCGCCGACCAGCAGCGCGCCGTCGTCCTTGCCGACCGCGAGCACGCGGTCGAACTCGACCGCCGCGCCCGCCTCGCCGGCGAGCGTCTCGACCACGATGCGGTCGCCCGGGGCGACGCGATACTGCTTGCCGCCAGTTTCAATCACTGCAAACATGGTTGTTCCCTCTTGGTGACGCTACAGGGACTCCGGCAGGAGCCGTCCCGGCGGGTCCGAACGCGCCCTGGCGCACTCATGCGATGGCGCGGGCGCCTGAAACTCTTATCGTAGCCCATCCGGGGCCGGCTTGCAAATGATGCGCCCTGCTGAACGGAGTTTCCCATTTGCCCTCAATGCGGTGAATCCATGGCCGATATGAAGGCTGACAAAACAGCAGCCGGGTTCGCCGCCATGTCCACTCGCGATTTCATCAGCCTTCGCGCCAGCCTTGAACGCGCCGAGCACCAGCACGCTCTGTTCCGCTCGGCCCTGTCGGCCTATCTGGAGGCGCTGGCCGGCGTCGAGCAGCACGTCTTCGAACCCTGCGCGGCCAAGATCAACGAGCATCCGCCGTCGGTGGCCGAGGTGCGGCGGGAGCTGGCGGCCGCGCCCTCGGTGGAGCTGTTCTCCACAGCGCAGCGGGAGCTCGGGCGGGCGCTCGAGACGACGCACGAATTCATCGCCCGGGAGCTGGCCGGGACGGTGGAGCTGCGCGAGGTGGTGCGGCTGCTCGAGGAGACGGCCGGCTCGCTGCAACGGCGCAGCAGCCGGCAGGAGTCGCGGTTTCTCGATGTCGCCAGCGGCCTCCAGCGGGCGGCCGAACGCGAGGATCTGAAAGAGCTGCGCAACCAGATCCTGTTGCAGATCCACCGCATCACCGCGCTGGTCGAGGAGATGCGCGAGGAAAACCGGCAGGTGATCGCCGAGCTGGAGCGGGAAATGCAAGGCTACCGGCGCCGGCTCGACGAGGTGGAAAGGGCGGCGCAGCGCGATGCGCTCACCGGCCTCGCCAACCGGCGCTCGTTCGAAAAGAGGGCCGAGGAGCTGATCGAAGCCGGAGTGGTGTTTTGCCTGCTGATGATGGATCTGAACCATTTCAAGCGGGTCAACGACCAGTACGGCCACCTGGCCGGCGACGAGCTGCTGCGCCTGTTTGCGGCGCGGTTGAAACGCCAGCTCCGGGCCGACGACGTGGCGGCGCGCTGGGGCGGGGACGAGTTTGTCGTGCTGCTGCCCTGCCGGCTGCATGACGCGCTGGCGCGGGTGCGGTTTCTGGAGCAGGCCCTGGGGGGCGACTACCAGTTATCGGTGGCCGGCGAGGCGCTCCGGGTAAGGGTCGGGCTGGCGATGGGGGTGGCCGAGCACCGGCCGGGAGAGTCGCTGGAGGAATTGACCCGGCGAGCCGATCAGGCGCTTTACCAACGCAAGGAGGGCCGCTGACCGGCGCTGGCGCTCCTGCTAGGATCGGGAGGGAGAGTGCCAGGCCGTGGCGGAAGACAGCGAGTTCACCGATCAGGCGGTTTTGATTTCCGGCGCAGGGCGCGGCATCGGCAAGCGCATCGCGTTGTCGTTTGCCGCGGCGGGGGCGCGGGTGGGGCTGCTGGCCCGCTCCCGGGCGGAGCTGGAGCTGGCGCAGCTGGAGATCACCCACGCCGGCGGCCGGGTCCTGGGTCTTCAGTGCGACGTGCGCGATGACGGGCAGGTGCGGGAGGCGGTGGAGCGCTTTGCCGCCTTCGCCGGGCCGCCGCGGATCCTCGTGTGCGCCCACGGGGCTTTTGGCAGCATCGGGCCGCTGGCGGCGTGCGAGCCGGCGGCGTGGATGGAGGCGCTGGAGATCAACGTCGGCGGGACCATGCGCTTGTGCCGGGCGGTGCTGCCCTTGATGCTGGAGGCGCGCGCCGGCAAGATCGTAATTCTCACCGGCCCGGGAGCGGCCAGCCCGCGGCCGAACTTCTCCGCCTACGCGGCCTCGCAGGCGGCGCTGGCGCGGCTGGCCGAGACGCTGGCCGAAGAGGTGCGCGAGGCCAACATCCAAGTCAACTGCATGAACCCGGGGCCGACCTACACGAGCCTGACCGACGAGATCATCGCCGCCGGCGAGCGCGCCGGGGCGGCCGAGCTGGAAGCCGCCTTGCGGCTGCGCTCGCAAGGCGGCACGGGGCCGGAGCCGCAGGTGGAGCTGGTCCGTTTCCTGTGCTCGTCGCGGTCGAATCACCTGAGCGGGATGCTGATTTCGGTGACCGACAACTGGCGGAAGCTCGAGCACTCGCGCTCGGCCGGCGGGATGTTCACGCTGCGCCGCATCCTGCGCAGCTGAAGCCGGGGCGAAAATAATCCTCAAGCCGGGGCGGCCGGCTGCCGATACGCTGAGTGCGGAGTCGCGCCCGATGGCCCTATCACCGCTTGCTTTTACCGGAATCAGCAGCTTTTCCG
>Ga0308405_1000214_pt1 | contig 37369 bp, 48 predicted proteins | sample HotsprSampleMS13_FD_203473 | JGI IMG/M metagenome (GOLD analysis project Ga0308405, IMG submission 203473) | Hot spring phototrophic mat microbial communities from Mushroom Spring, Yellowstone National Park, Wyoming, United States - 20060912_MS13 ...
GCTTCGGCAAGGTCAATAGATTTCTGAATTGCCCTGCCGTGCAGTTCGATTTCCTGCTTGACCTGACGGTACACGGTCAGTACCTCACTGACCGTATAGGGCTTTTGAATCTCGAAAACAGACATGGTTAACCTCCTTCTCCCGCCGTCTGCACCCGGCGGGAAACATGGTTGGTTTCCCCCGGTGCAGCGGGGTTGAAGGTGGGACGGTTGCGGTATTCGCCTGTTAAGGTGCAGTCCGGGATTTATCCGCCCGGTCGGGATTTGACAGGTATCCGGCAGGCAGAGCCGGAATTGTGAATTGTACGGTTTCCGCTTCTCCGTACACATCTCCCGGGTGGGGAGACGCCTGTTTATTCTGCCTGCCAAAGTCGCCCTGCAGGAGTTGCACCGGCGGGACTGCGAGGGCGGATTGGTAAGGTTCGGAAGGTCACTCCTGCGGGACTTGCACCCGCACAAAGGCACTTTGCCGAGTGAAGGAAGTATGGGCGGGTAGCCCATACCGCAGAACAACTTTCACCGTTTTCCGCTTACACCCAGCGCTCTCATGACGGCGATTTTCCTCTCTTCATCATCCCCGCACAGTGCGAGGATGATGAAGATTCGGAACGCTGCCATTGAGATAACCGCTGTCATGAAAATGAGCGGCAGAGCAAGAATCAAGTACGGCACCACGGTGAACAAGATTTGGGTGGTCATTTTTTTTACCTCCTTTCTGGGACCCCCGTCTGCCGTCCACTGCAAAGTCCAACGGCAGAGAGGGATCCCAGATTGGAGAGCACTTGACCTTTGTTAATGTTCTGCGTTCTCACAGGGATTGTGTCCACCGTGAGAAGGTGACCCGTGCGGACTTGCACCGCATTCCGGCACTGTGCCGGGTCGAAAACAAAAAGCCGGAAGCCAACCGCATCTGCGGTCAAAGGCTCCGGCAGGTAGCCGTCGCATCGGGGAGGATGGTGTCCGTCCCTGAATTGTCGTTCTGGTTTGATTATAGTCATTTTTCCGATTGCGCGCAAGTTCTCACCACACCTCCGCCCAGAGGGGAGTAGTCTCGCTGACCTCGCTTAAGCGCACCAGAATCATCGTCTCCACGTCCGTTGCCATGCCGTGATCCGCCACGTGCTGGCAGTCCGCCGCCAGTACCCGCCGCTCTTCCACGTTGCGCGCCACCAGCGCCACACGCCCGCCGTTCAACGCCGCGTTCATGCGCCATTTGGCGTTGTCCTCATGCAGGCGCGTACCCGTCTCCACTTCCACGTACACCCGATCATTTTCTCTTTGGATACGTACATCCGGGCGGGCGTTCCCTTCCACCTCCGGCAGCACTTCCACCTTCCAGCCGCGCAGCCGCGCCGAGGCAGCAAAGAGCAGGATGGAGAGCACATGCTCCTCCTGCTTCTCCCCTTCGTGCAGCCGCAGCAGCCGCTCCCACTCGCTTTCCACCACCTGCCACCCCAGCGCCCGGCACATCTGCTGTCCTTCCTGAGTCAATTGCGCCACCGCCAGCCGGGTGGGCATATTCCCGGTGACGGTCATCGAAAGCGTCTGGCGTACAATCAGCCCGCTCTCTTCCAGCGCCTCGAACACCCGCCGGACGGCTCCACTGCGGTACTGCGCTCCCGTAGCGTCTCCCACGTACCGCCCAATCTCGACCTGCACGTTCAAGCCCTCCGCCAGCCCCTTCAGCACCATGCCCCGCCGCTTCAGGTGCAGTTCCTCATCCGCCCTGCTCATCTGTCCGCGCACCTGCCAGCGGTGTTCATACGCTTTGGGGATTTTCGGCATCACAAACCCCGCCAGCCGTCTCTCCGACGCAGCCGGAACGGGAACAGCAGCCGGGGGCAGCAGCGGATTGTCCGCATCCACCCTGCGCGGGTAGGGTGACGCCTTTGCCAGCGCCAGTTCACGCTCCAGCGCGGCAATCTTCGCCTGTAAGGCGGCCATTTCTGCCGCATGACCGCTGCCGTTACCGTTGGGCTTGCCCCAGCCTTCCTGCGGCGTCAGCGAGACCGCCAGAAAGAAACTGCGCCAGTCCTCCGGCTTCCACGTTCCCGGCGCGCCCGGGTCCAGCTGGCGCAGCCGCTCCAAACGCTCCCCGTCCAGCCGGTACGCCAGTTCGGTCAGCACCCCCACCAGCGCGCGCACCTTGCGCTCCGCCATGTCGCGGAAGCCGCGCTCCGCCGTCAGCAGGTCATCCAGCATCTTCAGCCGCAGATCATCCGCCGCCATCCAGAACCTCCAGCGCCGCCTGCACCGCCGCCGCTGCGGCGTTGTACTCCCCGATTCCGCTCGCCCATTCCAGCACCGCCTGCGCCGCCGCATCCACCTGTGCCCGTGCCGCAGCCAGGCTCTCCACCTTCTGCGCGGACAACCGCCGCCGCACGGCACCCACCTCAACCTGTAGCCGCGCCGGGTCGGGACGCTCCGCCGCCAGCAGTTCTGCCAGCCGGTTGGTATCCTCCAGCAGCTGCAGGCGCTCTGCCCGATAAGCCTGCTGAAGTTTGCGCACCTGCCACTCCTGCCGGGTGAGCAGCCGCCCGCCTTCGGGGGTAAATGCCCGCCCGAGGAACATCAATCCCAGCAGCACCACCAGAGCCAGCGCAGCGTACCATCCGCTCCGCTTCACACCGCTCAAATCAATCTCCACCTGCGTCTCCTTTCAACAGAACGGCTGTGGTCGAGGGGTGCGCCCCCAGTGAGCGCCTGCCCTCTCTTGCCGGTCAGTGCAGCAGCTGGTTGAAGGTACGCAGAATTCCTGCGTAGGTATTGACCAGCGCATGTTGTAAAAACCGTCCCACAATCACCGTGAGCGCCGTTCGAATCAGCAGTGCCCACATAACACCCGCCAGGCTTTTGGTCATAACCCACCTCCAGGTTTGTTTGCGGCGGGCTAACGACCCAGTGACGTTAGACCCCGGGGAGCTCTAACGTCACTGCCTGGCGAAGCGCATTCGGGAAGACACTGCTGCCCGGACGGTAACCTCCTGATATGCCAGCATTGTCAGCGGCACCCGCGCCTGTGCCCGGCAGGTCACCCGTGCATTCTCCCAATCAAAGCTCAGCGACAACGTTGGGTAATAGCGAACCGTGCCTTTTTCCGAGAGCATTTGGTGGAAGGTGTTTTGCGCCCTTCCCACCAGATACCAGTTTTGGGCGTAGCGGTCATCCCGCAGCGACTGCCAGAGCAGGCGGTCGCCAACGCTCCATGAAACATCTTCACACGCCGCGTCTGCCGCCTGTGCCAGGCGCGAGCGCACATAGTAGAGCCGTGTGCCGTCTCCAATCAGCAGCATCAGCGGCATGACCACAACGCCGAAGAACACGGCAGCCCAGGCCAGGGAAGAACCCCGTTCGCCGTTTCTGAATTTCCTGACCATATCACCAACCCTCTTGACGGAAAAATGCTCTGGCTGTGCCTTGAAACTGTCCGGGCGTGCCGACACCGAACAGCTGCGCCAGACCGCCGAAGTAGTTAGGCACGCGGTAGGTCACGGCGACATCCACCCGTGCGCCGGGCGCACCGCCCCCGCTGACCGACACCGTGTAACTGCCAACCGAAACAGCAGCCAGTTTTGCTGCTGCGGCGTTGTAGGCAGCGCTGCCGGGGTTTGTCAGAGCGGTACTGCCGACACGGGCAGCGTATTCGGCTGCGTTAGCGGCATTGACCGCGGCAAACCCCAGTACTGCCAGGTTGACCAGCGCCAGGCTGACCAGCAGCAGGACGGGCAGGGCGAAGGCGGCTTCGTCCAGTTCTGCTCGGCGAGAAAACAGATTTTTCGTCATTGCAGCTGTGCGGCCATCTGCTGGAATTTGGCAGCGACTCGCTGACCGAGCGGGGACAGACCGACAATCGCCGCGATGACGAAAAGGGCGATGAGCAGGGCTTTTTCGTCCAGTTCGGCACGGCGAGCGGTCAGCCGCAGATAGGCGAGTGTGATCTGGTCTAATACCGATTGAAACATATTACACCTCCGTAGTTGATTGAATTAAAAAACGCGCCTCCCCGGGGCAGGGGCTTCAGGCGCACGTCTGCGGATAATATACCAAAATCAAATCGTAGGCGCAAGTTACGCAGTTGTACTGCGAGTTTTTTCACAACGATCGTATAATAAAGATATGAATCCGTCAGGCAGAATTTCATCTTCTCCTCGTGTGAAAATCACCCCATCCCTGTTGAAATGGGCTCGAGAACGCTCGCTGCTGGATTTCAATACCCTTGCTCGAAAAACAGGGGTAAAACCAGAAGTGCTCCAGTCGTGGGAACAGGGTGAGACAGCGCCTACCTACCGTCAGGCTGAGAAACTGGCGCATGCCCTTCACATTCCTTTTGGATATCTTTTCCTCTCCCAGCCCCCCTTTGCGCCTTCTGCCGTCCCTGACTTCCGCAGATTACCCGAATCCCAGATTGGACGTTTCAGCCCCGAACTGGAATCCGTGCTGAATGATGCAAAGCGTAAACAAGCCTGGCTGCATGAATGGCGGGTTGAGGAAGGCTTTTCGCCTTTGCCTTTTATCGGAAAATTTTCTCCAGAAGATAGCCCTCAAACGGTTGCAGAACAGATTCGTTCCGTCCTGGATCTGCCTTCCCCAACCGCTAAAGGGTTATATTCCTGGAACGAGCATTTACAAAAGCTGGTGAAACATGCCGAAAAAGCCGGTATAGCGGTAATTCGCAACGGCGTTGTCCTTTCCGATAACCGCCGTCCGTTGAGTGTGGAAGAGTTTCGCGGCTTTAATTTACCTGACAATTATGCGCCGGTCATTTTCATCAACGCTCAGGATAGTATTGCAGGGCAGATCTTTACTCTTGCCCATGAACTGGGACACCTGTGGATTGGGGAAGGGGGCATCTCCAACCCTTTGACCTCCGATAACCCACTGGAAACTTCCGAAACCGAACGGTTTTGTAATCGCGTTGCCGCAGAACTTCTGATTCCTCAGAACCTTTTTCTAGAACACTGGCCATCCGGAACAACAACGATCCCTGAAATCCTGAATGCGGCTCAACAGCTTGCCAGAGAGTTCAAAGTCAGCGCACCCGCTGTTTTGCTCCGGGCCTGTGAATTGAACAGACTGGATACTCCTCTGTTTCGTGCTGCATACGAAGAAATATACCGGCAGGTAATTCCACTTAGAAAGAAAACAAGCGGTGGAAATTTCTATGCTACCTGGCAGGCCCGCAACAGCCAGACTGTTGTCACCGAAGTTCTTCAAGCATTGAGACAGGGAAAGATTCTTTATCGTGACGCAGCTCGCCTGCTCAATACCAACCTCGCTATCCTTGAGAAAGCCCTGAACAGGATGAAAACAGGTCAACGATGAAGTATTGTCTGGATGCCAATGTATTCATTGAGCCCAGCAAAGGGTGGTATGCTTTTGACATCGCTCCTGCATTCTGGGATGCCTTACTGGAATGGAGACAAAAGCAAATTCTGTGCAGTATTTTGCCCATTTATGATGAGATTGTGGAGCACAAAGAGCAAAACGCCCTGGTGAGGTAGGTAAAAGAACATGGGAAGGATTTCTTTCTCCCCCTTGACGAAGATGCCTGGAGTGAATTCAGAAACATTGCCGATTTGGTAAGGAACCGCTATGAAGATCACATCGCAGAAGATTTTCTCGACTGTTCAGATCCAATGGTGATCGCATATGCCAGAGCGTACGATCTGATCGTTGTGACTGAAGAGAAGTGGAAGAACGAGGAGGTAAGATCTAATGGTAAGGTGGGCGGAAAGAAAATTCATATTCCCAACGTTTGCCAGCTTGTTGAGGTGCGGTGGATCAGCACTGTGGAAATGCTCAGAGATTTGAAGTTCCGGTTCAGATAAAATTTTAGCCGGTCAGAAGTATTGCGCAGTTGTACTGCGAGTTTTTTGCCTCTTACGGAGGCAAAAACGGGCAGTTTTACCGCGTTTTCGGGCATTTTACGCAGTACAACTGTAGTTGTACGGTATACTACAGAGGAAAGCAATGCGGTAAAATAGAACTAAATTCGGGATATGATGGATTGACCTGGCTTTACTGGGCTAAGGGTGTGCTGGCCGGGATTGCATTCGGATTTCACTTGGCATGATCGGCATCATAGCGCTGGCGCGCATGCTGGCTGGACAGGATGATGAGTAGCAATGGGTTGAGCAAGGAACCAAACCTATGACCAACAAAGTGATCACCTTTTCAGGAATTGTGAACCACGACTTATTTTCGGATGTTTTCTTTGATATTTTTCAAAAAGATAATTATTCTTTTAGCAATGTCTTCGATAGTGGCTCTACTTTGGAAGAAAGTTTAGAACGGTCTCTTGGCAAACTTCAACAGGCTTTCATTTCAGGTAAAACGAAATGGGTAGTAACTTACAGCGGGGGTAAAGATAGCACCTTGCTTGCGGTTCTTGCTGGAGAAATACTCCGTCGCCGACTTTGGTGGGCTCCACAATCTGTTGATGTTGTATTCAGTGATACTCTGCAAGAAATTCCTCAAATGCATAATGTGGCAATGAATTTTCTTGCACACATTGAGAGCTTGAGTAAAAGTGGATTGCCTATTACTGCCCATATTACCCATCCTGACTGGTCGCAAACGTTCTGGTTTTTGATTCTAGGAAAAGGGTATTCTGTCCCGCACAGGCATTTTTGGTGGTGTACCGAGAGATTGAAGGTCAATCCTGTAAAAAAAATTTTGGGCGAATTAGGTCAAGGCAATGATGTGGCCGTTCTGACTGGGGTTCGTTTTGGGGAAAGTGACCGACGGGATGGAAGAATGAAAAAAGCCGCATCCTGTCTGGGAGAAGGGGAATGCGGACAGGTTTTAGAATATCAGGGTGCATTGGCTCCGATTGCCCACTGGAGAACATGTCAAGTTTGGGATTTTCTTGCGCTTTATGCACCGCTGTTGGGTTGGCCGACGAAAGATGTTGTTAACCTATATGGGGATGCACCGATACGTTTTGGGTGCTGGACTTGCACTTTAGTCGAAAAAGATAGAGCACTCGAAGCAGTGATGGCGAAAAATGGAAATGGATACCTTCAGGGATTAGCAAAATTCCGTCAGCGATTGATTGATGTAACTGCTGACTCAACTATGCGTGTCCTGCGTCCAAACAATGTGCCTGGAAAACTCAAAATGAGCGCGCGTCGCATGTTGCTAAATGAATTGCTGGAACTGCAAGAGGAAGTGGGAATTCAGCTCATTTGTCCCGAAGAAATCGAGGCTATTCAAGAGTATTGGGAAAATGATGCGAAGGGAGATAGCTATTGATGAATTTGGATGATTTTTTAGCGCAAGGTTCAAGAATTCTTGAAGAAGCCTCCAAAGCAATCCAAGAGTCCGCTAAAAAGTTGCCCGCCCCAGAAGTTTATACGCTTGACCGAAGAGTTGCGACGCAAATTTGCGCCGCCGTAGCGGTGGATGCTGGGCAGAGCCTATTCAAAGGTTCTTTGCAGGAAGCGGGTATTGCTATTTTTCAAATCGCGTCATCTTTGGAACGTGATGAGCCTCGCACAATACCATTTTGGATTAATCCGAATTTGCCTGAAGGTCAGAAAGAACAATATATTGATGCCGAGTTGGAGCGGCTATTTGAGCAGGATAAAATTGTACAAGATTTTGTTAGAGTGATGAAATGGCAAAGTGCTGGTGGCGGGATACAACCGAGTCAGAAATCGTCTGGCACCGAAGTTGGAAATTATGTCAGGGATTTGTTGGAATGGGCGGAGCTGTATCGTCTGGCAAAAATTCTCAACGAAGAAAGGGAATTGAAGGTTACAGGTCATTTGCAACCCATTCTGCTACGGGATGGCGTGTTACGATTTGGCACAACGGCAGCAAATGTCTCGGAGAGATTGGGAAAATTGTTTGAGGAATTGAATATTCCGATTTTTGGGTTAGGAAAACGTTCCATGCTGTTGAAATTGCCTGTTATTAAGGCATGGATCACGCTACACAAAGTTCATGAAAGGGCAGGAGCGTTTTGTATTTGGCTTAATGAAGAAACATTTCATGCTGCTGGCTGGAAATTAGACCGCTACTTTGGCACAGACGGTTTTCGCTTTGGGCGCTATGTGCTTGTCCGCTTTGATAATATGCCTGGCAGTCGAAATATTTTTGCAGTGGATATTCCCAACTATTTATACTTGAACAGGAAAGATGATGTGCTGAATTTACTTTCTTCAATTGAGCAACACATCTCTGCAACAGCATATCCTTTGCCAGGTTACCCTTTACCATTACAAATTGCACATGATAAAGTAACTTTGCGGAATGACCGCACGCTAATGTTGGAACGCGCTTTACGGTCCAAAATCTCGTCTGAAGCATTGGAATTTTTAATCAACCTCGATTTGGGAGGGCAAAATGTCTGGTGAAAAACATATCCCCTACGGTGAATCTGTTGGCGTTCTGGTTGGCAGAGGTGCAGAGCAAAATTTATTGCGCGCTGCTGTCGCTTTTGTGGAGAGCCAAAAGGCGCCTATCTTGGGCGAATTTTTGGTCATTGAAGAAAACGAACTGCGCAAACGAAAACTGCTCTGCCGGGTAGATGATGTCACTTATGGAGACTTCCATACAACCCAGGATGAAAGGGAACGCACGCTTGTTGAAAAATATGTTCGGGATGTTTCAGGGCATAAACGCGCCTTGTCTGAAGAGGAAAAGAAAGCGCTTTTCTTTCAACATTATGTTCTTAGGGTTCTAGGGGAGTTTCGCCAAGATGTTTCAAATGGTTCGTTTCGGATTGCTACCGATTATCGTGTTTTACCTTCGCTCACAGCTCTCCTGCGTTATCCTACTAAAGAAGAACTCAAAATTTTGACCAAAGCGGGATTGACGATTGAGGATAAGGATTTATCTGCGATAGGAAATCTGGCATTTGGCGAATACGAGTACAAAAATATCCCTATCTACTTCGATGTTTCTAAATTCGCGGCGCGACGCACCGCCATTTTCGCCCGAACAGGATATGGGAAAAGCAATTTAGCAAAGTTTGTGGCTACCCTGGCGGGCATTTCATCACCCAACTCAGGCATGATTATTTTGGATTTGGATGGAGAATATGCGTTCACAATTCGAGATAAAGATGGACAGGTAAAGTCCTACGGCTTAACGGATATTCCGCACCTTGAAAACAGGCTGACTATCTTTACAAATCGGACAGTGCAAACGCAAAACAGTAAAATTACCATAAAGCCCTTTATGAATTTTAAAGTTATGTCGCCCTATGATATAAAAAGGCTTATACCCATTGAAGGTGATGAAGAATCGGCAACAGTGGCTGGTTTTGCAACAACCATAGATGCTGTAAAAACAGCGTGGGAAGATTTGCTTGATTCAGTTGAAAAAGATCCTACTAATTGGCAACGACGAAATGAAAAAATAGAGGCTCTGACTAAGGAGGCGCTGAAAACAAAGGCTATCAAAGAGGTTCAACGCAATCTCTTTTCTAGAATAGTAGAAAGGCTTCTCCCTTTGCACAATCCAAACGGCAGCAACTTTTTTGAAGATGTTCAGAAAGAACTGAAACAACACAAGATTGTAATTTTAGATCTGAGCTTATTCCCAATTCCTTATGCTAATCAGATTGCATCAGTGGTTTTGCAAAGAATTTTTACATACAATCAATACCATATCACATCCCAAGATACGATTTCTGTCATCGCAGTCTTTGAAGAAGCCCAGAACGTCTTGAATAAAAAAGCCGTCGAAGCCGGAGAAAGCATTTTTGTCCGCTGGGCAAAAGAGGGACGCAAGTTTGGATTGGGACTCATCTACATCACACAGCAACCAGGGGCAATTGCTGAAGAAATTGTCAGCCAAACAGATAATTTCTTTGTCATGCACTTGTTGGGCAAAAACGATGTGGATGCCTTAATTCGAGCCAACCGCCATTACGATAGTGTGATTGCGCATTTTCTTGTCTCCGAAACGGTGGTTGGGAATGCCTACGTTTATTCTGCGCCTTACCAGCCCTATGTGTTTCCTGCCCACATTTTGGAATTCAAGCCAGAAATCTTTACGAGACTTTTTGAAGACGCGAAGCAAACTCAATCACCACGCCCACAATGACGATTATTCTGATCTATTGTTACTACCCACATCAACTTTGGGAGAACTGCTTACGCGCAATTTTGCTCGAATTACTGCTGTTCTTTTCATGCTTTTGGGATTACTACAATAATCATCCACCCCGCCGCTCCCACCAAAAAGCCCACATAGCCCGGCATGCTGCGCTCGCGGCGCACCAGAACCCACAGCAGGTACACCCCGCCCGCCCCCAGCCAGGCAGAAAGGTACAGGCGCGGGTCAATGAGCGCCAGCGCCGCCAGCCCCTTCATGTCCCCGCCCGGCAGGACGCCCAGCAGAGTCAGCACCACCGTCACCCCAGCCAGCGCCCACGCAAGCCACCCGGACGGGTGGAACACCCGCCATACCAGTCCTGCCGCCAGCACCGGTAAGGTCAGCCAGTCGGGCACTTCCCTCCGCCGCAGGTCAAAGACGGCGCAAACCAGCAGCCAGAGGAATACAAAAACATCTCTTCCTTCGACTGTCACCTGCACGCTCCTTGACGGTTGTACGCCAATGACGTATAATTGCTTTACAGCAAAACCAGACTGAAACAGCCTCCTTATGCACTTCATCGAGACTTCCGTCTTTACCCGCCGCATCACCGAACTGCTCAGCGATGAGGAATACCGTCACCTTCAACGCTACCTCGCTGAAAGACCCGATGCGGGCAAGATCATCCCGGGAAGCGGCGGACTGCGCAAACTTCGCTGGGGCGTTGAGCGGTCTGGAAAGCGCGGCGGCATTCGACTGATCTACTACTGGTTCATCCGTCAGGACACGATTTTATTCCTGTTTGCGTTTCGGAAGAACGAGCGGTCGGACCTGACACCGGAACAACTCCACATGCTGCGCCGGATTGTCGAGGAGGAGTACCATGAATAACGAAACCTTTACCGAACTACTGAGCAGCATCCAGGAAGGGGCAGAAATTCTTCAAGGGCGGAAACCTCCTTCGCGTGCCTTCGAGGTCAATGCCCAGGACATCAAAGCCATTCGTGAACGGCTGGGGCTTTCCCAACGCCAGCTGGCCGCCCTGATGGGGGTCAGCGTTGACACCTTGCAGAACTGGGAGCAGAACCGCCGCAAACCGCGCGGCGCAGCCCGAACCCTTCTGCTCATTGCCGCCAGACATCCCGAAGTGATACTGGATGTCCTGCACTCCTCTTGATCGTGAACAGCCAGATCGAACGGGGTCTAGCGTTCCCATACAGGCCTTGCTGGCGGCTTGCCGTTGCGCTCCCAGAAGAGATTGAGCGCCGGACCCGGGTCGCGCTTGCCCTGCACGCGGTAGTGTCCCACCACATGGTCGGCATCCACCGGGAAGCCCCACCGTGCGGCGATGTCCTCCACCAGCCGTTTCAGCGCATCCCGCTGCGCCTGCGGGAAGTCTTCCCACCAGCGCCAGCCGAATGCCATCCCGTAGTCCTCGTACACCGCTCCCTGCCAGTCCTGCGGCACTTTGCCGCGGTTCACCAGTTCAATCCCGATACTGTGGCTCTCCGGTCTCCCGTCCCCGCACAGAAACGCCGGGCAGGATTTGACACATCCTTCTATCCCACACGCCACGTGATAGGCCACCGCCCGCTCCGGAACTAACTGGTACACCGTCCCGTCCCGATCCACCACGTAATGCGCGCTCACGCCGCTCTGCGGGTCGCGCAGGTGTGCCAGCGCCGCCGCCAATTCGCCCTCCGCGGCATGCACCACCACCGCCTGCGGATGGTTCTCCCCGCCGTGACTGCAGGACGCCGCCGCGATTGCCCAAGCGTAATCCGGCGGGAAAGCCGCCGTACCGCCCTTTCGACATTCCTCCAGATAGGTCTGGAGGTTGTCCGGCGCCGCGGTAGGTGTGGGTGCGGGCGTCGCCGTTGGCACAGCCGCCGCTGTCGGCAGGGGTGTGGGGGACGGCGAGGGCAGTGGTGTCGGCACCGCTGCCGCTCGCGTCCTTGGGGGAACGTGCGCCAGTGCCCCCCACACCCCGCCCACGGCCAGCCCGATCATCAGCAGGCTGGCGAGCAGCTTTCTCGGCGAGACAATCTCAATCTCCATGCGGCAGCAGCACCTGCATCGGCACGACTGCCAGCGGGGCAGCCGAAGTATTGAATGACCACTGGACGATTTGACCGCCGCTGTAGGTCAGGCGGGCGGTATAGGCCGTATTCGGCTGCAGGGGATAGCGGGGAATGATCATCAGTGCGCCTCGTTCGGCCAGCGCACTGCGTCCCTGCTGCAGCTGGAGGTTGGGATGGGTATATGAAGCAGCGTGAATTACGCAGTGCGCCAGCAGGGTGCTGCCCTGACGCAGTTCGGTAGAGACCAGCGTGCCCGGCGGGTAAGGCAGGTACAGCGCCAGCAGTGCCGCGCCGGTCGGCGCCGCATAGCCCGGGCAGGCGGTCAGCGGGTCGGGCTGCGCCAGTCCGGTGTACGAGAGCACCGGCAGCGTTCCGTTTGGGCGCGGGAAGAATATCTGCGTTCCGCTGCGGCTGTAGTCTAAACCGCGAAAAACATCCAGTGCCGCAGCCGCATACGTCCCAGTCCAGAAGGTATCTAACCGTGCACTGCCGAAACCGATTTCACCCAGCCGCGGGTCGAGCGCCAGCAGTGCGTGAAAGGGCGAAGCCAGCAGCGCATCCACCGCCTGCTCATCGCTGGGAGTGACGTTCACCCCGAAAGCAATGATTCCTGCCTGCCCGCAGGCATCGCCTTCCATCGTGTAGCCCGGCAGATTCGGGTCTTCGGTATGCGAAGCGGTCTGCCAGTTCACCATCCAGCGGGCATGTGCCCGGCAGCCGGAATGCAGTTCCAGATTGCCGTTCACCGCAGGCACTCCTGCCAGTCCCCGCCAAAAGTTCAACCGTCCCAGCGCTGCGGTCGGATTATATACCGGCGCAGGGATATTGTCCGATTTGATGACAATCGGCAGATAGACATACCGCATTGTTCCGGGTTGGGCAGGGTACAAACGCACATCCATTACCGTAAGCGGGTCAACCGCCGTCCCGCTGCGGATTTCCGTATTAAATCCGCTGCGGGAAATGGACAGTTCGTACACTTCCAGCCGCGGTACCTTCAGGATAAAGGCCTGTCGTTCAGCGTTCCACACGCCGTAGCGGCTGCAGGAGTCGGCGGGCAGTTCTGCACAGCGGGGGTTTTCCACCACGGCATCGGTCATGACTGTGCCGGTCCAACCGTGGCGCACCGTGACCCACACTTCCACCCACGGCAGGCTCTGCGCCAGGCCCGGCACGGTCGTCGAGAACAGCAGGAGTGCTGCAATCCACAGAGATAATTTTTTCATAGGTTACTCCGCAAAAACTGCAAGAATGGGATTGATTGAAGCAAACAACAGCAGCGCCACGAACGGCACGAAGAAAAACAGCGCCACCACCAGCACCAGACGGCTGTCCAACTTTTCCACCTCGCTTTGCAGGCGGGCGCGGTACTCCTGCCCCAACGCACGGGCAATTTCGCTCATCAGCACCGCTCCCGCCACGCCTTTGGACGCCACCAGGTCGAGCTGGCTGGCAAAGGCGTGCAGGGCGGGAATGCCCGAACGGCCCATCACTTCGACCAGCGTCCCGCCAATCGGTTTGCGCGAGAACAGCGGGCGCCCCGTCTGGCGGCTTTGCTCGACCGCCTCTTTCAGCAGCGCCGAAAGCGACCCTGGTATTGCCGCTGCCCGTGCTACGGCCACATCCGGCGCCGTCCCCGCCGCCAGTTCTGCGGCAATCAGCGCCGCCGTCTCCGGCAGGGTGCGCAGCACCCGCTTGCGCACCGTATTCGCCTTGCTGCGCAGCCGCACCAGCGGGTAGGCGAACGCCCCGACCGGCACGAGCAGCGTCACCGGCGCCGGGTTGACCAGCAGCAAAAGCGCCGCCAGACCGCCGTACAGCAAGCCTTGAAAGACCACTCCGCCGAGGGTCTGTCCGAGGTACTGCCCACCGCGCTGCGCCCAGCGCAGATGGTCTTCCCATGCTGAGAGCGAGAGCAGTCTGCCCGCCACCGCTTCTCCAACCGCCTCCTGGCGGGTCTTCTTTCCGCCCGCCCGTTCGGCGTAGAAGTCGGAGAGCGCCCGGGACGCCTTCCCGCGCCGCAGCGGTACATTCGCCGCTACGCCCCAAACCAGCAGGGCAAACGACAACGGCATAAGAAATTGCGTCCACTCCATACCTACCTCCGAATCGTCAGCCAATCGATCAAACGGGTGAGCGCCATTCCCACCCAGATACCGGCTGCCATACCTGCTAAAAACAACATCTCACCGTTCACTGCATTACCTCCCGAATCATGTCACCGATTACATTCCAGCCCAGCGCCGCCCAGGCCAGCGCTGCCAGCAGTCCGATTTGCACGGTTGGTGTGCCGAACAGGCCGCTGCCCGATCCGCTGGACATGGCGGCAGCCAACGCACCACCTAAAGCCAGCAAGATCACCCTCACCGTACCCCAGGCGCCGTCCGCTTTCGCCGCTGCCATTCCCCGCGCCTCCAGCATAGACGCCAGATTGTCGCTTGCCAGCCGGAAGGCTTCCACGTAGCCGCTTCCGCCCGTCTCCCACAACCGCTCCAGCTCCATGACGGCCAGCATCAGCGAGGGCGAGATCGCCGCGGCTTCGTCCTGCATCTCCTCCAGTCCCCTGCGTCCGCCAGTCTGGATGGCTGCCAGCAGACGTTTCATCCACGCCTGGAGAGGACCCGCCGGGTCAAGACTGGCGGTCACGTCCGCAATGGCTTCCGGCACATTGGGGGTTGCCTGGATCGTGGCACTCATGCGCAGCAGGAAGGTGGGCAGTTCCTTCTCCAGCGCCAGTTTCATCTTCTGCCATGCCCCGTTCACCTGCCCGCTCACCACCACCCAGCCCAGCACCGGCGCCAGCAGGTACAGCACCACCGGCACGCCCAGAAACGCCAGCACCAGCAGCGCGGCCAGCGCCACCGCTGCCATCGCGCCGTAGTAATACAGGCTCTCTTTGCCCGCCGCATTCAGGCGGTACTGCAGCGCCGCCAGCCGCACCTTGTGCTCAAACGAGCCGGTGCGGATGGGACGCTCTTCCTGCGGGGTGAGGGGCTGGTAGTAGTCCGCCAGCGTCTTCGCCGCCCGTCCCCGCTGCTTCGCAAGCGCTTCCAGCGCGTAGTAGGCAAACGCCGCCAGCGATACGGCCATGAGAATCTGGGGTATCATGGTGTGCCTCCGTAGTTCATCTGCCGCTCTTCTTCCTCTGGTACAAAAATCGCAGTCAGTTGTGCCTGAGGAGGGACAATCTCAGTTACAACATCGTCCACCAGACGATAAATCCGTGCTTCTTCTGCCAGCAGTGTCAGATTGTTTGTCATATCTCGTTCGACCTTCTCTGCTGCCTGTCCGGTGGCTTCTGCCACAATCCGGCAAATGTTGCGCTGGTCTGATTCAATCGAAATCAGGCGCTCCCGTAACTGGCGCAGGGGGTAGTACCCCCTTTCAAATTTAAGCGCCACCTCATGGAGTAGAAAGCGTGTCTGCGGCGCGGCCAGCCTGCGCTTGCCCGCACAATACAGAACAACCCCGATTGAATCCACTTGACCGACATTGTATGTCCACACTTCCAGCGGTAAACCGCGCAGCATTGCATACAGAGTCAGCCCATATGAAACCGCTCCTCCCGGGGTGGACAGCAAAAGGTGCAGCCGCTCCGTTCCGTCTACAACGGCTCTTTGCAGGATATCAACAAGCAAACCAAAACTCTCCGCGTTTACCTTCGCAAAAAACTGTATCCACCATTCCTTTCTCATTTTCACCCTCCTCTCCGGCGGGTAAAGGCTTCCATGCGCTCCTCTCCCGCCTGGTACAACCGGCGGAAGGTGACGTTTCCGCCCTTCAGTTCGGGATTCACCTCCCAGACGCCGATCACCTGCCGCCGTCCGTCTTTCCAGCCTACCTGTACCACCGTGTCCACCGCCATGGAGAACATCTCCTTGGCGGCTTCGATACGCACCTGAGCATCCGCCCACATCAGCACCCCCAGACGATGAATCGCCGCTTCGGGTCCTTCGGCGTGCAGGGTGGAGAGACCCGGATGGTCGCTCATCTGCGCGCGGAACAGCGACAGCGCCGCCGTTCCCGTGCGCACTTCGCCCACGATCAGCCAGGACGGCGCCATACGCATCGCATCGTCCACCCCGTCCGAGAGGCTGTACCCGGGTACGTCGCTGCCTACCACCCGCGGCCGCGCTTCGAGGGTGACCACATTCTCGTGCGGCAGCCAGATTTCCTCCGGGTCTTCAATCTTCACAATCCGCGCCGTCCGGGGAATGCCGTGCGCCAGCGCCGAGAGGAAGGTGGTTTTCCCGGTCGCCGTCCCCCCGATCACCAGCACCCGCAAGCCCTGCGCCACGCCCTCCAGCAGGGCATCCATCACCCCCTGCGGACACATCCCCCACGCCGCAATTTGCTCCGGCGGCACCGGGCGCGGTTCAAACAGGCGGATGTTGATCGCCGGATACCCCAGCCCCGGCGCCAGCACCGGGTGCACGATTTTCACCCGTGCCCCGCCCATGCCTTCCATGCGGGGCAGTTTGGCGTCCACCGTAGGAGAGGCTTCCGAGACCGCCCGCCCAATCGGCGCCAGCAAAGCCTCCACGCTGCGCCAGACCTCATCCAGCCCCGGCTGTCGGTTGTACTTCTCAAAGAAGCGTTCCCCCTTGCGCAAAATCCAGATTGTGCCGTCGGGATTCATGGCAATCTCGTTCAAATCCGTGCGGTTGGGCGGCAGCAGTTCGTCAAATGCGCCCAAGCCGCCGATTCGTGCTGCAACCAGCTTTGCCAGCGCCGCCTGCAGCTGCGGGGTCAGCGCTGCCCCCAGCCGTGCGGCAGCACCGGAGACCGCTGCTGTGGCGCGCGCCTGCATTTGCTGACGGTCGCGCAGCACCGCCAGCGGCAGCCCCTTCAGTTCCGCAGAGGCCATCTCGACAATCTGTGCTTCTTGCTGCGGGGTTACCTGTGCCATCAGTTCCAGCCAGCTCATACCTTCACCCTCACGCCGAAGATTTCAAAGGCTCTCTTTCCGCTGCCGTTTTGCGGTGCACCCGCCGCCGCTCCCTGCGTCGAAAAGAGCGCATCCGCCAGCGGCTTCAGCCCGCGGGCAAAGGTGTCGCTGACGTTCACGGGCAGTTTGCGCCCGTCCTGTGCCTCACCTACCCGCGGCTCGTCCGGTATCTGCGCCGCCACCGGCGGGAAGGGTCTGCCTAATAGCCCCGAAGCGGCTTTGTGCCACTCGTCCGCTCCCATGCGTGCGCCGGTGCGGTTCAACGCCACGTACACCCCCGCCGCGGGAATGTGGTGTTCGCCCGCCAGCCGCTCCACCACCGTGCGGTAGGCTTCCACCGTGCGCATTACCCCTTCCAGCGAGGGACGGGCAACCAAAACCAGCGTATTGGCTGCCGCGAGCGCCGCGCTGGCCAGCGCCGTAGGCGGCGCATCCAGTACGATCACCGCGTAGCCCATGTAGGCTGCCGTCAGCACCAGTTTGGGAACGCTTTCCGGCGCATCCAGCGGCGTGTTCATCGCCCGTGCTTCGCTCAATACGTCCGGGAAGCCCGCCAGTACGTCCAGTGTGTCCACCTTCTGCAGCGCCAGTTTCAGCCCTTCCGCGGTCGGGTTGGCGCGCCAGTGGTTCAGGTTCGGCTCCGGTTTCAGTCCCAAGATAAGCGGCAGGTCGTCCGGCGCTCCCAGTCCCACCAGCAGGGTGGGCAGTCCCCGCCGTGCTGCTTCATACGCCAGGTTGGTCGCTATGGTGGTCTTACCCACACCCCCCGCCTGATTCCACACCGCCGCCACCCGCAGGCCGAGTGGTGTACCCCCGCCGCTCTGCGGTCGGTTCCACAGCGCCTCCATACCGGCGCTCATGCGCGCCTGACGCTGCGCCTGCGCCGCGGCGTACATCTCTCCTGCGATCGCGATCAGGTTCAGGTCGCCCTTGTACACGCCCTTCACGCAGGGCACCTGCGCCACGCCGTCCATCGCTTCCCGCGAGGCTTCCAGCGGCAGCAGCACATACGCCGCCCCGTGGTAGCGGGTCAAATCCGCCATCAAGGGCTGCGGACCCGGGTAAATGGCGGCGTCCAGCAGCAGCACATCCGGGTTGGTCACCAGTTTGCTGTTCAGGTCTTGCGGGTCGGTTGCCTGCATGGCTACCCGGAAGCGGGCATCTGCTGCCAGCGCCGTGTACCAGGCTTGCAGGCGCGGGATTTGCCCCGCCAGCAGTACCGTCACCGCATCCGCCGCCTGCTGCAAATTCATGCCTGGATGGTTCCACATGGCTGCACCTCCCTCAGGGTTTTGTGGGTTCAGGAGTAGATTCGGCATTTGGCGCAGGCGCCGCGCCGGTTGGGGTGGGCGTCAGGGTCGCCGCGGGTGTGACCGCAATCCCCTGCAGAGAAAGCCCGCTGGTGATCACCTCGCCGTTCGCCTTCTCCGGCTCCAGCACCAGCCCAAACTGCGCTCCCTGCGCCGAGAGCGCCGGAAGCAAGTCCACCAGATACACCGGCAGGGTTTCGCTCAACGCCCCCAACAGGCTGAAGTCGTATGAAACGATTTTTGCCTCCACCGGCACGGCCAGCACCACCAGCCCCCTGGCCGATCCGCCCGTGTCCACCGTCCCGCCGGTGGACGACCCACCGCCGAACAGTCCACCGCCCGCGGCAGATGTGCCCTGCGGCGCAGGGGCTTCCTCGCGGCGGAAGGCGGGATCAATCCACAGCACCCGCAGACCGCCTGCGATGTACTTGGCAAAGGTTTGCTGGCTGGCGTTCACGATCACCGTCACCCCCACCCGATCGCCGGGTTTGAGCAGTCCCGCCAGCCCCTGCGCCGCGCTCACCGAGAGCGCCACCGCGCGCTCGTTGGGCTGCAGTTCCAGCGCTTCCCCGCCCAAATGCGAGGCGAGAATCACGTCCCCGGCGCTGCGGGCAATGCGCAGTCTCTGCCCGATCAGACTCTGCGGGTCGCTCACCGCCCCCTCCGGCGCCAGGCTTTTGGGCAGTTGCTTCACCGTCAGGTCGCCCTCTGCCAGCACCCGCCCTTCGGGCAGGTCACCCGCTGCCGCCGCCACATTTATCTGCGGTTCGGGCTGGTTCAGCACCACGGCAACGCCGAAAACCAAAATTGCCGTAAATATCGGTAAATACTTTTTCATCCTTCTGTTCTCCTTTTTTCGTGATTTTGTTTCTCCTGCTGCACCGCCAGCCAGGCGCTGATCTCGCCGATTTCTTTCAAGCCGTAGTCCAGCAGTTTGATGTCACCCTGTGAATTTCGTTCGAGAATAAGCACAAAAATCTCATCGAAAATTCGCCGCTGACGCAGACGTTCCATGATTTGCTCCAGTTCGTTCTCGGTCATCACGGCCTCCTCGTCCAGGTTGGTCGGGGTGTGGGACGTTCCAGCGTAACCACCGGCGGGATGTCTAACTGCGGTGTGCCTGTCGGCACGGCGGTTGCCGTGCTTTCTGCCGCACCGCTCGGTGCAGCAGTCGGCGTCCAGGTCGCCGCTTCCGCCCACCATCCCGCCGTTCGGGTCGGCGCTGCCGTACGGGTCGGCAGACGGTACGGGGTTGGTTCGGGATGAGGGGTATCCTGCTGCAGTTCCAAAATCACCGCTGCGGTCAGCAGCAGTGCGGCTAACAAAACAATTCCGATCCATCTGTTCACAGCACAATCCTCCCCAGTTTTGCAGCAATTTCGTCATCGGTCGGTTCGGGCGCCGCCACCGCCAGCGGTCGGAACAGGAACGGCTGCTGCATCTCCCGCTCGAAGGCATACGGGAAGCGCCCCAGAAACATCCCAATCTGCAAGTCCGCCAGAAACCGCCGCCAGGGTTCGTCCACAAATCCTTTTTCGCTGCGCGCAATCCCGCTCAAGACAATATCTTTGTCCTTGGGGTTCTTCAGGAAACCCACCACCAGATTGTTGCAGCTGCTGATAATGTCCTGCGGGATCAGGCTCGGCGCCTGGGTGATGACGTGCAGGCGGGCTTTGTACTTGCGCGCATCGCGGAACATGTCCCCGAAACGCTGACTCAAACTCACCCCGCCGCTCTCGTCGTCTCCGCCTCCGGCGTCCACCCCGGCAAAAATCTTGTTGGCTTCCTCGAAGAAAATCTGCAAAATCGGCTCGTCCGTGTTCACCTCGTGCACCCGCCGCGCCACCATGTCCGTGTACAGGTGCCAGCCCGCCCAGCCCAGCAGGAACGCCTTGCCGAAGTCGTCCAGGAACATGCCGCCCTCGATGATCGCCACTCCCCACGGCTTGGCCAGGTCTTCCATCGGCACGCAGTCGGGACCGGCGGAAAACTGCGCCGCCGCCGCTCCCTGCACCAGCGCATTCATGCGGTACAGGATTCCCTCCAGTACGCCTGTCAGCATGGTGTCCCGCGGGTTGACCCGCGAGAGTTTTTCCTCCACCTGCCGGTACAGCGTGCTCAAATCCACCCGGCTCGAACGATACACCGCCAGCCGCTGCCGCTGCGTCAGGCTCAATTCTCCCAGACTCGTCCCGGCAGGCGCTTCTGCCGCGTCCACCTCATCGGTCTGGACGAAGCCCCACTGCGCATCTCCGCGCACCTCGCGGTCGTCCACCAGCACCCCGGCCTGCAGGTACACCGCCCGCAGGGCATCCAGCAGTTCCTGCTTCTGCCGTTTGACGCCCAGCCGGGCAACGCTTCCGAAGATGTCCGCAAACGCCCGCCACTGCGTCTCCGGGTTGATGTTCCGCCCGATTTGCAGCGGGTTCCAGCGTAAGGGTCTGGCTGCCGTCGGCCACAACTGCCGGATGTCCACGTGTCCCTCCAGCCCCGGGGCATTGAGCAAACTGCGCCAGCCTGCGCCGAAGTCCAGCACCACCGTTCGCAAATGCCACTTCAGGGTAGTCTCGTAGGCAAGGCGCATCGCTGCCACGCTCTTCCCGTAGCCGGTATCCGCGGCAAACATGGTGTGGAACAGCCGCTCGGCGTCCAGCCGCACGGCGGCCGTGGTCAGGTCGCGCGTCAGCGGGCTGTACTGGTGTCCCAAGATCACATCTCCGGGCATGTTCGGGTAGAAGGTCAGCCCTTTGGGGGTAGGCGCAATCGTCACCACCGCCGTGCTCTCCTCCACCAGTCCGGGCGCGGTGTAGGCGGCCAGCTGCCCGGCCGTGAGCAGCGTGCCGTACTTCGTCCACAGCACCCCGCCGAACGGGTCGCCGGGGTCGGCTTCCGCATACGGCAGGAACGCCAGGGCGTGCTCCCGCACGCGCGGATCGTCCGCCCGCACCGTCAGGACGGGGGTGGGTACGTTTGTACCGTGAAATGCCTGACTGGCCAGCGTCTCTCCGGCGCGTGCGCCTTCCTCCGTGTCCACCAGCAGGAGCGCGTCCGTCATGAAGCCGCCCTCCGCCGCTGCCTGGTTGACCAGCCCCTCAAACTGCCGCAGGATTTCGGTCAAGCGGTCTGCCACGTCGTCCTCCACCTGCCAGGTGCGTCCCACGTTCACCCCCGGCACCAGCCCGGTGGAGAATCCGCCGGTGAAGGCCTGCCCGGTCATGCGGGATACCCCCTGTGCGGCGCTTTCGCCTTCGGCGTAACTTCTTCCCCACTGCTGACTGCGCGTGTCGGAGGTGCCCCAGGTTTCGCTGCGTCCGGTCGTATGCGCCCACATCCGGCTGTATGACCACGATTCGCTGCCGCCGACGGTATCCGTTGTTGAACGTGAACCGCCGATACTGTCGGCACTGCCGACACTCGTCCCGTGCGTGTCGGCACTGCCGACACTCGTCCCGTGCGTGTCGGCACTGCCGGTTGTCCAGGCTTCACCGCTGGTCACGGCATGACCGCTGGTTGTGGTCGTGGACGAAAAAAATGAACCGCCCTGCGCCCACGATTGACTTTCTCCAGCGCTCCAGCCGCTGCTCTCGGAATGCGCCGTGCTGGATGACCTGCTGACGGCATGCCCCAGTGTATCGGTAATGCTCGTACCTGTGGTGTTTGAGACCCCTGCGGTTTCGCTGGCATTCAGCCCGGCGCTGATTCCAGCGCCAACGCCCAAACCGAGTATTTTTGCGTCTCCGCTGAAATTCGAACCGATATTTGCCCCCATACTGCGCGATGCGCTTTGGGCTGTGCTGGCGCTTTCACCGCTGGCAATCGAGCGCGAATCGGTCAGCGTTTTTCCGCTGGCGGTCGTGTGCGATTCCCCGCCGGAGACACCGCTGCTCACCGAACCCCCGCTCATCCAGCTCGCACCGCTGCCCTCGGAATGGCTGACGGATGTTGAATCCGTCTCAGCGCGGCTGACGGTGTGAGCCCGGCTGTCCGTGTGCGCCCACGACTCGCTGCGGCTGTCCGTGTGCGCCCACGACTCGCTGCGGCTGTCCGCATGTCCCCAATTTTCTCCCTGCGACTCAGAGTGTGCCCAGGACGTGCCGACACTGTGCGTCTCCGATCCGCCGGTCGTCCAGGCTTCGCTTTTGCCTACGGTATGGCTGTCTGTGTGCGCTTCGCCCCAGCCGTGGGTGACTCCCTGCGCCGTACTGTGTGCGGCTGCCTGCGAACCGCCCTGCCCGCCGGATACCGCCTGTCCCAGCGCAGCCAGTAGAGGCACTCCCAGGCTGAAGCCGATGTTCACGCTTCCCCGCCGCCGACTGGCAAACTGGCTCGCCGCCCGCGCCACTTCCACCAGCGCCCGCGAGAGGCGTTTGCGGTCTACGTGCTCTGCCGCCACCTGAAAGACGAAATCCTGCCGCAGTTTGGCCAGCCCGCGGAAGAGGATTTCGTTCTGTTCCTCCGCCAAGTCGTCTTCGGCGTAGTCCGGCAGGTTGCCGTCTGCTCCCAGTCCGCGCTTGCTGGCGCGCGGGTCGGGATGTCCCAGCAGCGCCAGCACGCTGCGCGCCCGCCGGGTGACGAACTCCAGATACCACTCGATCCAGCGCAGATCGGGCGGCCGGGTCTGCGACTGCGGGAAGTTTGCCAGGGCAGCCTGCACCGCCGCCGCACCTTCCAGCGCCAGCGCCGCCGCTGTCTCCCGGTTCTCCCCTTCTCCGGCTGCGCCGTACAGCTGCACGATCCCCACATGCTCCGGGTGAAATATCCCCAGCGCCGTGTACAGGTAATCTACCCCTGCATTGTACACCCCCCGCAGCGCCGCCCACTGTCTGCCCAGCGTGTCGGTGTCCCGCGCCACGTCATACGGCACGCTGGCTAACTCACGGAAGGCGACGCAGCGGTAGCGTTCCCCTTCCGGCGTCTCCAGCCGGAACCAGGCGTACCGCAGTACGCCCTCTTCAATATGCAGTCCGTTGTCCAGTATTCTCATGGCTTGCCCCGTGAACGAAAGTGGTAGATGATCTCATCTGCACCCTGCTGCACCGGCGGGTGTACCAGCAGCCCTTGCGCCAGCAGCGCCAGATACCCCAGCGGCAGCAGGTACAGCGCAATCGAGGCAATCGCGTTGAGATAGGCCTGTCCCTGAATCAGCGCCGGGTCGGTCAGCGCGGGCAGGAGCAGCGTTCGGTATGCCGTAAAACCCAGACCGACCAGGGCATACAAACCAAGCCCGCGCACCATCATCCAGTGCGTGTTTTGCGGGTTGAAACGGTCGAGGCGTACGGCTGTTTGACCGGCAAGACACATCACACCCATCAGGAGAGCAACCGGAAACGGGGACAGTATGCCTGCGGTCAAGGCAAGCAGGCCTGTTCCGACCGTCCAGCTGCGCTGTTCCCTGGGTGCGTTCCAGACGGTCACGCCGAGGAGAATCAGCAGGCTGACGCTCCAAAAATGATCGAGCAGCAGCCAGAGGAGCGTCAAAAATCCGTTTACCGTCCACAACAGCAGCAGTTTCAGTTCCACTTCAGCCTCTTTACGGTGTCTAGGGTGGGGCAAGGCGGGTTTCCATCAGCCAGACCGAAATGGGCTCAGGCAGGGTTTTGGTGGTACACTGCCCGTCCGACTGGCAGGCGGTCACGACGACATCGTAATATCCCGGGTCCCACGGGCGGAAGAAGCGGCAGTCCAGCCTTGCGTCCGCCGTGTTGATACCGCTCGTGCCCGGCGTCCAGGCGCACTGTACGTATTTGTGAAAGGGCGGAGCCCATTCGGGATATTTGGGATAGGTGTCCTTGACGCGTGCGCCGATATATCGGCGGGAGAGATCGTTTTCAATCCAGTCGATGGAGGACTGCCTGAGCTGGAGATATACGGTCAAACTGGTGATGTTGGCACGTCCGGTTTGGCAAGCGGTATCCGAACCGCCGTGTGCCTGAATATCGTTGACGGTCATTCCCAACGCTTCGCCGTACGGCGGCTGTTCTTGCGTCCACACAACCGGGTTCGGCGGATCCACCGTGTAGGTGTCATCTATCGTTGGAGCGGCGTATGAGGGCGTGCAGCCTCCTCCACTACCGGAGGAACCAGTGCAGCAGGTGACAGGTACCCAATGATCTACCAGTTCGCATTTTCCTGTCGCTGGATTGTTGTTGACCCATTGACATCTCCCCGCATTGATTGCAGTTTGCGAACCAATTGATCCTCGTAAACTAGAAGGCACACTCTTCCAATCGGTAACGTTGCAGTTGTTAGAATTGGAGCATGTCACATCACTCCGCTTTACTTGTGAGTGTGCGCAATAAGAACCATTTGGAAAACAAGAGAAGTTGCGGTCATACCATTCGACTCCGGAAGTTGGACCGCAGCATTTTCCACTCCCACACCATTTATCACGGGGGCCATCACACGTCTGTGCCACGGCGCACTGTGCCTGAGGAAACAGGGAAATGCCGACGGCGATTAGCAGCCCCATGAGGATGATCTGCCAGAATTTGCTGAACACGAAACGCCAGCTGATTTTGAACATGTCTCACCTCCTATTGGTCAGGAAACTCGATTCGTAAAGAAGTCCCAAGATTGTCAAAAAGCCAGCCATACAGATACCACCCCTCAGGTATCACTTGCTCCATTCTCTTCGCGAATAACGCTGACGTACCCTTATCCACTTGCTCATCGTAATAAGCGCCAAAACGACAGACTTCATCATGGGTATCGCACTTTTCCCAATCAATACCTTCACGCGTCACGTACCCCCCAATCCTCACCAAAAAAGGAATTCCCCGTGGTAATAGAGTCAATGCCTCGTTGATAGCTTCCTGACGGGGTTTAATTTGTGGCCCATTTTCAAAAGCCTGATTGATGAAGTAGTAATAGATGTTTTGCTCCTTGAACCAAATTCCGTACACATACGGAAATTTTGTTGGTACTCGAATGTGGTTGTAGTCAAGTACCCACAGAACATCCAGTTCAACATTCTGACTAGGGACAGCAATGGTTTCAAATTTTCCCGTTGACACAAGAGGCCAAACAACCAAAGACGCTTCGCCGTTCATCTCTTGATAAGGAACTTGCCTCTGGTAATCTCCAAATGCCAAAGACAGTATTTGGCGGATTTCAGGTGAAACTGTCGGGTAATACCGCACCTCTTCGGTCGGCGTAGGTGTCGGGCGGGGTGCGGCAGTCGGCGTTGGTGTGGCGCGCAGCGAACACCCTGCCAGAAACACCAGCAAAAGCATGAACACAATCGTTTTTCGCATCTTCACCTCCGTTTATCTCTGGCGTTAACGAAAAGAACCCACACCCGAAAGGTGTGGGCGCTTTTTCAAAGCGGAGACCACCCCGAAAACCGGGCTATGGGTTCACGTCTGCCCAAAAGCATACCAAAAAATTACGCCGGGCGCAAATGAACCCGGCGTAAGATCGCCCCGAAAAAGACCTTACAATCACCTTACAGGCACATCCTCAGGCACCACTGCCCAGACACGGATGAAGCCGTCGTTTCCGTAGGTAGCAAAGAACTGCCCGTTTGGAGAAAAGTTTGCCGTCGCAATCTCAACAAAGGGCAACACTGGATTGCACTCGTTTTCAGATACGACACACAAGGTTGACCTTTTTTCGTCAAAAAAAGGTCTAAAGAGTAATCCATCTCTAGAAATCACTGGAAAAAATAGCACATTAGGAATTTTCTCTATCTGCGGAATTTGCTTTTTCTCCGAGGTGGATAACCGCTTTTGCTTTTCCAAATCAAAAACTATCAGATTTGTACCGGACAAATCAGACATAAACAACAGGTTATCTTTTACAAAAAAGTTATCCGGGTGGATATAATCAGTTTTCAATACCGATCTACCCTCTTGTAAATCAAAAACTATGGATTCCCCACCAGATTGGGAATAAGATACAGACCAAAGCAAGTAGCGAGAGTTAATCACATACCCAAAAACCCAATCAGATACTGGCACAGCAATTTTTTTGTCATCTGCAAAAATAAAGCCTTTGTTCCCCTCCCTGCTGAACTTATACTGTTTTTGCCCACCATAGAAAATTACTTCATCCCACCCACCATAAATCGAACTGCACTTTTCATTTTCGCAGTTGTAGGAAATTGCATCTTTACCCCATCCTAATCTCCACCAGTCAGTAACATAAAGACAAGTTAATCCATCATTACTCACCATAATTGTTGGATGTAACCACTCAACGGCAGATGGCATCTCTCCCTCTGCCTGCCACCGGAACCCCCGTACTGTCTGTCCATCGGGATAAGCAAAGCCCTCCGGGGCATCGGCGTTGATCACCCACTCCCCGCTGGCAACATCCACCAGAATGGTCTTTGCCTTCTTGCGAACATTGCCCCGGCTATCGTACAGCGGCTGTGTCGTAATCAGCAATTGCCCTCCCTGCGGGGTGAACTGGACAGACGGCAGCGTGTAGGTATCCTGCACCTCCCACCCGCTGACCTGGCGCACCAGTTTGCGGGTTTCCACCTGGTACACATCCACCCGCCCGGCACGCACCACTGCCGCCAGCGTCCCATCCGGCGAGAATGTCAGTTCGCACCTCCCCTCTGTTATCCCGCACCAGGGCAGGGTCTGGCGAGGCAGGCGCTTCTCCCAGCCCTCGCCCAGTTCCTCCGCCGGATACATCCGCACGGAGGCATCGAACAACGTTGCCAGGTACTTCCCATCCGGGGAAAACTGCGCGCCCGTACCGCGCACCGTGTCCACCAGGGTGCCGTCTTCCACCCGGTACACGTCCAGTTTGTCCGGCTCCTGCCAGTCCATCTTCTTGCGCTGCACTGCCAGCAGGGAACCGTCGGGAGAGAGCGCCGCCGCATTCAGCGCCCAGGCGTCACCCGCTTCCAGCGCAAACTCCCGCACCTTCTCGCCCTCTGCCGTCCACACCGTCATGGTCTCACCGGCAAGGGTGAGGATGAAGCGTCCGTCCGGGCTCACGTCAAACGCCCGCAGGAAGTCCACCTCGAACCCGCCGTTTTTCGCCTGTGTGAGGGCATCGTAGAACTCGATCCCGGCGGTCGTTCCCACCACGATCGTCTTACCGTCTGCGGTCAGGCGGTAAGGGTTCTCGTCCAGCAGGCGCGGGTACCCGTAGCGGGCAATCTCGCGCAGGCGGTGGACGTTTTCCGCCGTGATGACCTCGTAGGGCAAATCGGGAACCGGCGTTCCGTTGGTCACCGGCAGGCTGATGAGCGTCTGCGTGGGGGTTGGGGTTGCCGTCGGCTCCACCGTCGCCGTGGGAATGGCAGTCGGAGCAGCGGTAGCCGTTGGCGCAGGGGTGCGGGTCGGGAGAACGGTCGCCGTTGAGAACGCTTCAGGCGATTGCAGAACAGAGGCAGAAGAATTCCGCAGGGCAAAAACGCCAACAGCGGCAGTCAGCAGAAAGAGGGGGATGAGGGCATAGAGGGCAAAGACAAGTTTCCGCATAGGCATCAATCAATTGAGCGTTTTGACGAATTGAACTCCAATTTCCAAACAGCGGTTGAACAACTTTTTATCGACGGTATAGAATTCTGCCTTCAGGTATTCAGCCAGGGCAAGGTACTGGGCATCGTAGGCAACCATCTGTCCCAACCGTTCCGCCCAGATCAGCGAACTGCGGTTCAGGGCTGTATCCGGAAGATGGACCTGAACATTCCAGGCTTCCATCGCCGATACCAGTCTCAGGGCATCGTCCTGTTCCATCTGGTGCAGATAAATCGCTTTACGAAGCGCAGACATGACCTCACTTGTCCATAGGGCAGGAACGCAAATCTGAATATTTCGACTGCCCCACTCCAGCATTTTCTGTTCAGCAAGCGCAGACCAGGGACGTTCTACCAGCAGTCCTACGGCAATGTTCGCATCTATGACCACTGCTTCCATACGTCCTCCATCTGGCGCTCGCGCTCTTCACGCGCCTCGTTGACCAGATCACCCTTGTAAACGCCATACCGGGCAGCATTTTGCTCCCGAATCTGACGCATTTCCGCCAGCGCTTTGCGAAGTTGTTCCTGCTTCTGCCGTTCCTGTTCATCCAGAAAGCGCAAGACAGCCTCTCGAAGGGTTTCAGAAAGGCTTTTTCCCGCCTCGTTTGCCAGAGCCTGCAAACGGCGGTAGTCTTCAGGGTCGAGCATGACCTGGGCACGGATCAACTGTGTTGCCATCGTTCACCTCCACCCTTATATGATATATCTTCAAGATTAATTAGTCAATACTTTTGAGTAATTAATCACCACTTCTCCAGCCAGAACCGGCTCAAATCGCCCGCCTTTGCCTGCTGTGCCAGCGTGCGCAAATCGGCGGCGCGTCCGGGAATGCCCATGTCCTTCAACCTCCGCACCATCCAGTGCCGTGTGGTCGGTGTGGGCACGATCAGATTTGCCTGCCGCATTCTCGCCCATTTATCGGGGTTATCACGTGAGCGGGTTTCCACCTCGCAGTAGTAGAACCACCCCTCAGGGTCGGTCACTTTCAAGTCGGGCTGGAACCAGGGCGTTTCCTGCGGGTCGAACGGCATGACCTCTGCCTTCCACCCCCGCAGTCGTGCCTGGTAGGCAGCAAAGAGCACCGCTCCCCCGTGTACCACCTGTTCCTCGCCGCGATGCAGGCGAATGATTTTCTCCCAGTCGCTTTCCACCGGCTCAACCCCCAGCGCCCGGCAAAGTTCTTTGCCGTAGTCGGTTAATTGCAAAACATTCATCGTAAAAAAACCACCCAGACCGGAAAGCCGAACCGAAAATTGATCCACCATCGTGTGCGCCACCTGCTCATCCGCCAGCGCGCCATAAACGACATTGCGCAGGGAATTTGCGCGCATTTCAACCCCGGTTTTTTGAGATAGCAACAGCAGCAAATCCAGCGCCGTGGAAACGCCCGTTTCTCCCAACGTCTTCACCGCCATGATGACGCGCGGCCAGAACTGACTGTTCCACCGCCATGCAATCCACTGATGTCCTCGTGGCAAAGTGCTTGCTTTTTTGGCTCTGCTAATCCTGTTCATCCCTTCCAGCATACGAATATTTACTCTTGCCCGCAAGGAAACTTACAAATCTGCAAAGTGGGGCTACTGTCCCACTCGTAAAAACTGGTGATTCAGGCCAGCCCCCCTCCCCCTTTCGGCGTCCTTTTCCTCCCGCAGAGCGGCGGTTCAAACCCGCCCGCTCCTTCTCCTGCGCCCAATTGCAACCCTTGCGCCTTGAAACGGTATTTTCCCTTTTCCCCGCCGTCCCTCACGGCTCGTACTTGCGGATTTCGGCATCGAACAGCAGGTACAGCAGGATTTGCAGGTCGAGGTAGAGCAGAAAGCCGGGGTCATCGTCCACCTCCGTCCCCGGCGGCAGCAGTTCGGCGGCCAATGATTCGCTCGTCTCACTGCGCAGGTAGAGGATGTCCGATACCTCCCACCCGCACACGCTTTCGTTGACCTCCCCCTTGCGTCCGCTGGCGGCGTCCACCGCTGCCCGAATGGGCAGCAGAAAGCCGCCGTCCAGAATCACGGCGGGCAGGTCGTACTCCCCCTCCCCGCGCAGGATGACATCCCGCACCGTGCGCCCGCTGGCGTTTTCGTTCAGCCAGTCCAGCAGGCAGACCGGTTCGGCGTCTGCGGTGACCTTCATCACCACGCAGCCGTGTTCTGCACAGCGGTCAAAACGGTTCAGGTCGAAATCGTGCTTGCTGAAGGCAAAACTCATCATGATTGCTCACCTCGTTCCTGTTTCTGTTTGAGAATTTCGTTCCAGTAGGCCAGGTACTCGCGGCGGATTTGCAGCGCCCGGCGGCAGTTCCTGACCAGCGCATACACCTTTGCCCTGCCCGGGAATCGGCCGTAGGCAGCCTCGCCGATCCGCTCCACCCAACCCGGCTCGCGCTTCTCCGCCTGTTCCACCACCCAGGCGGTCGGGTCGGCAATCCCTTTTTCCAGGTACATCCGCCACCACCAGGCCGCGCTCTCGAATTCGCGCTGTAACTCCCACGGGCGCAGGTCGAGCGCCGCATAGCGCACCTCCCAGGCTTCCACGCTGTGCGGCTGGACGGGCAGGTGCGGCAGCAGCATCCCCCAGCGAATGCGTCCGTTGTGTACCCAGCCGCTGCGGACTGCCGTCAGGATCAGCCGCTTGAGCGTCTCCGGCGGCAGCACTTTCTCCGCCAGGACGCGCATCCGTTCTTCCAGTCCGCTCGAATCGGGGCGGGAATGCAGCACCTGCGTGCGGGTCATGCGGATCAGTTCCAGTTCGTCTTGTTCGTTCATAATCTTTTTTACTCCTTTTACTCCAATTTTTGCAATGCTTTTTCCAAATCCCGTTCTCCGGGCGTCACATACACGCGGGTAGCGTTCAAACTGCTGTGTCCCAGCAGCGCCGCCACCTCGTGCAGCCCCACCCCGGCATCCACCAGGTTCTTTGCGAGCGTGTGCCTCAGCGTGTGCGGGTGTACTTCCACCCCCGCCCGCCGTCCCATCTCCGCCAGACGCCGCTGCACCGCCGACACGGTCATCCCAAACACCCGTCCCGGCTGTCCTCCGCGCTCTTCCAGCCAGGCTTTCAGCGCCCGGCGCGCTTCGGCGTTCAGCGGCACTTTGCGCGCCTTTGCCCCTTTGCCGCTGCGTACCTGCACCCACCCTGACCGTTCACCTATCTGCACGTCTGAAATCTCCACCGCACAGGCTTCGCTCACCCGCAAGCCGGTGTGCAGCAAAAACACTACCAGCGCCCAGTCCCGCACCGCCAGCCGGCGGCGGGCAGGTGTGTCCGCCGCCTGTATCCCCCGTTCGGCTTCCCGCACCAGCCGCCACTGCTCGCTCCGCTCCAGCCAGCCCGGCGAGAGTTTATCCTCGCGCGGCATCTTCAGCCGCGCCGTCGGGTTGCGCTCGATTTTCCCAGCCGCCATCCCCCAGCGGCAGTACGCCCGTAATGCCATCAGCCGCCGCCGGATCGTGGCAGCGCTGGCCTTCTGCACCGTTTGCAGCCATGCACGGTACTCCCGCACGTCCGCCGGGGTGATCTCTTCCACCCGCAGCACCCGCCCATTGGTCTGCTCAAACCAGCGTTCGAACTGGCTCATGTCCGCCAGGTATCCCCGCACCGTCACCTCACTGCGGTCTTGCTCCCGCAGCCAGGTTTCAAAGTCTTGCAAATCTGTCACGGTTCACCTCCCGCCTGACGTTTCAGATAATCCAGCACAACTCTTTCAATGTCTGGGTAAGTTATCAACACTCGCCCCAGATGTTTTACTGTCAACCGTCTGTGCCCGTGTCGAATCGCGTTCCACAACTGTCTGCTCATGCCCAACTGCCTCGCAAATTCTTCATCGTCCTGACCGCTCTGAATCTGGTAATTACACAGTTCATCAATCAATTTGTACATGGTTTTCTTTTTGTGCTACAATTTGTAACAGAAAATCACCTCGGAAATTTCACGAAGAACAATCGCAGGCAGATAAATCAGCACACTCAAAATCATGCCCGGTAAATACTGCCACTCCCAGTCCTCGGCTATCATCATTGCAACGCCGAAAGCGATCCCCGCTACCAGATATGCCAGGGCTTTGGTTTCAAGATACTGCCTCATCGGCTCTTTCTCCGGTCCCAGAAAGCCCATTCCTGTGGACGCAAACCAGCCCAAGATAGCACTCATGGACGCTACTTTCGGCACAAATCCCAACCACAACAGAAAGCGGTGAGCAACAACAATGAGTACCAGTGAGACGACAAAACTCGAAACTCCCGCTCCCAGCGAAGGAAAAAATCTGAGAACAAAATCGCGTGATTTCTGGTCAGTTGTTCTTTCCACGGCAATCCTCCTCATCTCTGCTTTGATCATCAAACCATTTGTCAGTCATTACCCCTCGTGACTTGTACCCATCCATGCTGTCTTATCCCGTTTTTGTCGAGGGACTGTTTGTGGTGTAAATTCTCAAACCTTCCCCGACCCGCCTTGTCACCTGCCCCTTCATGCCTGCCAGCCGTATCCAGTCCGCCAGGTCATCTGCACTGCCCAGCAGCCACACCAGCGCCGTCAGCAGTCCCAGACGCTCATCGAAAATCGCCGCCAGCCCGCCGAACACCACCGGCAGCAGCAGCGGCGCCGCCATCACCCGCCGGTAAGCCCGCACGTCCATCGGCTTCTCCACCCGGAACCGCAGCCAGCCCGCTTTCACCCCGTCTAACGATGCCCCCTGACGCAGCACTTCCCACAGGTGCAAACCCTCATGCAGCACACTCCCCACCAGCGCCACGCCCGCCTGCCACACCAGCAGACGCACCAGGTAGCCCGTATCCCACCGCCACGGCTCGATCAGCCTCCAGATTCCCAGTCCGATCAGCCCTACCACCAGTCCGTACACCCCGTACCAGCGCCAATCCTGCATTCTCATCTCCGCTCCTTTCACACCGGATAAATCACGCTCCCCGTATTCAATATCACAGCCCCCTGAACCTCACCGCCGAAAGAACTCCATCCGTCCCGCATTTCTACCCACCGCTGGAGTGTTTCCAGAGCAAAACGCCCCCGCTTCACCACCTCATGCAGGTCTTTTGCCCCTTCCGCAAGGCGTCCCTGGGTCACCATGACCTGAAAGGTTTCGTCTCCTGCGGCAATCGTCCGTATCAACCTCTCGCCTCTCATGGTCATCCCTTCAATCACGCTCCCTTCTCGCCTTACTTCAACCCGAAAGCAGCGTTTTAATCCCTCCACAACGTCACAGGCAAAGAACAGCACCGGCTGCTTCCCCGGCAGGATCTCTTTCCACCTCCGCTCTGCCGCTTCTGCCAGCCCCCACGCCAGTCCTTCCGCCTCCCAGTCCTTCTTCTCGCCCTGCCGCTCAAACATGAATGTCTCCAGTTCCTCATCCCTGCCAGCATATCCAAGATGCAGCACAACGACACGACCAATCACCCACACCTTCCGCGAACGGTCTGTAACCACTTCCCGCCCGCGGGTTTTTCGTCCATCCGCCAGTACCACCAGCCCCTGTGGATGCAGTACCACCAGTCCGGCGCTCATCAACCCGCTCCTCTCAGTTCACTTCTGGCTCCGGCCCCTCAACTTCACCCACCGTTACGCTCCACCGCTCGATTTCCGCTTCCCCTTCCCGCCGGTGCACGACCAGATGCACCTCGAACCTCGTCACCAGACGCGCCAGTACATGTACCACCGCTTCAGGGTCCGCTTTCACCCACGCACGTAAAACCTCCAGCACTTCCGTCTCGCTCATCCCCGCACCTCCACCCGCAAAATCTCCAAATCTTCCACGCCCGCCTCGACTTCACTGCCCCTCGGCGCAGTGCCGGGTTTCAAGCGTACCACCAGGTACACATCCCCAATCTTTGGGGTGTAAAATCCATCGTTAGGTGGAACGCCGAGCAACTTTGCCGTACCGCCGTGACGCACAAAGTGCGGCGTCCCCGCCGCAGCCGCAGCGGCAACATCCGCCCACGCCGCCCGTTCGATCCACAGCCCCGCCGGTAATTCCACCGGCGGTATCACCGCATTCACAATCGCCGCAGTCATGTCAACCTCCTGAAGAGTGAATTTAGTAAAAAAAAAAATTTGCGTAATTCCGTGCGCCTGCCCGCTCCCTCGCGGCGGACTCACCGTCCCGCCCCCTAACCCTCTGGCGCTGCGCGCCGAGGGGCGGGGGGCGTGGACGTCAGGCCGCCCCCAGCGCCAGCAGGCGCTCCATGCCCCAAAGCCGTCAGGCTGAGGGGCTCCCGCGCTTCCCGTGCCTCCCGCACGATGCGGTACATCAGCATCCGCTCCGCTTCCCGAATCTCCTCCCATCCGTACACAATCTCCCGCAGCCGATGATCCATCAGCAGCCGCAGCAGTCCCGCTTCCGGTACGGATAAGACCGTGATGTGTTTGACCGCTACTGTGCCGCTTATCAAACTGCCCTCTACCGCCACAAATGGTTTGCCGTTCAGCTGCGCTACCTCGACCGTCATCCCGTTGATGTTGACCAGCGCACTGCCAACCCCCGGTTGATACCGGTGCAAAATCTCTAACAGTGCTACCGCAGGCCGGTCGGCTATCACTACCGGTTGCCGTTCTATCCCGCTGGCGTCCAGCTCCAATACGCCGTGCACCACCGGGGCGCTCAATCCGCTTTTCCCGTCCAGCGAAATCGTTTCTACCCGCTGGATGTCTAAATAACCTTGCAGTACAACCCGATTCGCAAATCTCACCGCTGCACCCGCCGAAATTCCAACCGCTGCCCGCCGAAGCCCAGCAGCAGCCCAACCGCTTCGCCGCTGTACGCCCGCAGGTAGCGGCGCACCTGGTCGAAATCCGCCTGCTCGAAACGCTCCGCCGCTTTGCATTCTACCAGCACGGCACACCCGTACCAGCGCACCAGCAGGTCGGGGACGACCTCGCCCACGGCATGCCCGGCATAGCGCACTTTCAGGCGCGGCTGGTACAAAACCTCGTAACCGCTCTGCCGCAGTTCGTGCAGCAGCGCACGGTGATAGACCAGCTCGCTGTGACCGCTGCCCAACGCCCGCTGTACCCGCCGGGCATGGCGGATGACCTTGTCGGAAATTTGCGCCAGCTGCTTTTCGCTCACGGCTCACCTTTCCGCCGCACGAGTTCCCGTTCCAGCGCCGCGGTCACGATCTGCCGCGCCAGATTGCGCCCGGCATCCACCGCCGCCTGCACCGCCGCGTGCAGGCCGCGCGCCAGCGGGTCGTTCTCGTCCAGCAAGGCCGCTTCCAGGTCGGCGTCCGGCAGCGCCCGCACCAGTTCGCCCACCAGTTCGCCGCCCAACTGCTCTTGCAGTCTGCGCAGGTTAGTGCTGGATGATGTCGGCATACGGCCCCTCGATGTAGCGGCGGCGGACGGCAGGGCTGTTTGGATCCAACTCCGGCGGGTATTCGCCCGCACTGCGCAGGACGGTGCGCAGCAGCGCTCCGCTCATGCCCTGCTTTCCGGCGTACCACAACCACTGACGCACCCGCTCCGGGTCTTCCCGCCAGGCTTTCTCGACCTCTGCCAGCGAACCGCGCCAGCCGAGTGATTTGAGCTCCGTTTCGATTTCCGGCGGCAAAGCGCTGTCAGTCTGTTTTTCGGGTAAAGCCTCGGTTTTGCTTGCGGTCTCTGCGCCTTCGGCGTCCTGCAGGACTGCCTGCAAATCGGTCAGGATTTCTTCCGGCTGCTGCTCGCCCTTGATCACCGAAACCAGCCAGCCCGGCCCGACACCGTACACCCTCACAGCCAGAGGGTAGAGGGTCAAAAAGGCTTCGATACGCTCCGGCGGATATTCTCGAATTAGTTGGTGCGCTACGGTCAGATAAACGCCGCAACCCCGTAAGCGGTTCAAATTTTTTCCCAAGCGGTTCAATTTTTTTGTTTCGCCGCCGTTAAGAGTTAAGTAAGGTGCTGCTGTTAAATTATTAATTAAATTAACAGCAGTACTACTTAACTTAATGCCGCCAAGCGGTTCAAATTTTGAACCGCTTGATATGGGGGGTACACCTTCTTTTTCTGGGTTGTCGCCTATATTTAGAGGTTCAAATTTTGAACCGCTTGATGTGGGGGGTACACCTTCTTTTTCTGGGTTGTCGCCTATATTTAGAGGTTCAAATTTTGAACCGCTTGTTTCATTTAGAGGTTCAAATTTTGAACCGCTTGATGTGGGGACTTTTCCAGAATTTTCCAGATCACCCCCTATATTTAGAGGTTCAATTTTTGAACCGCTTGTTTCATTTAGAGGTTCAAATTTTGAACCGCTTATTTCGGGATAAGCGTTCAACTCGTACAGGTATTCGGTGCTTCCGCGATACCCCGGCACCGGATAACGAATCACAAAACCGCGCTCAATTGCCGCGTTCAGCCCGCTGATCACCGAAGCCCGCGCCAGTCCGGTCAATCGTTCAAAATCCGACAGGGTCAGCGAAAGCCCGCCGCCAAATTGCAGCGAGTGATAGACGACTGCCAGCACAACACGCATCTCCGCCAGCGACATGTAGGGCATTGCCTGAATGATCTCCATCGGCAGATATGCCCCGGTTGGTATTCGGATACCGGGAAATACAGGCCCGCCGCTCAATTCTCACCTCCCAGGTTGGACTTCGGTGTTATCGGTGGAAAATTTCCACCGATAACCTGGCCTTCGTTACCAGATTGCTTTGCTTTAACGGGCGTAATCGGTAAAAAATTTTTACCGATAAAACGCGGTTTCAATTCGTACACGTGCATGATGTGACCGCGGTAGCCGGTCATCTCGAAGCGCATCAGCAGCCCCCGTTTCATCGCCCGCTCAATGCCATCCAGAACCGCAGGACGGGATAATCCGGTCATGCTCTGGAATTCCGTCAGGGTGATCGGCTCCGCACCCCCAACCTGCATCAGGCGGGCTACTGCGGCAATCACGACTTTCAACTCCGACAGGCTCATCCAGGGCAGGAGCATCACCACTTCCGGCGGCAGGACAACCGTGTCCGGCAGGGTGATCCCGTCCAGGATCGGACCAAACGCCTCGTCTTTGCTGTTACCGCTCATCCCTCACCTCCCAAATCGCTGACAATTTTTTGCAAATCAACGGCATAGTGCAGCACCGGAGCACCGCCCTGCTGACGAAGTTCGGTTGTGACCCAACGGGCAGTTTGCTTTCGGCATCGGTCTATCTCCGCCCTGCTCAATCCCAACGTTTCCTGCCACTCCTGATACGTTCGGGCAAAAACACCCGTCTGGGACCGCTCGGCTAAATTCACGCACTCCCACAAAAACAACGCCGCTTTCAGGTCGCCGGTCAGGTCAATAAACGCTCGTGGAATAGTCAGGATGTTTGCCTGTCCTGTCAACCCTTTCAGCAAGGCAATCAATTCTTTCTGGTAGTCGCTCATCGGCTCACTCCCAATCAATGCCTGCCCGAATAGACAGCAGGTTTCCGCGGCGGATGATTTCACCCTGCTGCTCCAGCCGTCCCAAAATCTCCCGCAGCTCGTCAACGCTGATCCGGCACTTTTCCGCAAGGCGCTTTTCGTCCAGTTTCA
>Ga0308405_1000218_pt1 | contig 36997 bp, 42 predicted proteins | sample HotsprSampleMS13_FD_203473 | JGI IMG/M metagenome (GOLD analysis project Ga0308405, IMG submission 203473) | Hot spring phototrophic mat microbial communities from Mushroom Spring, Yellowstone National Park, Wyoming, United States - 20060912_MS13 ...
GCCTGGTTCGGGGGTAAAGCGGGCCTCGGGGAAGAGGTAGAAGAAGAGGAGGGTGAGGAGGACCACGAAGGGGAGCCTGGCCAGCCTCTCGGCCACGTGGGCCGCCAGGTGGTCCAAGAAGGGGTCTAGGGGACGGAGGAGGCGGAAGGAAAGCCGGCCCTCCACCACGTCCCGCTCAAACTCCCACACCACCCAGACCACCGTGGCCTGGCGCACCAGGAAGACCATGAGGAAGTAGCGGGCGAACTCCCCCGAGGAGAGGGGGAAGCCCCCGCCCCGGGCGGCCTCGGTCCAGACCCCCATGAGGATCAGGGGCAAAAGCCCCGCCAGGGCCCAGAGAAAGAGCTCCGCCCGGTACTCCAGCATGTAGGCCAGGTAGACGGAGAGGAGGGTCCTGGCCTTCCTCACAGGACCTCCTGCGGGCTTCGGAACACCCGGGCGATGACCTCCTCCAGAGGGGGGTCCCGGACCTCGAGGTCCTCCACGGGAAGCCTCCTCAGGATCTCCGCCACCCGCTCCGTGAGCCTTTCCCGGGGCACGAGGATTCGCGCCTCCCGCCCTTCCAGCTCCCGCACCTCCCCGAAGGGGAGGAGGGCCTCCCTGGGAAGGGGCGTTTGCAGGACCAGCCCCACCTCCCGGTAGGGGGCGAAGCGGTCCAGGAGGCCCTCCAAGGCCCCGTCATAGAGGAGCCTCCCTTGGTGGACGACCAGGACCCTCTGGCATAGGGCGCTGATGTCCGCCATGTAGTGGCTGGTGAGGAGGACTGTGGCCCCATAGCGGCGGTTGTACTCGCGGATGAACTCCCTGACCGCCACCTGGGCGTTCACGTCCAGGCCCAGGGTGGGCTCGTCCAGGAAGAGCACCTCCGGGCGGTGGAGGAGGGCGGCCAAAAGCTCCGCCTTCATCCTCTCCCCCAGGGAGAGCTTGCGCACAGGTTGGTGGAGCTTGTCCAAAATCCCCAGCATCTCGGAAAGCTCCCCCACCCGCCTTCGGAACTCTCTCTCGGGCACCTCGTAGATGGCCGCGTTCAGGCGGAAGGCGTCCATGGCGGGAAGATCCCAGATGAGCTGCTGCTTGTTGCCCATGACCAGGGTGATCTTCTTCAGGAAGGCCTTTTCCCGCCTCTGGGGCACGTGTCCCGCCACCAGGGCCCTGCCCCGGGTGGGGTGGACCAGGCCGGTGAGCATCTTCAAGGTGGTGGTCTTGCCCGCCCCGTTGGGACCCAGGAAGCCCACCACCTCCCCGGGATGTATCCGAAAGGAAACCCCTTCCACCGCCCGGATGGTGTGGTACTGGCGGCGGAAGAAGTGGCGTAGGGTGCCAAGGAGGGTCTCTTCCTTCCTGGCTACCCGGTAGTGCCGGGTGAGGTCCTCCGCTAGCACGATGGGGCTTGCGCCCGCCATGCCTCCAAGTCTACCCTGGAAAGGTGCGCTACCTTAGGGTCTTCCGCCTCTTTCTCCTCACCAGCCTGGCGGCGGAGATGGAGTATAGGGGGAACTTCCTCCTCGGCCTCCTCTCCTCCTTTCTGACCCTGCTTGGGGCCCTTTTTGGCCTTTTCCTCCTCTACCAGGGCGGGTACCGGCCGGGGGGCTGGGCCTGGGAGGAGGCCCTTCTGGTCCTCGCCGCCTTCACGCTTCTCCAGGGCCTGGCCTCCACCCTTTTGGCCCCCAACCTCAACCGGATCGTGGAGCACGTGCAGCAGGGCACCTTAGACTTCGTCCTCCTAAAGCCCCTGGACCCCCAGTTCTGGCTCTCTTTGCGCACCTTCTCCCCCTGGGGCTTGGGGGACTTTTTCCTGGGCCTTGGCCTCCTCCTCTACGCGGGGCTTCGCCTGGGGCTTTCCCCTTTGGACTATGCCCTTTTTGGGCTCTACTTCCTCCTCGGGGCGGTGATCCTCTACGGCCTCTGGTTCCTCCTGGCCACCACCAGCATTTGGTTCGTGAAGATCTACAACGTCACCGAGGTCCTGAGGGGGCTTCTGGAGGCGGGGCGGTTTCCCGTGGGGGCCTACCCCGCCCTCTACCGGGTCTTCTTCACCTTCGTGGTGCCCGTGGCCTTCCTCACCACCGTGCCCGCCGAGGTGGCCCTGAGGAGGGGAGAAGTCTCTTTCCTCCTCGCCGGGGGGCTCGCCCTCCTTCTTTTCCTCCTGGCCCGGGGCTTCTTCCGCCTGGCCTTGAGGAGCTACACCTCGGCCAGCAGCTAGGGCAAAATTCCCGCTATCCCTTCTTTCTTTGCCCCAATGGGACCTCCACCCGCCGGAAGCTTTCCCAGTCTAGGGACGCTCAAAGTCTCTGAGGAAGCGCTCCTGCTTCAGGTAGACGAACCGTGGGGAGAGGGGCGGGAGTTGGCCCTGGGAGAAGCGGACATCATAGGACCATTGGCGCCTTGGCGCCTCGTAGGTGCCGTGGAAGGTGGCGTAGCCGTTGCAGTTGTCCATACCATAGCACCATCTTCCTCCCGCCTTCCTGGAGTTACCGAGGCTGACGAAGGACCCCCTATAGGTAAAGGTCGCGAACGTGCGGTCGTTCCCTGATCGCCACTGCCAGGCCTCGTGGAAGCGGGGGTAGTTTTCCAGGCCCCCGTTGTACTGACCCCTGTCTTGGCCCCCTACCCCCTCCACTCCTCCCGTGGTGTCTGTGCCCGATAGGAAGGCTGCGTTGACCTCTGTTTCACTGGCCCGCCTCTGGGCCACGGGTTCACGGCTCCTGCTATCGCTGTCCCAAGCGTTGGACAAGATGTTGATGGCGTCCGCCAGAAAAGCCGCCGGGATCCAGTCTTCGTTGCGGTTGAAGTCCCCTTGGATGTAGGCCGGTTGGTCGCTGACGATGGTGAGGCCACGGGGACGGGGAGCGCCTGCTATAGACGAACCGATGTAGGCCCCATTTCGGATGCGCACCCCATAACCGTTGCCCCGGGCACGGCTGTTTGGCCCGTGGACGGTCAGGTGGAAGACCAGACCCCCATAGGTGGCATCATCGAGCCTCACCCCCCCTCCCAAGAGGTTACGGAGGTGGACACAATCCAGGAGGGCTCGGAGATCTACCTCCAGCATCTGGATTGCCTTCCCCTCCCGGTTGTCAAAGAAGGTGTCGCTGTGGCCCACGGCCCTCCCGGGGAGACCCCCGATGGTTCCGGGGCAGACATTTAAAACTGAGGTGGCAAGGGAATCCACATTCCCGTCCCGGCGGACAACCTCTACGGTGGGCGGGTTGTTAAAGAGGTTTAGCCTGAGGCGCAGGTGCGCTTGGGAAAAATACGTCCTCCCAGGATCGGGGTCCAGCTCTTCCGGGGCCGGAACGGTGACCCGGTCTACCCCCACCTGGATGCGGCCCTCCCATGGGGCCACCTCGCTTTGGCTGTAGGCCCGTCGCGTTTGGCCTTGGCACTGCAAGGGGAGGTAAACTTCGTCAGCTAGGCGAAATCGAACAGTACCTCCGCAAACGTTTCGGTCTTTCCTGCCGCGGAAAAGTCTACCTGCGGTGCTCGTCTGGCCTTCAATGGTTAGGATTTCTCCGGGTCCTAGGTATAAGTCCCCGTTGGTGTGAACCCGACCGTTCAAGGTCATGGGAGGACCAGGGTTGATCTCCAGGTCCTTGTCGTAAAAGGCGGCGAACTGGAACACGGGAACTAGGCGGCTCTTGAAGACCATCTCCAGTATTGCCTCAGTCCGGCCGTCGGGGCCGATGGCTTCGGAGAAGAGGGAGTAGCGGTACTCCTGGGCCTCCAGGTTCTCAAAGAGTTCTCCGGGTGGGATCTGCACGGTTTGCGGGTTACCAGGATGCTCCACCATATAGGTGCGCACCGTCCGCCCGGATATGGTGTAGGTCTTGCAGGCAAAATCCCCGGAACCTTGGTTGCTCCCCTGGCAGGGGTTGTTCCCTGAGGGGCTGGTTCCCGAGGGCCTCCCGTAGCCTAGAAACCTGGCCCGGACCTCTTCGGCCCTGAGGTTCAGCCCCCCTTCGGCGGCGTAAAACCCCGTGGTCTGCCGCACACTGGCCTGGGTGGCCCCGAGCTCAATCCGCGTCAGGGTGAAGTAGGCGGTGAGCAGGGACATGAGGACCACCAGCATGATGAGCACGGTCACCAGGGCAAAACCCTTCCTCATCCCATCCTCCTCTCTAGTGGGAGAAGACGTTTCGCGGGACCGCCCGGGTGGACAGCGCCCGCTCCACGTTGCCTAACCGGCTTTTCACAGTCACCTCCACGTACTCCAGAGAGGTCCAGCTCACCCCAGGGGGAGGGAAGTTGATGTAGGTGCTGTTCCCGGCCCTGGCCTTGATCTGTAAGCTGACCACGTCCCCGACCAGGCCCCTGCCCCCTCCCCCGTTCTCGGCCAGGTTCAGGACGGTTCCCGAAAGGAAGTAACGCCTTTCCTCAAGTATGTAGAGCCTGGACAGGGGACCATAGCTGTTCTGCCAGCGGCCTCGGTTGCCTCTATGGATATGCACTCCGGACCTGTCTTCGCCGTCGTAATCAAACCACTCCCCTCTGTGCGTGCTCGGGTCGTGTCTGCCCGTGCTCGGGTCGTGGATGTAAACCCGGACCACCTCCCTGCGGTTGCCTGTCTGGCAGGTGGGATCCCCGTCCAGGCCGCAACGGTAGTTCCTCCAGGCGTCTATCCGGTCGTCAAATCCGTTTCGGTCTTCATCGCGGAACCGGCAAGCTTCGATGTATTCCATGGAGGCGTTCCGCGGAGGATTCCTATCGGCCACCGGGATGTTGTCCTGGTTGCCGCTTATACCGTTCCTGTCGCATAGGCTCAACACAACGTCAAAGAGGTTCCTCCGCAACACCAATTCTGTACCGTTGTTCCTTACCTCCACCGCCGGGAAGTCCAGGGGCAGCCTTTCCCCCGCCTGGCGCAGGTCGGCGACCAGAATGTCCAGCGCGGCCCGCAGGTTTTGATTGGCCGCGGTACGGTTCTGGTCCAGCACATAGAGCCGCCTGTGCCCCAGGGTGGTGCTGAGGATGACCCCCAGCAGCAGGCTTGCGATGCCCAGGGCTACCAGGATCTCCACCAGCGTAAAGCCTCCTCTCCTCATTCCGGCACCTCCTTACCGCAACTGGGTGAAGACCGTCTCCACCCGATAGACCGGCTGGTCCTCGTTGCCCAAAAAGACCTGGACCGTGATGTGGCGGGCCCCCTGGCCGCAAAGCTGCCGGTTTTGGCAGTAGCAGGTCTCCACCTTGAAGCTTCGGCCGGACCGCGTGACGGTACGTTCACTGCACCCTTGAGAAGGCAGGCTTTGGGGGTTGAGGAGCCTCAGGCCTTCCAGTGTTTCCTGGGCCACGGTTACGGCCGCGCTGCGGACCTCGGAGCGGGTGTTCACCTGGAGGTAGGTGATGAAACCGCCTAGAATAGGCCCCAGCAAGGCAAGGATAGCCAGGGCTACCAGAACCTCCACTAGAGTCAGGCCTTTTCTCATTGCCGTACCACCCCCCCTCCCAGGAGGAGCCTTAGGGTCCCCTGTCTGCCTTGTCGGTCGGTGAAGCGGTAGTACGGATCCCCGGAGTGGCTGCTAGCGTTCTGCAGGACCATAAGACCCCGGCTGTTGAAGCAGGGCACACCCCCTTGGGGCGTGAAGGTCACGGTGACCTCAGGCGGGATTTCCACCTGAAGCGCGAGATCCTCGGTGAAGGAGGTACTCCGACAGGTGGAGGCGTAGGCAGCTTTTAGCCGATTTCCCTCGAGGGTGATGCGGTATGCGGAGGTAGTGGCCATGGCCTTGGAGCGTACCTGCTTCACGAATCCTTCGGTTCGGGAAAGCGCATCCTGCAGGGGGTTATAAAAGGGACGGACATTCAGGGCCATAATGCCGGAGGCAACGGCTAGAACGGCCAGGACCACCACCAGCTCTACCAAGGTTAGGCCTTTTGGTATCATCCTGCATAGGATAGCACGGGGGCATGGGACATCGGTATCCCCCAAATGGGGGGGTAGAATGGCCTGACGTGATGGGGGCGCTTCTGGTATTGCTCCTGGCCTATCTCTTCGGCTCCATCCCCGCCGGGGTGGTGGTGGCCAGGACCTACGGCGTGGACATCCGCAAGGTGGGCTCGGGGAACATCGGGGCCACCAACGTCCTCCGGGCGCTTGGGTGGGGGCCCGCTTTGGTGGTGGCCTTCTTTGACGTCTTCAAGGGGGGCATCGCCGTGCTCATCGCCCGGGCCCTGGGGCTAGCGGACTGGCTTCTAGGCGGCGTGGCCCTCATGGCGGTCCTGGGGCATAACTACTCGGTTTTCCTGGGCTTCAAGGGGGGAAAGGGGGTGGCCACCAGCTTCGGCACCCTCCTCTTCCTGGACCCGGTCCTGGCCCTCTGGACCTTCCCCATCGGGGTCAGCGTGATGCTCATCACCCGCTATGTGTCGGCGGGGAGCCTGGCCGGGGGGGTGGCCGCCTTCGTCCTCTCCCTGGCCCTGAGCCGGCCCCCTTGGGAGGTGGCCACGGTCTTCCTCATGGCGGCCCTCATTTTCTGGACCCACCGGGAAAACCTCAAGCGCCTCCAGGAGGGGACGGAAAGGCGCTTGGGGGAGCGGGTGGAGGTGCGCTAGACTGGAGGCGTGCGGAAGGAGGAGGTCTTGGCCCTGCTTCGCTCCCGCTGGCCCGAGCTTTGCGCCTTAGGGGTGGAGGAACTTTACCTCTTTGGCTCGGTAGCCCGGGGTGAGGCCACATCCGGGAGCGACGTGGACCTTCTGGTGGTTTTTGCTTCTCCCCCCGGTTTTGAGGGCTACTGGCGGGTAAAGGAGTTTTTGGAATCCGTTCTGGGAAACCCCGTGGACCTGGTGATGAAGGGGGCTTTGAAGCCATGGGCGGCTCCTCAGGTGTTGAGGGAGGCCGTTCGTGTCGCGTAGTTATCGGCTTTTCCTGCGGGACATGTGGGAAGCCTCCGAGAAAATCCTGCGCTACACCCGAGGGTTGGACTTTGGCGGCTTTGTGCAGAACGAACAGGTCTATGACGCCGTACTTCGCAACCTGGAGGTTTTGGGCGAAGCCGCCAAGAAGGTGCCCGAGGACGTGCGGAACCGGTACCCTTGGGTAGAGTGGCGGGCCATCGCCGGGCTGAGGGACCTTTTGGCCCACGCCTACTTTGCCTTGGACGACGCTACCCTTTGGGATATCGTGGCCCAAAAGGTGCCTGCGCTTGCGGAAGCACATCGGCAGATCTTGGAGGAAGAGGATGCTTGATCTTTTGGTCCTCGCTCCCCACCCCGACGACGGGGAGCTGGGGTGTGGGGGGACGCTGGCCCGGGCCAAGGCGGAGGGGCTTTCCACGGGGATTCTGGACCTGACCCGGGGGGAGATGGGCACCAAGGGCACCCCGGAGGAGAGGGCCAGGGAGGTGGAGGAGGCGAGCCGCGTTCTGGGCCTGGACTACAGGGGCAACCTGGGCCTGCCCGATGGGGGCCTGGCCGACGTGGCCCAGCAGAGGCTTGTGGTGGCGGAAGCCCTGAGGCGCCTCCGGCCCAGGATTCTTCTCGCCCCCCTCGAGGCCGACCGCCACCCCGACCACACCGCCGCCGCCCGCCTGGCCGTGGCCGCGGTCCACCTGGCCGCCCTCCCCAAGGCCCCCCTGGAGGGGAGGCCCCACCGGGTGGAGAGGCTTTTCTTCTACCCCGGCAACCACCCCTTCACCCCCAGCTTCCTGGTGAAGATCTCCGCCTTCATAGACCAGTGGGAGCGGGCGGTCTTGGCCTATAGGAGCCAGTTTTCCGGGGAGGCCGCGAGCGAGACCGTGGGGCCCAAGGGGGTGGAGGCCCGCAAGGCCATGCGGCGCTACTTCGGGAACTACCTGGGGGTGGACTACGCCGAGCCCTTCATAAGCCCCCTTCCCATCCTCCACGTGCCCTGGGCCCGGGCCTAGGGGTTGCATAAGTTTGCAGGCCTGCGCTATGCTGTAGGCCTCATGGGGGGAGAGACCCTGACCTTGCCCAAGGACCTATTGGACTTCTCCGGCTACACCAAGGAGGCGCTAAAGGGCCTTCTGGACCTGGCGGAGGCCCTCAAGCGGGAGCGCTACCGGGGGGAGGACCTGAAGGGGAAGTCCCTGGCCCTCCTCTTTGAGAAGCCCTCCCTGCGCACCCGGACCACCCTCGAGGTGGCCATGGTCCACCTGGGGGGGCACGCCCTTTACCTAGACCAGAAGCAGGTGGGCATCGGCGAGCGGGAACCCGTGCGGGACATCGCCAAGAACCTGGAGCGCTTCGTGGAGGGCATCGCCGCCCGCGTCTATCTGCACCGCACGGTGGAGGAGCTGGCCCGCCACGCCCGGATTCCCGTCATCAACGCCCTTTCCGACAGGGCCCATCCCCTGCAGGCCCTGGCCGACCTCCTCACCCTGAAGGAGGCCTTTGGGGGGCTGGAGGGCCTCGAGGTGGCCTGGGTGGGGGACGGCAACAACGTCCTGGCCTCCCTCCTGGAGGTGGCCCCCCTGGTGGGCCTGAGGGTGCGGGTGGCCACCCCCAGGGGCTACGAGCCCGAGGCCCGGCTGCTGGAGAAGGCCGGAGCCCTCCTCACCCACGACCCCAAGGAGGCCGCCTTCGGGGCCCACGCCCTCTACACCGACGTCTGGACCAGCATGGGCCAGGAGGCGGAGCGGGAAAAGCGCCTGAGGGACTTCCAGGGCTTCCAGGCCAACGGGCCCCTTCTGGACCTCCTCCACCCCGAGGGCATCTTCCTCCACTGCCTTCCCGCCCACTACGGGGAGGAGACCACGGAGGAGGCGGTCTTTGGACCCCGGAGCCGGGTCTTTGACCAGGCGGAAAACCGCCTCCACACCGCCAAGGCCGTCCTTCTCACCCTGCTAAAGTAGGGGTATGGTCCGGCCCTACCGCTTCCGCCTGGAGGAGTTCTTCCGCCTTCCCCTGCCGGAGCGGGGAGTGGAGCTTCTTGAGGGGGAGGTTTACCAGATGGCCCCTATAGGCTCAAGGCACGCCCACGTTTTGGACCTGTGGACCCAGGCTTTTGTGAGCGCCTTCGCTGGAAGGGCGGGGGTGAGGGTTCAGGGTCCCTTTGTGCTTCCTCCCGACACCTACTTGGAGCCCGACCTTCTCCTATACCGCCTGGGGGACTTTCGAGACCGTTACCCTGGCCCCCAGGATGCCCTTTTGATTTTGGAAGTGGCCGAAAGCAGTCTAGAATACGACCTCACCAAGAAGGTGCCCCTTTACGCTAAGGGGGGCGTGCCGGAGGTCTGGGTCCAGGACCTTCTGGGCGAGCGGCTTCTCCTTTTCCGCACCCCTGAGGGGGACCACTACCGGGAGCAGATCTGGGTTAAGCCCGGGGAGCGGGTGGCTCCCCTGGCCTTTCCCGAGGTCCTTTTGGAGGTGCCGTGGTAAGGGTGGGCATCCTGGGGGCTTCGGGCTACGGGGGGGCGGAGCTCATCCGCCTCCTCAAGGGGCACCCGGAGGTGGAGCTCGTGGGCTTTTCCAGCCGCAAACACGTGGGCAAGCCCCTGGAGGCGGCCTGGCCCCAGCTTTGGGACGAGAGGCCTTTCGTCCCCCAGGAAGAGGTCCTGGAGAAGGCGGAGGTGGTCTTCCTGGCCCTGCCCAACGGGCTTTCCATGGAGATTGCCCCCCTGGCCCTGAGGGAAGGCAAAAGGGTCGTTGACCTCTCCGGGGATTTCCGCCTTCCCCCCGAGGTCTACGGGACCTGGTATGGCATTCCCCACAAAAGCCCCGAGCTTTATAAGGAGGCGGTCTACGGCCTGCCCGAGCTCCACCGGGAGGAGATACGGGGGGCCAGGCTGGTGGCCAACCCGGGGTGCTACGTGACCGCCGCTACCCTGGCCCTCGCCCCCCTGGCGGCGGCGGGGGTCCTGAAGGGGGGCTTCCTGGTGGGCCTGAGCGGGGTCTCGGGGGCGGGGAGGGAAGGGGAGGGCACCTTCTTCGCCGAGGTCAACGAGAACCTGAAGCCCTACCGGGCGGGGGGAACCCACCGCCACATCCCCGAGATGGAGGCCAACCTGGGGAGGGTGCTGGCCCAGGGGCGCTGGCCCAGGACCCACGGCCCCAGGGCGGAGCTTCGCTTGAGCTTCACCCCCCACCTGGTGCCCATGACCCGGGGGATTCTCGTCACGGCGGAGGCGGAGGTGGAGGGGCACTGGGACCAGGCCCGCCTCGAGGGCCTCTACTTGGAGTTTTACCAGGGTGAGCCCTTCGTGCGCCTTCTTTCGGACCTGCCCCAGACAAAGGCCACCTACGCTTCCAACCGGGTGGACCTGAGGCCCCTTTACGAGGCCCGCACCGGGCGGGTCCTGGTCTTCGCCGCCCTGGACAACCTGGTGAAGGGCATGGCGGGCCAGGCGGTGCAGAACCTGAACCTGATGCTGGGCCTCTCCGAGGACCTGGCCTTGCCCAAGGAGGGAGTATGGCCCTGAGGCTTCCTAGAGGCTTCCGTGTGGGTGCGGTGCGGGCGGGGATCAAGCCCTCGGGCAAACCCGACCTAGCCCTTCTCGTTTCCGGCCTTCCCGCCCATTGGGCCTACGCGGCCACCCAGAACCGGGCCGCCGCCCCCTCTATCCACCGGGGGCGGGCCCTTTACGCCCAGGGAGGCCCCTTGCGGGCGGTGGTGGTCAACGCCGGGAACGCCAACTGCGCCACGGGGGAGCGGGGCTTTAGGGACGACCTCCTCATGGCCGAGCTGGCGGCCAGGAGGCTCGAGGTTCCGGTGGAAGAGGTCCTCACCGCCTCCACCGGGGTCATCGGCGTGCCCCTGCCGGTGGAGAAGATAGAGGCCTCGTTGCCCCAAATCGCCCTCACCCCCACGGTGGAGGCCTTCGCCGAGGCCATCCTGACCACGGACCTGGTGGTCAAGGTGGCCGAGAGGGAGGTGGCGGGGGCCAGGATCGTGGGCGTGGCCAAGGGGAGCGGCATGATCCACCCCAACATGGCCACCATGCTGGCCTTTCTGGTCACCGACGCCAAGGTACCCCAGGAGGTCCTGCGGGCTTCCTGGAGGGAGGTGGTGGACCGCACCTTCAACCAGGTGACTGTGGACGGGGACACCTCCACCAATGACCTGGCCCTGCTCATGGCCAACGGGGCCTACGGCGAGGTGCCCTTGGGGCCCTTTTTTGAGGCCGTGGAGGAGGTGGCCCGGGAGCTTGCCCGCAAGATCGCCCGGGACGGGGAGGGGGCCACCAAGCTCATGACCGTGCGGGTCCAGGGCGCGGCCACGGAGGAGGAGGCCCGGCGGGCGGCCAGGGCCGTGGCGGCCAGCGCCCTCTGGAAGAGCGCCCTCTACGGCAACGATCCCAACTGGGGCCGGATCCTGGCCGCCCTCGGCAACTCCGGGGCCCGGTTTGACCCCCTGAAGGTGGAGATCCGGCTGCAGGGGATTCTCCTCTACCGGGGCGGGGCCCTGCCCTTTGATCGGGAAAGGGCCAGCCAGGCCATGCGGGCCGAGGAGGTGGAGGTCTTTGCCGACCTGGGGGAAGGGCCCTATAGCGCCGAGGCCTTTGGGTGCGACCTCACCGAGGGCTACGTTAGGATCAACGCCCTTTACACCACGTAGCTTTGAACTTTGGGCTCTTGACATGAAAGCAGGAGTTTGATAGGGTGAAAACGACCCAAGGACTATCCTCCGCCTTGGGTTTACAAGGAGGAAGCCATGAGGAAGCTGATAGTGGCTCTGGCCCTGGCTCTTGGGATGTCCCTGGCACAATCCTACTATGCTGGCGGGCATGTTGGCCTTTTTGGTTCCAGCGGCATTAACCTTTTCAACGGAGGCATCCACGTAGGTGCCGCTTTGGGGAAGGATGCACCTGAGATACGCTTAGGCGTTGACTTTGCGAGCGTTTTGGGGTTCCTCCTTACGGGCATTAACGCCGATGTGCTCCTTCCCCTGAGCCTTCCCGGGTCGCAGGTTCAGCCCTATGTGGGTGCAGGTGGCAATGTTTGGCTTTTCGGTGGCGGTACTGACTTCGGTCTCCACGCCACCCTTGGTGGGCGGATGGCGATTCCGGGTGCACCCCTTACCGGCTTCGTGGAGGTCCAGCCGGGGTATGCCTTTGGTGGTGGCGGGGCTTTCGTTTACTATGTGAAGCTGGGCGTTAACTACGGCTTCTAAATAGTGGATAAAATGGAGGGGATGCTTCGGCGTCCCCTCTACTTGCTTCTTTTTCTGGCTTCCTGCGCCCGGCCGGACACCGCGCCGCCCCAGGTGAGCCTGGTGGAGCCCTTGGGGGGTGGGGTGGCCCCGGGGAAGAGCGTGCTGGCCGAAGGCTACGCCTTTGACCCCTCCGGGGTGGTGAGCGTGCGGGTGAACGGCCAGGAGGTCCTTCCCGAAGGGGAAAGGGGCAAGCGGCTTGTCCACTTCCGCTTCCGCCTCCAGGCGCCGAGCTCGGGCCAGGTGGAGGTGCGCCTTCAGGCCGAGGACGCCCTGGGCAACCGCGCCGAGCGGCGCCTTCCCCTCACCCTGGACGCCACCCCGCCCAAAATCCGCGTGGATCGGGTGGAGCGGGAAGGTGGCCTCCTAAGGGCCTACGGGGTGGTGGAGGACAACGTGGGGGTGGAGCGGGTTTCCCTGAGGGAAGGGGGGCGGTGGGTGCCCCTTTCTTTGCCCAAGGGGACCTCGGTGGCCTTTGTGGTGGAGACACGCCCGGGGGCCAGCCTGGTGGCCGTGGACGCCGCCGGGAACCGGGCGGTGCGCTCCGTTCCTTAAGTACCCCACCGTGGCTTTCGCCACGGCGGAGACCCCAGAAAGTGCGCCCACACCCCAAGTGGCTTCCGCGGGTTGCGAAGTTTGTGTGCGGGCACTTGGGCGTGGTAGACTCCTTGCCGTGCGGGGGCTGGGAGAGACGCTGGCCGACCTGGCCCGGGCTTTGCGGGAGACCCCCCTCGAGGCCCAGGGCGAGCGCCGTCTAAAGGAGATCGCCCGCCTCCTCCACCGCCTCCCCCCAGGCCAGGAGCGGGACGGGCTTCTAGCGGTTGCCTACCTGAGGCTTTACCAGATCACTGGGCGCGAGGAGTTCTTCCTCCGGGGCTACAGCTACGCCCGCACGGCCAGGCTTCTGCCCGTGCGGCTTATGGCGGAGAAACTGGGAGAGAGCCTATGAAAGACCTTCTGAGCCTCTTGGCGGTCTGGTCCATCGTCCTTTCCGGCCTTGCCCTGCTGGTGGGGCTTTTCCTCATCCGGCGCGGGGACAGGGTAAACCATCCCCGGGCCATGCTGACGGCTACGGCCCTGGCGGCCCTCTTCCTGGTCTTTTACCTGACCAAGTGGGCCCTTTACGGCACCACCGCCTATGGGGGGCCGGAGTCCTGGCGGGGGGCCTATTACTTCCTTTTGGCTACCCACACCCTGCTGGCGGCCCTGAACGGCCCCTTGGCCCTTTACATCATCTGGCGGGCCTTTAGAAAGGAGTTCCCTCTTCACAAACGCTGGGCCCGGGTCTTGGTGCCCATCTGGCTTTATGTGGCCCTCTCGGGCTGGGTGATCTACCTGGTCTTGAAGCGGTACGGGGTAGACACGGGGACCATCACCTTTTAGCCCAGGGTTCCACCACGATCCGCCCCTCCTGCACCCGGGCCAGCTCCGCTCCCCGCCCCTTTTCCCCTTCGGGGGCCTGGGCCAGGTGGGGGCCGATGCGCACCTGTTTGGCGGCCAGTTCCAAGGCGAAGATGAAGCGCTCCTCATCCCCTCCCGCCCCGGCGTGGGCCAGGCCCTTTAGCCTTCCCACCACGATCACGTCCCCCCCCGCCACCACCTCGGCCCCCGGGTTGACGTCCCCCAGGACCACGATGGTTCCCGGGTGCTCCACCCGCTCCCCCGCCCTCAAGGTCTTGGGGACCACCAGGGTGCCCGTGGACTTCTGGTTCCTGGGGGGCACCAGGGTGAGGGGTCGTCCCAGGGAGAGCAGGGCTTCCAGGGCCTCCCGCCCCACGGGGCCCGCCACTTCCACCTCCAGGGGCAGGGCTTCGGGCAGGCTCAGGCCCTGTAGGTCCTCGGGGGTTTCGTTCCCGTCCAGGCGGAGGGCCAAGGCCCTATGGGTGGCGCGAAGCCGCATGGCCCCATTCTAAGGGGAGGGCACCTTCCAGTGGGCGGCCATCACCTTTCTCACCGCCGGAAGGGCTACCCGGCTCCCCTCCCCCCCGTTTTCAAAAAAGGCCACCACCACCAGGGGGGGGTAAGGGGTGCCGGGTTCCGCGGGGCCATAGCCCATGTACCAGGCGTGTTCCAGGCCGGCCCGCTTCCCCGGGGTCTCGGCGGTGCCCGTTTTCCCGCCGGTGGGGACGGGAAACTCCCCCAGGAGGTGGCGGGCGGTTCCCTGGGTCACCGTCCTCCTCATGCCCTCCTTCAGGACCTTCCAGGACTGCCCCGGCACGGGCTCCAGGCGAGGGGCCACGGGAAAGTTTCCCAGGCGCTTTACTAGGTGGAGGCGGGGTTTTTTGCCCTCGTTGGCGATGGTGGCCAGCATCCGGGCGATCTGGGCGGGGGTGGCGAGGATGGGGCCTTGGCCGATGGCCACGGAAAGGGTCTCCCCCGGGTACCAGGGCTCCTTTAGGGCCTCCCGCTTCCAGCCCCTCGTGGGAAGGAGGCCCGTTTTCTCCGCCACCTCGAGGCCCGTGGCCTCCCCCAGGCCCAGGAGACGGGCCCTGTCCGCCAGGCGGTCTGGGAAACCCAAAGGGTCCTGGGCCACCGCCTGGTAGTACCAGGTGTTGCAGCTCCAGGCGATGGCCTCCTTGACGGTCATGGGGCCCATGTCCCAGCCCGCCCAGTTTCGGCGCACCTGCCCCCCGAAGACCAGGTAGGGGCTGCAGCGGTAGGCGGTGGAGGGGTTCACGTACCGCTCTTCCAGGAGGGCGTAGCTGGTGGCCAGCTTGAAGGTGGAACCCGGGGTGTAGGGCTGGAGGGCCCGATTGAGGAGGGGGAGGTCCTTGTCCCGGAGGAGGTTTTGCACCTCCCGGGGCACGGGGCGCTGGGAGAAGAGTCCGGGGTCAAAGGAGGGGGCGGAGGCCATGGCCAGGACCTCCCCCGTGGTGGGGTCAAGGGCCACGATGGCTCCCTTGACCCGGCTGGCGGGGGGAAGCCCGTTTCGGCGGCGGCCTTCGTTGATGTCCTGTAGGGCTTCTTCCAGGGCCTTTTCCGCTGCCCGTTGCAGGTCCAGGTCCAGGGTGAGGACCACGTCCTGCCCCGGGGTGGGCTCCTCCAGGATGGCCTCCCGCAGGCGCTCCCCTCGGACGTTCACCTCCACCGCTTTGACCCCGGCCCTTCCCCTTAGGTAGGGTTCTAGGGCTACCTCGAGGCCCGCCTGGCCCACCTGCTCCTCCGGGTGGTAGCCCCTTTTCACCTGCTCGGCGTTGGCCAAGAGGACGTAGCCCAAAACGGGCCCGGAGATGGGGTTTGGGTAGGTGCGCTCTATGCGCTCCAAAAGCTTGAGGTTCTTCTGGCCAGCGGTGAGCTCGGCCAGGGTGGGGAGGAGGTGTTCAGAGATCCCGGCCTTGAGGACGGCGGGGCCCCGGGGGAGCTCCTTCAGGCCGAGGAGGGGAAGGAGCCTTTCCTGAAAGGCCACCGTTCCCCCCTCGTAGACCAGGTCCACCACCAGCCGGTCCTGGGCGATGACCCGGCCCTTGCGGTCCAGGATCCGGCCCCGGGGGGCGGGGATCCTTTCGGTCTTGAGGTAGTTTCCCTGGCTCCTCAGGGCGTACTTCTCGTGTTCCAGCACTTGAAGCTGCCACGCCCTTAGGCCCAGGAGGCCGAAGGCCAGGAGGAAGAAGGCCATGAGGGCGTAGAGGCGGCCGGTCATAGTCTGAGGCGCTGGACCAGGAAGAAGAAGGGCAGGGTGAGGAGGCCCTCGAGGAGAAGGTCTAAGGGAACGAAGGGGGGGAGCTCCAGCCTAAGCCAGTAGGCTACCAGGAAGTAGCCCAGCCACTTAGCCAAAAAAGCCCAGGAAAAGATGAACAGGACGGTGAGGCCCTCGCCCGAGGTCAGGCGGCGGCTTGCGGCGTAGTAGGCGTAGGCGGCGAAGAGAAGACCCACGCCGTGGAGGCCCACTAGGCCATAGCCCAAAAGGTCCTGGAGGAGCCCCAGGAGGAAGGCCACGGGGAGGCCCAGGTAGGCGGGGCTTCCCTGGGCGTACCAGAGGGCCAGGACCAGAAAGAGGTCGGGGGCCATGAGCCCTTGGGGCCAGAGGGCCGAGAGGAGGCCCGAAAGGAAGAGGGTGAGGAGGAGGGCCAGAAGGAGCCTCATAGGGGCCTCAGCACCATGACCTCTTCCAGAAGGGAGAGCTCCACCAAAGGCCGGACCCAGGCCCGTTGCTTGAGGCCCCCCTGGACCCTCTCCACCCGTTCTATCCTGCCCACGGGAATGCCGTCGGGGAAAAGCCCCAGGGGGGCCCCGGTGAGGAGGAGCTCCCCGGGGGAGAGCTTCACCGTGGGGGGGAACTCCGCCACCAGGCGGTTCGGGGGCACGCCGCGGGCCACCCCCCGCCCCGGGCTCCTCTCCGGCCGCACCCCCACCTGGCTTTCTGGGTCCAGGAGGGTGCGCACCAGGGCCCGCCTCTCCTCCACCTCCACGATGAGGCCCACCAGGCCCTCGGGGGCGGTGACGGGCATGCCCACCCGGAGGCCGTCCCGCTCCCCCATGCCCAGGATGAGGCGGCGGTAGAGCCCGGAGAGGTCCTCCCCGATCACCGGGGCCACGGCCAAAAGGCCAGGGGCCTGGCCCTGCCGCACCGCCAGGGCCCTCTCCAGACGGGCCACCTCGAGGGCCAGCCGGCGGTTCTCCCCCTCCAGAAGGGCGAGCTTCTCCTTCAGGGCCTGGTTTTCCGCGTAGAGGTCCTGCCGGTTAAGGAGGGTGTCCCAGGCGGCCTTCAGGTTCTGCCCCAGGCGGAACCCCAGGGCGGGAAGGGGGGCGGTGAGGGGGGAGAGGGCGAGGGTGAGCCTGGGGGCGAGGGGCCGGGTGAGGGCGGCGAGCCCCAGGCCGAGAAGGAGGAGGGCCAGAAGGAGTCCCCGGCGGAGGACCACCCCCCTCACGGGCGGAACCCCCTTTCCCAAAGGAGGGCGAAGACCCGGGAGACGGGAAGGCCCACCACGGTGTAGAAGTTCCCTTCCACCCTCTCTATAAGGGCCATGCCCAGACCCTGGGCCCCGTAGCCCCCCGCCTTGTCCAGGCCCTCCCCGCTATTCACGTACCAGGCGATCTCGGCCTCGCTGAGGGAGCGGAAGCGCACCTTGGCGGTGTGCACCTCCTCCACCAGGTCTAAGGGGGTGCGCAGGTAGAGGGCGGTGTGCACCAGGTGGTCCCGCCCCGAGAGGAGGCGGAGGAAATGGCGGTTTTCCTCCCGGTCCTTGGGCTTGCCCAGGACCTTCCCGTCCAGGTCCACCACGGTGTCGGCGGCCAGGACCCAGGCCCCGGCCACGCTTTCCCCCTTTCTGCGGGCCAGGGCCTGGGCCAGGGCCTTGGGGGGTAGCCCCAGGTCCTCCTCCGGCACCCCCGGGGGCTTTAGATAGAGGGGGTAGCCCAGGGCCTCGAGGAGGGCCTTCCGCCGGGGGCTTCCCGAGGCCAGGACTAAAGGGGTTTCCCTTCCTCCCATAGCCTTAGGACCTCCTCCCGAAAGCGCCCGGCCAGGCTGGGGCTCCGCAGAACCAGGAGGTTTTCGTTGTTCACCTGCCAGGCCCGGGCGGAGAAGTTGTAGCTCCCCGTCACCAGCCACTCCCCGTCCAGGACCATCACCTTGTGGTGCATGGTGTAGGGGTTGCCGTCCTGGCGCACGGGGATCCCCGCCTTCCTCAGGTCCTCCTCCCGGCTGTCCCGGAGGTTGCGGGTCTCCAGAAGGACCTTCAGGGCCACCCCTCGGCGGTGGGCGTCCTCGAGGGCCTCCACCACCTCCCGGTCCGTGAGGACGAAGGCGGCCACCAGGATCTCCTTCTGGGCTTTCCGCACCGCCTGCAAAAGGGCCTCCCTGCCCTCCGCTCCCCCCTTGGGGCTAAAGTAGGCGGTCCCCTCCACCAAGGGGTCCTCCAGCCGGAAGGCTACAGGTTTCCCCAGGCCCATTTTCTCGCCCCCGAAAAGGGCCTGGAACTCCTCTAAGTAGCCCGCAGCCAGGGTGGGGGAAGGGAGGAGGAGGCTGTTTTCGTTATTGCGGGCGAAGGCGTTCCAGGTCATGTTGGCGCTCCCCGTCCACACCGCCTTCCCGTCCACCACCAGGAACTTGTGGTGCATGAAGCCTTCCCGCTCGTCAAAGCAGACGGGGATGCCCGCGATCTCCTCGCAGTCTATGGAGATGGGGCGGACCCTTTCCCTTAGGGCCGTCTGGGGCACCCTGGGGGGCTCCTGGGTCTGGCCCAGGCTCGCCGCCACCAGATAGCGGCGGAAGTCCTGCCGGTAGTCGCTTTCCCCGTAGATCTCCACCCTCACCCCCCGCCTCTTGGCCTCGAGGAGGCCCCTGGCCACCCCTAGGTCGCGGAACTCGTAGAAGGCCCCCTGGAGGCTTTCCTTGGCCCCCTCCATCAGGAAAAGGAGCCTGGCCTTGGCCTTTTCCCCCTCCTGGGGCATGAAGTAGACCTCCGCCTGCCCGGTTTCCGGGGGGCCTGAGGGAGAAGGGCCGGGGCGGAGTTCCTGGAAGAGCCAGACCAGGAGGAGGACCAGGAGGACCAGGTAGCCGGGAAGCCCGGCGATATCTTTCCTTTTCCGCCTTTTAGTACCCATGCCCTTCCTCCCCTCGCACCAGGGCCACGCCGCTGGAGGTGCCGAGGCGGGTTGCCCCCATTTCCAGAAACCTGAGGGCCGTCTCCCGGTCCCTTATCCCCCCGGCCGCCTTCACCTGGACCCGGCCCCGGGCCACCTCCAGGAGGAGGGCCACGTCCTCTGGGCTGGCCCCTCTAGGACCAAAACCCGTGGAGGTCTTGAGGAAGTCCGCCCCGCCCCGGATGGCCGCCTCGGCCAGGCTCCGGACCTCCTCCTCGGAAAAGTATCCCGTTTCCAGGATGACCTTAAGGACCGCCTTGGGCACCGCCTGGCGCACCGCCTGGACCTCCGCCTCCAGATAGGCCAGGTCTCCCGCCTTGGCCCGGCCCAGGTGGAGGACCATGTCCACCTCCTCCGCGCCCCGGGCGAAGGCCAGGGCGGCCTCGAGGGCCTTCACCTCTTTCTCCTGGTAGCCCAGGGGGAAGCCCACCACGGTCACCAGGCGGAAGGGGGCGTGGGGGAAGGTCCGCCGCACCAACCCCACGTAAGAGGGGGGGATGCAGAGGCCGAAAAATCCGTATTCCAGGGCCTCCTCCGCCGCCTTCAAGACTTCTTCCGGGGTGGCGGTGGGCTTGAGGAGGGTGTGGTCAATGTGGGCGGCCAGGTCCATACCTTGACCATCATAGGGGCCGCCAGGCTGAGAAGGCTAGGCGGCCTTGTGCTAGGATAAGGGGAAGCCCCGGATGGGGCTTTTTTTGAGGTCAAGATGCTTGCCGTAGGCATCGTCGGTCTACCCAACGTGGGCAAATCCACCCTGTTCAACGCCCTCACCCGGGCTGGGGCCCTGGCCGCCAACTACCCCTTCGCCACCATTGACAAGAACGTGGGGGTGGTGGCCCTGGAGGATCCCCGCCTTTACGCCCTGCAGAAGACCTTTGCCAAGGGGGAGCGCCTGCCGCCCGTCATCCCCACCCACGTGGAGTTCGTGGACATCGCCGGCCTGGTGAAGGGGGCCCACAAGGGGGAGGGGCTTGGCAACCAGTTCCTGGCCCACATCCGCGAGGTGGCGGCCATCGCCCACGTGGTGCGCTGCTTCCCCGACCCCAACGTGGTCCACGTGATGGGCCGGGTGGACCCTTTAGAGGATGTGGAGGTGGTGGAAACCGAGCTTCTCCTGGCGGATCTGGCCTCCTGGGAGAGGCGCCTGGAACGCCTGAGGAAGGAGGCCCGGGCCAGCCGGGAGGTGGCGCCCCTTCTGGAGACCGCCGAGGCCCTCCACGCCCACCTGAGCCAGGGGAGGCCTGCCCGTACCTTTCCCCTTTCCGGGGAGGCCCGCCGCCTCCTCAAGGAGACCCCTCTCCTCACCGCCAAGCCGGTGATCTACGTGGCCAACGTGGCCGAGGAGGACCTGCCCGAGGGGGCCGGAAACCCCCAGGTGGCCGCCCTTCGGGCGAGGGCGAAGGGGGAAGGGGGTGAGGTGGTGGTGGTCTCCGCTAGGCTGGAGGCGGAGCTCGCCGAGCTTTCCGAGGAGGAGGCCAGGGAGCTCCTCGCTGCCTATGGCCTGAAGGAAAGCGGCCTAAAGCGCCTGGCCCGGGCGGGCTACCGGGCCTTGGACCTCCTCACCTTCTTCACCGCTGGGGAGAAGGAGGTGCGGGCCTGGACGGTGCGGCGGGGCATCAAGGCCCCCCAGGCCGCGGGGGAGATCCACTCGGACATGGAGAGGGGCTTTATCCGGGCCGAGGTCATCCCCTGGGACAGGCTGGTGGAGGCCGGGGGGTGGGCCAGGGCCAAGGAGCGGGGCTGGGTGCGCCTCGAGGGCAAGGACTACGAGGTCCAGGACGGGGATGTCCTCTATATCCTCTTCAACGTTTGACGACAAGCCCCTTTTGCCCTACAATCTCCCTTGGCCGCTGGGGCGTCGTCTAATGGCAGGACAGCGGACTTTGGATCCGCCGGTCGTGGTTCGAGTCCACGCGCCCCAGCCAGTTTTTTCACGCCTTTTTCGCAAAGCCCCCGTAAACTGGCCCCGTGGCGGCGGAGTATCCAGGCCTCCTCTTATTAAGCCGCAACGAGGCCCTTAGGGCCTATACGGAGCTCGTCCTTGCGGAACGGGGGATTCCCGTTCGTTACTTTGACTCGGCCCGGGAAGGCCTTTTTTGGTTGGTGGAGAACACCCCGCGCCACATCCTTTTGGACGAGGATCTGGACGTGGACCCTTTTGCCGTGGCCGCCCGCATCCGCCACGTGAAGCGCTTGAGGACGGTGCCCTTGGCCGTGCTCATCTCCCCTACGGAAAAGCTCCGCACCACCGCGGAGGTGGTGCGGGTTGTGGCCCTAGAGAAACCCCTTACCCGGGAGAAGCTCTACCGCTTTCTGGGCTTAGCCTCCTGAAGCCCCGCTCTTGGGTAAACTGAAGGCCGTGCGCTGGCTTCGCTTTTTGGCCCTCCTGCTCCTCGCTCTCCTTCTGGGGGTAGGGCTGGCCTTGGGTTACATCGCCTACGCCTACACCCGGGGCCTGCCGGACCTTTCCCAGCTGGACCGCCTGCGCCTCACCGCCACCTCCACCCTTTTCGCCAGGGACGGGTCTTTGCTGGCCCAGCTGGCCAGCGTGGAGGAGGGGCGGGCCATCCACCGGGGCCTGGTGCGCCTTTCCCAGGTGTCCCCCGCCGCCTTGGCCGCCCTGGTCTTCTCTGAGGACCGGCGCTATTTCCAGCACTACGGGGTGGACTTCCTCCGCCTCTTTGGGGCCCTCTACGCCGTGCTCCGGGGGGATCTCCAGGGGGGAAGCACCATCACCACCCAGGTCATCAAGAACACCCTCCTCAAGGACCTGGCCCAGGAGAGGACCCTGGAGCGCAAGGTCAAGGAGTGGATTCTGGCCCTGGAGCTGGAGCGGCGCTACACCAAGGAGGAGATCCTGGAGATGTACCTGAACGTGGTGCCCTGGGGAGGGAACGCGGTGGGGATCGCCGGGGCGGCGGAGGCCTACTTCGGCAAGGACCCGGGGGGGCTGAGCCTGGCCGAGGGGCTCTACCTGGCCTCCCTGATCCCCGCTCCCAACGCCCGCTACGGCGACCTCAAGGGGGTCAGGGAACGCATGCGCCGCCTTCTGAACGAGATGGTGGCCGAGGGCTGGGTGAGCCGGGAGGTGGCCGAAGCCGCCTGGCGGGAGCCCCTCGCCCCCCGGGGCTGGCGGGTCCGCTATGACGGGGAAGGAAACCTCCTGGAAGCCGAGCTTGCGGACCCCGAGGCCCGGCTGGTGCGACCGCTGGACCCCCGCATGGCCCCGCACTTTGTGCTGGAGGTGCGGCGGTTCCTCGAGGCCCGCTTCGGCAAGGAAAAGGTCTACGGGGAGGGGGGCTTGAGGGTCTACACCACCCTGGACCCCGCCATGCAGCGGGCGGCGGAGGCTGCGGTCTCGAGGGCACGCCTGCCGGAGGGGGCCGACCTCGCCCTCGTAGCCCTGGACCCGGAGACCGGGGAGGTTCTGGCCCTGGTGGGGGGGGTGAGGCGGGAGGGCGATGAGTACAACCGCGCCACCCGGGCTCTTCGGAACCCAGGGAGCGCGGTGAAGCCCTTTGTCTACGCCACCGCCTTTGAGGCGGGCTGGACCCAGGCCACCCTGGTGCCGGACCGCCCCCTGGAGTTCCCCGACCCCAGCCAGCCGGGGGGCGTCTGGCGGCCCAAGAACTTCTCCGGCACCTTCCTGAACAGGAGCATCACCCTGCGCTACGCCCTGGATCTCTCCTTGAACCTGCCCGCCATCTACACCGCCCACCAGGTAGGGGTGGAAAAGGTCGCCGAAAAGCTCGCCCAAGCGGGCTTCGCCGTGCGCTACCCCACCCTGGCCATCGCCATCGGGGGGGCATCCGTCACCCCCATAGACCTGGCCGCCGCCTATGCCGCCTTTGTGAACGGGGGGTACCGGGTGGCTCCCATCTTCGTGGAGCGGGTGGAGGACGCAAGGGGACAGGTGCTTTACCGCGCCACCCCGGAGCGCCGCCGCCTCTTTGACCCCCTGGTGGCCTACCAGGGCTGGGATCTCCTCAAGGGCTACGTGTACGACCTGGGGGAGAAGGGGCTCGCCAAGAGGGCCCGCGTTCCCGGGAGGGTGGTTGGGGGCAAGACCGGCACCACCAACGAGGCCCGGGACCTGTGGTTCGCCGGAGTGACCAGGGGGCTTTCCGCCGTGGTCTGGGTGGGGCGGGACGACAACCGTCCCTTGCGCCTGGGGGGGCGGGAGCCCTCCAGCTCGGTGGTGAACCCTCCCATCTGGCGGGACTTTGTGGCCGAGGCCCTCAGGGGCCGGCCCGCCGGGGATATCCCCCTGCCCCCGGGTCTGGTCAAGGCGCGGGTGGACCTGGTTTCGGGCTACCTGTCCCCCAACGGGATAGAGATGGCCTTCCCCGCAAGGGGAGTGCCTGTGCCGCCACCACCGCCTTTGGAAGCGCCTTCTGCCGAGCCTCCCCCGGCTACCCCCGGGGCGGAGGCCGTCCCCGAGGCCCCTTCGGAGGAGAGGCCATGAAGGGGGTTCTGGACCGGGTGCGGGTGGTGCTGGTGGAGCCCCAGGAGCCCATGAACCTGGGGGCGGTGGCCCGGGCCATGCGCAACTTTGGGCTTTCCCGGCTTTACGTGGTCAACCCCTCTTCCCGTGTGGGCCCTCCCTGGGCCAGGGAGGCCTACTGGGTTGCGGTGCATGCGGAGGAGGTCCTGGACCAGGCGGTGGCCGTGGGGAATCTAATGGAGGCCTTGACCGGGGTGCGCCTGGTGGTGGCCACCACGGGGAGACCCCGGGAGCTTTACCCGGCCCCGGTGGTTCCCGTTTGGGAGGTGCCCGGGCATGTCCTGCCGGTGAAGGGGGAGGTGGCCTTGGTCTTCGGCCGGGAGACTTTTGGCCTCACCAACGAGGAGCTGGCCCTGGCCCACGTGATCGGCACCATCCCCACCGCCCCGGAGCAACCCTCCTTGAACCTGGCCCAGGCGGTGGTCGTCTTCGCCTACGAGCTCTTCCGGGCAGCGTTGCAGGAGGGTTCTGCTTCGGCGGCTGGGCCTGGGGTAGGGAAGGAGGTGTTGGCGGAGACCTCGGCCCTCGAGGGCCTCTTTGCCGACCTAGGGCGCTACGTCTTGGAGATCGGCTTCACCGACGAGAAGCGCTTTCCCTACGCCATGCGCCGCTTGAGGCGCATTTTCCACAAGGCCAGGCTCAGCCCCGGGGAGGTCCAGATGCTAAGGGGCCTCCTCCACCAAAGCCGCTACCAGATGGGGAAAAGAGATGGCTAGCCAGAACCTGCTTCTCCTGGTGCGCTTGGCGCAACGCCTCCTCCCCCCGGCCATCGCCCTGGTGGTGGTGGTCTTTGAGCTGGCCCTTCTGCCCTACCGCCACCAGGACTTTGCTCTTTGGTTCCGCCTGGGCTTTTACGGCCTGGTGGGGCCTCTGGTCACCTATGCCGTCTTGGAGTGGATCGCCCAAGAGGTGCTGGAAAGGGCCCGGGCGGAGAGGGCCTTGGAGGAGGCGAACCGGAGGCTTTTGGCAGCAGGGCGGGTATTCCGCGAGGCCTTGGAGAGCCAGAACCTCGAGGAGGCCGTCCACCGCGTGGCCCGGGTCCTGGAAGAGAGTCTGGGCCATCCCTTGGCCCTGGAGGTGGAGGGGGTAAGGGCGGGGAGCGAGTGCGAGGGCCTCAGGGTGGAGCTTCCCGGGCTCAGGGGCCACCTGGAGGCCTGTGCCCCCCACCCCGACCGGGGTTTTCTGGAGGTCCTGGCCCACGAGGTGGGGGGGGCCTTGCAGGCGGTGGTGGCCCGGAGCCGGGACCTCCTCACCCTTTACGAGGTGGACCAGGCCCTGAAGGCGGAGGCCAACCTGGACCGCCTGTTGGAGGGGCTTCTGGAGCGCATCCGCGCCTGGGCTGAGGCGGAGGGGGCGGGGGTGCTCCTTTTGGACGAGGAGGGCTTCCTGGTGCCCCGGGTGGTGCGGGACCTGGGCCTTCCCGCCCACCCCTTTCTTCCCGAAGGTCCTTGGAAAGGGGCCCTGGCGGGACCGGTCTTCGTGGCCCCGGATACCTTGGCCCTGCCCCTCAAGGCCCGGGAGCCCGTGGGGGTCCTGGTGGTGAGGGGAAGGGGGCTTTCCCGACGGATCCCTTTTCTCTCCTTCCTGGGCTCCCAGGTGGCCCTGGCGGTGCGCAACGCCCAGGCCTACCTGCGGGCGGAGGAGCTGGCCATCAACGAGGAGCGCACCCGCATCGCCCGGGAGATCCACGATGGCATCGCCCAGAGCCTGGCCTTTATGGCCCTGAAGCTGGACCTGGTGGAGAGGCTCTTGGACAAGGACCGGGAGTCCGCCCTCAGGGCGCTTCAGGAGGTGAAGGAGACCCTCAGGGCCCAGATCCGCGAGGTCCGGCGGAGCATCTTCGCCCTGAGGCCCGTTGACCTGGAGCGCTACGGCTTTTTGGAGTCCGTGCGCCGCTACGCCCAGGCCTTCGCCGAGCAGGCGGGGTTTAGGGTGCAGCTGGCCTTGCCCGAGGGGGTGGGCCTCTCCCAGGCCAGCGAGCTGGTCCTCTTTAGGGTCCTGCAGGAGGCCCTCACCAACGCCGCCAAGCACGGCAAACCCACCCGGGTGGAGGTGGTCTTGGAGGCTTTGGGGGAGCGGGGGGTGAGGCTTGCGGTGCGGGACAATGGCCGGGGTTTCGCCCAGCCGGAGGCCGGGGGGCTTGGGGGGTTTGGTCTCGTCCAGATGCGGGAGAGGGTGGAGGCCAGGGGGGGGCGCTTCCTGGTGCGCTCGGAGCCCGGGGGAGGTACGGAGGTGGTGGCGGAGGTGCCCTATTAGGAACGTATCATGGGGGCATGGACCGCCCGGTGCGGGTGCTCTTCGTCTGCTTGGGGAACATCTGCCGAAGCCCCTTGGCGGAAGGGGCCTTTCGCAAGCTCCTTAGGGAAAGGGGCCTCGAGGGCCTTTTTGAAGTGGACTCCGCGGGTACCGGGGCCTGGCACGCGGGGGAGCCCATGGACCCCCGGGTCCGGCGGGTCCTGGAAGAGGAAGGGGCCTATTTCTCCCACGTGGCCCGGCAGATGACCCGGGAGGACGCCCTTCACTACGACCACATCCTGGTCATGGACCGGGAAAACCTGCGGGAGGTTCTCCGCCGCTTTCCCGAGGCCCGGGGCAAGGCGCGCCTCCTTTTGCACCACCTGGGAGGGGGGGAGGTGCCCGACCCCTACCACGGGGACCTCCAGGACTGCCGGGAGGCTTACTGGACGGTGGAGGCCGCCTGCCGGGCCTTCCTGGAGAGGCATGGACCCCCTGTCCCTCTTGAGGAAGGCGGGGCTTGAGCCCCTGGGGCCCGTCACTCCCCTGCACGGGGGGGATATCTCCCGCGTCTATCGCGTGGGGCACTACGTGGTGAAGACGGCGGACCAGGCCCCCCCGGGCCTATTCCGGGCGGAGGCCAGGGGGTTAAAGGCCCTGGGGGAGAGGGGGGTGCGGGTGCCTGGGGTTTACTGGTGGGGGGAGGAGGGAATCATTTTGGAGTATCTGCCCCCCGGGGCGGAGGACTGGGCCTCCTTGGCCCGGACGCTGGCCTTTCTGCACCAGAGGCGGGAAGGGGCGTATGGGGCCGAGGCGGGCTTCTTGGGCACCTTTCCCCTCCCGGCGCGGGAAGGGGGGGAGTGGACGGGGTTCTTCTTCCTCCGGTGCGTGGAACCCCTGCTTAGGGCCACCTGGGGCCGGTTAGGGGGACTGGGCCCCAGGGTGGAGGCCCTTTACGCGAGGCCCCTTCCCGTGGAGGGCCCCACCCTCCTCCACGGGGACCTGTGGCGGGGGAACGTCCACTTTGCCGAGGAGGGCCCGGCCCTTCTGGACCCCTCCTTTTTTCTGGGGGAGCGAGGGGTGGACCTGGCCATGATGCGCCTCTTCGGGGGGTTTCCCCGGGTTTTCTGGCAGGCTTACGGGGAGGTTTACCCCATTCCCGAAGAGGTGGAAAGGGCCCTCCCCCGCTACCAGGTTTACTACCTCCTGGCCCACGTGCACTTCTTCGGCGAAGGGTATTTGGGAGCCTTATGGAAGGCGATTTCCGCCTCTTAGGACCCATAGACCTCCTGCAGCTCCTCGCCCACGGGGGGAAGACCGGGGCTTTCCGGGTGGAGGGGGGTGAGGTGTACCTGGAGGGGGGAAGACCGGTCCACGCCTCTTACCAGGGAAAGGTGGGCAAGGAAGCCCTCCTGGCCATCCTCTCCCTGAGGGAGGGGAGGTTTGCCTTCCTCCGGGGGGAGAGCCCCCCCCAGACCTCCCTGCAGGGGCCCCTGGAGGGGTACCTCCTCGAGGCCCTCCGCCTTCTGGACGAGGGGGTGGAGGTGGGGCCCTTTGACCTGGTGCGCCCCACGCCCCGGGCCAGAGGGGCCACCCTCGAGCCCACCGAGCTCGCCCTTATCACGACCTTGGGGGAGGGGAAAAGCCCCCTGGACCTCCTCCCCGTCACCGGCCTTCCCCTCAGCGAAGTGCTAAAGCGTCTGGGACACCTGGCCCGCCTGCGCCTCGTGGAGGTCCTCCCCCGGATACCCCACACCGCCCGCCTGCGGGTGGCTTTGGGCAGGCGGGGGAGCCAGCTGGACGCCCTCCTCCTCGCCGCCTGGCGCGCTCACTACGGGGGGTTTGCCCGGGTTAGGGTGCGGGGAAAGGAGGAGGCCTCCTTGGCGGTGGAGGGGGTGGAGGGCCTTGGGGTGGAGCTCAGGCTGGCCCCCGAGCTCCTCCTCTTCCACGGCCTCAAGGTGGGGGAGGAGGTTTTGGTCTGGCCTGAGGTCTAGGCGTATACTGCCCCCATGCCGGAAGCCTTGGTGGCCCTGGAGTCCGCTGTCCTCACCCACGGCCTGCCCTACCCCATGAACCTGCGCACCCTAGAGGCCTTGGAGGAGGCGGTGCGGGAGGAAGGGGCCGTGCCCAGGACCATCGCCCTGGTGCGGGGCGAGGTGCGGGTGGGCCTCACCCCGGAGGAGAAGGAGCTTTTGGCCCGCGGGGGGGCGGACAAGGCCAGCCTTTGGAACCTGGCCGCCCTCCTAGCAGGGGGAAGGAGCGCCGGGACCACGGTGGCGGCCACGGCCCACCTGGCCCACCGCCACGGGATCGCCGTCTTCGCCACCGGAGGGATCGGCGGGGTCCACCCCGAGCCCTACGATGAAAGCGCCGATCTTCTCGCCCTTTCCCGCACCCCCATCCTGGTGGTCTCCTCCGGCCCTAAGGCCATCCTGAACCTGGAGGCCACCCTGGAGAGGCTGGAGACCCTGGGGGTGGCCCTTCTGGGCTACCGTACCGACCGCCTTCCCGCCTTCTACTCCCCCACCTCCCCCTACCCGGTGCCCGCCCGGGTGGAGACCCCCCTCGAGGCCGCCCTGGTCCTGAGAAAGGTTAGGGAACTGGGCCTGGGGGCGGTTCTTCTGGCGAACCCCGTTTCCCAGGGACTCCCCTACGAGGAGGTCCTCCAGATGGTGGAGGAAGCGAACCGCCAGGCCGCTCGGGAAGGGGTCCGCGGTAAGGCCCTCACCCCCTACCTTCTCCGCAAGCTGTCCGGGCTCTCCCGGGGGGAGACGGACCGGGTGAACGGACGCCTCCTCCTGGAGAACGCCCGCCTGGCGGCCCAGGTGGCCCTGGCCTGGGCCGGGCTAGAATAGCCTTGTGTGCGAGCTAGGGGAAAGGTTGCGGCGGGCCCGGGAGGAGAAGGGGCTTTCCCTGAGGGAGGCCGCCTCGCGCCTGGCCTTGAAGGCCAAGGTCCTCCAGGCCTTGGAGGAGTGCCGCTTTGAGGACCTTCCCGAACCGGCCCTGGCCCGGGGGTACCTGCGCCGCTACGCCCTCCTCCTGGGCCTGGACCCCGGGCCCCTCCTGGCCCTCTACCCCGCCCCAGAGCCTCCCCCAGCTCCCCGGGAGGGACCAAGAAGGCGGCCTTTTCCCCTGTGGCTTCTCCTTCTGCCCCTAGCCCTTCTCCTGGGCTACGGGGGCTACCTCCTCCTGAGGCCAACCCCTTCCCAGGTGGTGGAGGTGGAACCGGCCTCTCCCCCAAAGAGGCCAGAGCGCTACCCCTTGCGGGTGGATTCTGAGCCTTCGGGGGCCAGGGTGTACCTGGACGGCTTTTACCTGGGCCAGACCCCCTTGCAAAGCCCCCCCGTGGAAGGGGGGAAGCGCCTCCTCCGCCTGGAGCTCCCCGGCCACGAGGCTGTGGAGGAGGCCATTCTTCTGGAAAAACCCCTTTCCCTTTCCTATCGCTTAAAGCCCCTGCCCGAGGCCCCACCCCCTGCCCAGGGGCGGCCAGGCAAGCTGGTGCTAAGGCTGGAAGGCCGGAGCTGGCTTCGCGTGACCCAGGGGGAAAAGCGCCTCTATGAGGGGATTCCCCAGGTGGGAGCCGAGCTCGTCTTTGACCTTCCCGTGGAGGTGCGCGCCGGCAACCCGGGGGCGGTGCGGGTGGTGTTGGAGGGCAAGGACCTGGGCCCCATGGGGGAGCCCGGCAAACCCCTCACCAAAAGCTTCCCCTGAAGCTTTTGCTATACTTTCCCTTTGTCGGGGCCCAAGGCCCCAGGAGGGATATGGCGAAGATCGGCTTTGTGAGCCTGGGGTGTCCCAAGGCCTTGGTGGACTCCGAGCAGATCCTTTCCCGGCTGAAGGCGCTGGGCTACGAGACGAGCCCCACCTACCACGAGGCGGAGCTGGTCATCGTCAACACCTGCGGCTTCATCACCCCTGCGGTGGAGGAGAGCCTACAGGCCATCGGGGAGGCCCTGAGGGAGAACGGGAAGGTGGTGGTTACCGGGTGCCTGGGGGCCAGACCTGGGGTCATCCTGGAGAACCACCCGGCGGTCTTGGCGGTGACCGGCCCCGGGGAGGTGGACCAAGTGCTGGAGGCGGTCCAGGCGACGCTTCCCGCCCCCCGGGACCCCTTCTTGGACCTCGTCCCGCCCCAGGTCAAGCTCACCCCCCGCCACTACGCCTACCTCAAGCTTTCCGAAGGGTGCGACCACCGCTGCAGTTTCTGCATCATCCCCAAGCTTCGGGGAGGGTTGCGCTCCCGGGACGCCGCCGAGGTATTGGCGGAGGCCAAAAGGCTGGTGGCCACGGGCACGAAGGAGCTCCTCCTCATCGCCCAGGACCTGTCCGCTTACGGGGTGGACCTTGCCCATCGGGAGAGCTTCTACGGCGACCGCCTGGTGCGAGCCCACCTAAGGGACCTCCTGGAGAACATGGCGGAGTTTGGGGCCTGGATCCGGCTCCACTACGTCTACCCTTACCCCCACGTGCGGGAGCTTCTCCCCCTCATGGCCGAGGGGAAGGTCCTCCCCTACCTGGACGTGCCCCTGCAGCACGCTTCGGAGAGGATCCTCCGCCTCATGCGCCGCCCGGGGGGGTACGAGAGCCATCTGAAGACCCTGAAGGCCTGGCGGGAGGTGGTGCCGGAGCTGGCCATCCGCTCCACCTTCATCGTGGGCTTTCCCGGGGAGACGGAGGAGGACTTCCAGCGCCTTTTGGACTTCCTCGAGGCGGCCGAGTTGGACCGGGTGGGGGTCTTCGCCTACTCCCCCGTGGAGGGGGCGGAGGCCAACCTTCTGCCCGACCCCGTGCCCGAGGAGGTCAAGGAGGAGCGCCGGGCCAGGCTGTTGCAGCACCAGGCGAGAATCAGCCTGAGGAAGAACCAGGGTTTCGTGGGCAAGACCCTGGAGGTCCTGGTGGACGAGCTTCCCGAGCCCGCCCTGGCGGTGGGGCGCACCTATCGGGACTCCCCGGGCATTGACGGGGTGGTCTACGTGGAGACGGACGGCACGGTGCGGGTGGGGGAGAGGGTCCGGGTGCGCATTACCCGGGCGGACACCCACGACCTCCACGGGGTCCTGGCGTAGGGGGCATTAGCCAAGGCCCAGAAGGACCTTGAGCCTCGAGGCCGCCTCCACCCCTTGGGTGCCGTAGTTGTTGTTGAAGATGACGAAGACCTTCTCCGCCTCCTGCTCCAGGGCGCGGGCGGCCTGGGCCAGGTCCTCTAGCTCCTCCTCGCTGTAGCGCCAGTTGAAGCGCTCGTAGGGCCTGGTGTGGGGGCCCTTCCAGGTTTCGGCGTTGCGGCCGTGGCAGCGGAGGACGGCCACGGGGTGGGTGGCCTCCAGGACCCGGGGCGGGGCCTCGGGGTGGGGGGGCGCATCCACGCTGACGTGGATGAGGCCCAGCCGGGAAAGCTCCCGCTTCACGAAGCCCCAGGCCACGTACCACTTGGGGTTGCGGAACTCCATGGCCACCCAGTAGCCCTGGGTCCTCTCCGCAAGCCTCTCCAGGTACTGGAAGCTCCGGGGCTTGGGCTCGGTCCAGGGGGGGAGGCCGAAGTGAATATAGCCCAGCTTCCCCGCCGCCCTGAGGGGCTCCAAGGCGGCGAAGAAGCGCCCCCAGGCCTCCTCCACCACCTCCTTGGGCACCTCCCGCTGGGTTAGGTGGCCCTCTTTTCTGGGAAGCAGGGCCCGGAGGTCCTTGGGGAGGGCGCCGGCCTCGAGGCCGTGGCCGGTGAAGGCGGAGTAGGCCTTGACGTGGAAGAGGAAGCCCTCGGGGGTCCTCTCCACCCACTTGGCCACCACCTCAGGGCGGGGCAGGGCGTAGAAGGTGCTGTCCACCTCCACGGTGTCAAAGAACCGGGCGTAGTAGCGGAGGCGCTTCTCCGGGTCCCGCCTGGCCTCGGGCGGGTACCACCCGGACTGAAGCAGGGTCTCGTCCGTCCAGCTGGCCGTGCCCACCCGGATTTCCGCCACGCCTTCAGTTTAAGTACCCCGCCGTGGCAAGAGCCGCGGCGGGGGCCCCAAAGAAGCGCATCCGAGGCTCAGGGAAGGCCTTCTGTGGGGAAGAAGCCATGGGCGGCCCCTTAGGGCGAAAGGAGGAGGCGGACCCTCGTCCTTACCTCCTTTTCCCCCTGCCAGGCCCGCACCTCGAGGGGTAGGGCGAGGAGGTTGCCCAGGGGAGAGGCCCTGGCCGCCAGGGTCTGGGTGAGGGCGAGCTTCCCCACGTAGACCCAGGGAGGCCCCCCGCTTACGGCCTCCAGGGCGAGAAGCCTTTCCCCCTCCAGGTAGACCTCGGCCCCCTGGGCGGGGAAGAGGGCGAAGAGGCGCACCTCCACCTCCTTCCCCAAGGAGGCCCTGGGGGGCAAAAGCCTCACCTGGAGGAGGGGCCTTCCCGGGTCCACGGGCACCAGGCGGCTTTCCACCTTCCCGCCCGCCGCCACCCTGAGGGCCAGGGAGCCCTGGGCCTCCCACGGCGCCTGGAAGTACAGGAGGACCCCTTCCTCGGTCCTTTCCCTCCGGAGAAGGGGCAGATCCAGGAGCTCCGCCTCGGCCACCTCCCGCACCAGAACCCGCCCCACCTCCCCCGGGGCCAGGGCCGCGGGCCACTCCACCCTGAGGGGCCTCGCCTCCAAGAGCCTCTCCTCGGGAACGGGGGAGAAGGTGAGGGCGAGCTCCTCCTCGGTTAGGGGAGGTAGGTCCAGGGAAAGCCCCTCCGCCCGGTAGCTCCTAGGGGCCACGGGCTCCACCCGGTAGGCCCCCGGGGGCACCACCGCCCGGTTCCCGCAGGCCACGAACACCCCCACTTCCCCCACCAGGTAGGCCCCCTGGCCCGGGCCCTCGCACCGGAGGCGCACCGCCCCCGCCGGGGTGAGGGCCACCCGGTAGGGGCCTCCCCCGGGGCGGACCCGGACCTCCCCCAGCAGGGCCAGGAGGCCTGGGGGCGGGTCTATCCGCAGGGCCTCCCCCTCCCGGCGGACGTAGAGGCGGAAGCGCCCCTCGGCATCGGTGACCGCTTGGCCCCTCCTCCCCCCTACCCGGGCACCCGCTACCGGCTTCCCCAGGACCTCCACCCACCCCTCCACCGGCGCCTCCTCGTACCCGCCCAGGGCCAGGGTGATGGGTTCGGGTACGGGGAGGGAGAAGGCGTAGCTCCCGGAAAGCCCCAGGCGAATGGCCCCTTCGTACCGCCCTTCCAGCTTCAGGGCGTAAGGGGCCTCCCGCCACTCCAGGAAGAGAAGCGCCCTCCCCGGGCTCAGGTCCAGGCTTCCCGAAAGCGCTCCCTCCCGGTACCCCAGGCCGAGGCCAAAGGAGGCCTGGGGCAGGAGGCTCCCCCGGAAGGCCAGGGTGAAGGGGGAAAGGGGGTAGGCCAGGGCGAAACCCAGCTCCGGCCCTCCGGCGTACCCTCCCTGAAGGGCGTAGGTGAGACCGGAGAGGGTGCCCGTGTGGGCCATCCGCAGGGAAGGCCCCGCCGGGCCGTACCCTGCCTCGCCCCGCCACCCTCCCCAGGCCAGGCCCCCGTAGAGCCCCCCTTCGTAGCGGGCGTAGAGGTAGGGCTCCCCGTAGCGCTCCAGCCGGAGGGAAACCCCCGTAAAGGACCAGGTAAAACTCCAGGGAAAGTTGGCCCCAAAGGCGAAGGTGCCATCGGCGTAGCCCAGGGCGAGGGAGGTGGGGGAGAGGCGCAGGCGGTAGGTCTCTCCCCGCGTGTAGGTCCATTCCAGGGCCCAGGGGTAGGCCAGGGAGAGGGCGTGGGGGCCCTCCCGGTAGCCCACCTCCCCCCCCAGGGTGGGGAGCAGGCTAAGCCGCCCGCTCCAGGGCCCCGTGCGCAGGGCGAGGCGCAGGGCGTCCGTCCCCCCCAGGAAGCCCATCCCCACCTCCCGGGAGAGGGGGCCCTCCAGGGAGAGGCGGAAGGCGGGAGGGCCCTGGCCCAGGCTTCCCTCCAGCCGCCCCTGGAGGGCGTAGGGGAGGGGGCTTTCCCCTTCGGGGAGGACCTGAACGAGGTAGAGGGCCCGCTTCTCCCCGAAGAGGAGGGCCAGCTTCAGGAGGCCGAAGCCAGAGAGGGAGAGCGCCACCTCCCTTTCCTCCCCCGGGGCCAGGGTGAGGCCCAAGGGGTTCACCCCCACCTCGCTCCCCTCGGCCTGGGCCAGGTGGACCCTTTCGGCCACGTTTCCCCGGTTCCGGAGGAGGAGCCGGAGACTCCCTCCGTAGACCTCCCGGGGGACTCTCGCCTCCAGGTCCCTTATGGCCTCCACCTCCACCTTCTGGCAGACCTCCGTTCCCCCCCTGGGCCTGAGGCACACCCGGTAGGCGCCCGGCGGGGCCTCCTTGGGGACCTCCACCACCACGAGGAAGGGCCCCTCCCCGGGGCTCGGCGTGAGGAGGAGGGGGAGGTCCGAGGCCACCTCCACGGGCCCAGGGGGTAGGCCCAGGAACGGGAGGACCAGAACCTCCCCGGGCCTCGCCGCCAGGGCCAGGGAGAGGAAGAGGAGGGCGAGGATGGGGCGCATGGGATCAGTCACCCTGGAGCTGGTACGTGAGGGTGAGGGCGCCTGTGGCGGGCAGGGTGGGAAAGAGGTCGTAGGGGCTGACCTCAACCCAGTAGTAGATGTGCAGGACGGCGGTGGTGTTCCTCTGGACATCGGCGAGGCCCCGGTTGTCGGGGACGTTGGAGAGAAGGGTTGGGGTCGTGACGTGGCTGGTGGCGTTCCCCGAGACCACCTGGACCAGGACGTAGAGCCTCGAGGTCCAGTCCACGGGGAGGGAACCGGAAACGCCCGTCACCCGCAAGCAGAAGTTCCTGTCCGCCCCGCAAAGCGTCCCTCTCCTGATCGGGTTCCGGTTTGGGGTCTGCACCGTGCAGGCCACCCGGTACCCCGTCCCCCCCGTCACCGCCGTGGGGAGGAAGCGCATGGGGCCCGTGCCGTCCAGGAGGAGGAGGTAGGAGGCCTGGTTGGCCACGTAGTAGTCCTGTCTCGCCACGGTTACCTGGGTGAGGGAGCCGGGGGCGGAAAAGTCGTATACCAGGTCCGTGGCATCGCAGTCCACCCTCTGGCCCAGGGCCTTGGGAAGGAGGAGGGCGAGGAGGAAAAGGCTCAGGGCACGGCCCATACGCCCTCCGCCGCGTAGCGCCCGTAGGCGCTTTCCAGGATCAGGACCACCCGGTACCGCCCTGGGGGAAGGGGCGCTTCCGGCTTCAGGGCGACCTCCCGGTATCCCCCGGGGAAGACGGGGAGCTCGGCGATGGGGAGGCGGGCCACCTCCTTCCCCTCCCCGTCAAAGACCCGGGCCTCCCCCGTGACCCTTTGGAGGACGTTCCCGGGGTTTTCCAGCAAGAGGGGAAGGCAAGAGGGGAAGGGCCTTCCCCTCGCCCCCTACCTTGGCCCGGAGGGCGGGGCGCTCCGTTCCCCTCAGGGTGAGGTAGACGGCGAGGCCCAGGGAGGGGCTGGCGGTGATCCGGAGGCCTCCCAGACCCGTGGGCCTGGGCCCTGCGGTGAAGACCACCAGGCAGGCCAGGGTGCCCTCGGCTCCGGGCGGGGCCTTCATGGTGAGGCGGACTTCGGCGGTCCCCCTTGGGGGCACGGTGAAGGCGGTGGGGGTCACGGTGAGGTGAGGGCAGAGGTTTCGCTCGGGGCTTTCCGCCACGTCCCCTTGGGGCGTGAGGGCGAAGGGCCTTAGGGCTACGCTCAGAGGCTCCTCCCGGTCCAGGCCGTTGGTGAGGCGGACCACCTCCGTGACCTCTCCCCCAGGGGGCAGGACCAGCTCCAGCCGGGCGGGGGAAAGGGCGAGGTTCACCTGGGCCAGGGCTTGGGCCAGGAGGAGGCCGGTGAGGGCGACTAGGGGGCGCTTCATGGTTTTCCCCTTTTAAGCATACAGGCCGCTTCCGGCCTGGGCAGGAAGCGGCCACGGAGAACTCCTAAGGCCTAGGGCGAGGTGAGGAAGAGGTTGACGGTGATCTGCTCGTTGATGCCCGCAAGGGGAATGTCATCGTTGATGTCCATGGTGAAGAGGTAGTAGAGCCTGTAGACGCTCCTCCCCTGGCCGCCGCTACCGGCGTTGAAGAGGGTGAGGGGGCTTGCGGCCGTGATGGGGGTGGGGGTGGTGGTCCAGGAGGCCCCCTTACCGCTCACCTTCTCGGCGAAGACCTTGACCCGGTTGTTGCCCAGGGTGAGGCTCCCGCTGATGGAGTCGATCTTCACCGTCCACTGGGCCCGGTTGGTGCGGACGGTCACCGTCCCGTAGTCGGCCCCGCCCGTCCCCGTGAGGGACGTGGGGGCGAAGTCCTGGGTGCTGGTAGCGGTGTCCAGGAAGGCGTAGTAGGCGGCCTGGGAGGCCTTGGTGTAGGGGGTGCCGCCCACGCTCACCGTCTCCGTACCCGTCAGGCTGGTGTCGGCGAAGTTGAACAGGTAGTCGGTGGCGTCCAGCGTGAGCTGGAGGACGGAGGGGATGTTCACGGTGACGGTGTGGCTGTCGGCGGTCTGCGCCAGGCTCAGGCTTGCCAGAAGGGCCATGAGGGCAACCAGCTTCCTTTTCATCTCTATACCTCCTAAAAGGTTTTAGGGGCCGGTTGCGCCACTGGCTCCCCCTCGTCCCATGGCGCCCATCTTGGGCTCGAGGGTTCATCGCCTCCCCTCAGTGAACAAGATTACAGGGCCGTGTAAAAGCCGTGTGAAAATGCGAGGCCAGCCCTTAGCGTAAGGCCATGGAGGCCCCGAACCCCTCCTTGGAGGCCTGGCCCAGGCCCCGCCTGGTGGTGAGCGCCTGCCTGGGCTTCGCCGCCGTGCGCTACTCGGGAGAGCTGATCCCCGACAAGGTTGTGGCCGCCCTGAAGGCGCACGTGGACTTCGTGCCCCTCTGCCCCGAGGTGGAGATCGGCCTGGGGGTGCCCAGGCCCACGGTGCGCCTGGTGCGGGGCGAGGATGGGCCCAGGATGGTCCAGCCCAAGACGGGGGAGGACCTGACGGAAAGGATGCGGGCCTTCAGCCGGGCCTTCCTCTCCGGTCTGGGGGAGGTGGAGGGCTTCATCCTGAAAAACCGCTCCCCCACCTGCGCCCTCAAGGACGCCAAGGTCTACGCCTACGCCGACCAGGGGGGCGCCGTGGGCCACGGGCCCGGCCTCTTCGCCCAGGCGGTGATGGCGGCCTTTCCCCTCCTGCCCAAGGAGGACGAGGGGCGGCTCACCAGCGCCCGCATCCGGGCCCAGTTCTTCACCCGCATCTTCGGCCTGGCCCGGCTTAGGCGACTTAGGGACCTGGGCGAGCTCATGGCCTTCCACGCCCGCTACAAGCTCCTCCTCATGGCCTACAACCAGAAGGAGACCCGGGCCCTGGGCCGGCTTCTGGGCGAGGCCCGGGGGAAGGCCTTTCAGGAGGTGCTTCGGGCCTACGAGGCGGGCTTCCTCAGGGCCACGGAAAAGCCCTACCGTCTGGGGGCCATGGCCGATGCCCTTCTCCACGCCTTTGGCTACTTTAACCCAAGTTGCTACCCAAGCATTTTCTGGGCCATGAGGCCAAGGTTGTGGGCCAGGACGAAGGAGAGCACCTTGATGACGAAGCCCTCCTGGGTTACTGCGTGAATGCGCCGGGGAAACATGGC
>Ga0308405_1000238_pt1 | contig 35264 bp, 44 predicted proteins | sample HotsprSampleMS13_FD_203473 | JGI IMG/M metagenome (GOLD analysis project Ga0308405, IMG submission 203473) | Hot spring phototrophic mat microbial communities from Mushroom Spring, Yellowstone National Park, Wyoming, United States - 20060912_MS13 ...
TGCCCTTTTCCTGGGACCTCCTTGCCCGCATTGAGGCGAGCCCCGTGCGCATGACCGACCCCGAGGCCGAGGCCGAGGTGATCCGCCGCATAGACCAGGCCAAGGCCGAGGGGGACACCCTGGGGGGGGTCCTCGAGGCCCGCTTCCGCGGCCTGGTGCCGGGCCTGGGGAGCCACGTCCACTGGGACCGGAAGCTGGACGGGCGGCTGGCCCAGATGGCCATGTCCATCCCGGCGGTCAAGGGGGTGGAGATCGGCCCTGGCTTTGAGAACGCCATGAAGCGGGGCTCCGAGGTCCACGACCCCATCTTCTGGAGCCCGGAGCGGGGGTTTTACCGGGAGACCAACCGGGCAGGGGGGCTGGAAGGGGGGATGACCACGGGGGAGGAGCTGGTCATTCGGGCCGCCCTGAAGCCCATCGCCACCCTGATGCGGCCCCTCCCCACCGTGGACGTGGTGAGCCACGAGCCCGCCGACGCCGCCCGGGAGCGAAGCGACACCACGGCGGTTCCCGCCGCCAGCGTGATCCTCTGCGCCCTCTCGGCCATCGTGCTGGCCCAGGCCTACCTGGAGAAGTTCGGGGGGGACACCATGGAGGAGATTCAGGAACGGGTGGAGCGCTACCGGGAGAGGGTGCGCGCTTACTGATAGGATGGGCCCATGCCCCGCCTCGAGGTGCCCCGCCCCGCCACCTTCGTGAGCCTCACCGGCTTCATGGGGGTGGGAAAAAGCCGCATCGGCCGGGAACTGGCCCGGGCCCTCCTCCTCCACTTCATTGACCTGGACCGCTACATTGAGCGCTACACGGGGATCTCCATCCCCGACATCTTCCGCCACCTGGGGGAGGAGGCCTTCCGCAGGATGGAAAAGGAGGCGGTGGGGGAGCTCATCAGGAAGGACTACCTGGTCCTCTCCCTGGGCGGGGGCACTTTCCTGGACCCGGAAAACCGAAAGGCCCTCCTTTCCAGGGGCCCGGTGGTGGCCCTCTGGGCGAGCCCCGAGACCATCCTGGAAAGGGCCACGAGGAAGCCGGGGGAGAGACCCCTTCTGCAGGTGGAAAACCCCCTGGAGCGCATCCGGTCCCTCCTCCAGGCCCGCACCCCCATCTACCGGGAGGCCCACATCCACGTCTCCACCGACGGGAGGCGGGTGGAGGAGGTGGTGGAGGAGATCCTGGCCAAACTCTGGGCTTATGCCAAGAATAGAGGTCGGTAAACCCACGCCTTACCCCATCGTCATCGGGGAAGGGGTCCTGAAGGAGGTCCCCCGCTCTCAGGGGCCCTCTGCCCTCCTCTACGACCAAAACGTGGAGGGTTTCGCCCAGGAGGTGGCGGAGGCCCTGGGGGTGCCCCACCGCCTGGGCCTTAGGGGGGGCGAAGGGGCCAAGACCCTGGAGGTCTACGGAAAGGTGCTCTCCTGGCTGGCCCAAAGGGGCCTTCCCCGCAACGCCACCCTCCTGGTGGTGGGGGGCGGGACCCTGACCGACCTAGGGGGGTTCGTGGCCGCCACCTACCTCAGGGGCATTTCCTACCTGGCCTTTCCCACCACCACCCTGGCCGTGGTGGACGCCAGCGTGGGGGGGAAGGCGGGCCTCAACCTGCCCGAGGGGAAGAACCTGGTGGGGGCCTTCCACTTCCCCAGAGGGGTCTACGCCGAGGTGGGGGCCCTCAGGACCCTCCCCGCCTTCACCTTCCGGGAAGGGCTGGTGGAAGCCTTCAAGCACGGCTTCATCGCCGGGGACGAGGCCCTTCTTGAGGTGGAGGGCCTCTCCCCGGAACACCCCTCCCTGGCGGGCTACCTGGCCCGGGCGGTGGCGGTGAAGGTGGCCATCACCGAGGAGGACCCTCTAGAGCGGGGAAAGAGGCGGCTTCTCAACCTGGGCCACACCCTGGGGCACGCCCTCGAGGCCAGGACCCGCCACGCCCTCCCCCACGGGGCCGCCGTGGCCTACGGCCTCCTCTACGCCGCCCTCCTGGGCCGGGCCCTGGGGGGGGAGGACCTGCTTCCCTCCATCCGGCGCCTCCTCCTCTGGCTCGCCCCTCCCAGGCTCCCTCCCCTCACCTGGGAAGACCTCCTCCCCTACCTCCTCCGGGACAAGAAGAAGGTCTCGGAAAGCCTCCACTGGGTGGTGCCCCTGGGCCTGGGCCGCCTCGAGGTCCGCCCCCTGCCCGAGGGGCTCCTGAGGGAGGCCTTCGCCCTCTGGCAGGGGGAGCTGGCCCGCCTTGCGCTCCTCGAGGGCTAAGTGCCCGCACTTTGGTTTCGCAACATGGGATGCCCAAGTCGGGCTAAGGGCTTTTCTGGGGCCCCCACCGCTACCCTTGTTTCCTGTTTCCTTCGGCCCACCATGCCTGGTAACTTCCCCAGGAACCTTTTGCCGGGGCCCCCATGCTGGCGCAAGCCAGCATGGGGTGGTATTAAAGCCCCACCCCCACCGGCCTCAGCACCCCCCGCTTGGCCTTGCCGAAGTCCAGGGGAAAGGCCCCCACCTCCGTCCTGAGGACCACCAGGGCCAGGGGGAGGTCCTCCCCCTCAAAGGCTACCCCCTCCCCGGTGGCGAAGGCCAGGGCCCTGGGGTCCTCCGGGTGAAGCTCCAAGCGGGGCATCCTGGGCCAGGGCAGGGTGGCCCCGAAGGCCAGGGCCAGGGCCTTGGCGGGCAGGAAGCGGCCCTTCTGAGCCTTGCCCAGGTAGAGCCCCGGCGCCGGGGCCTTCAGGCCGGAGAGGGCGGGAAGCTCCTCAGGCAGGAGGTAGAGGTGGCCCGCCCGCTCCCATATGGGCCCCTCCAACTCCAGGCCCGCCTCCTCCAAAAAGGCCCCTAGGGCCCGCCGGGCCTCCTGGGAAAGGGGGGGTACCCGCTCCCTGGGAGGGGTGCTGAAGGCCCCGCCCTCCCTGCGGAAGCGGGCCAGGAAGTGCCCCTCCCCCTGCAGGCGGTGGGGCCAGAGCCGGGCGGTCTTGCAAAGCTCCGGATCCCCCTCCCCCCACTCGGGCACCCCGGGGGCGAAGAGGGGGTGGAGGCGGGCCTCCTCCAGGTGAAACTCGGGGTGGGCCCTCAGGAAGTGGGCCACCACCCCTTCGTTCTCCTCCGGGGCGAAGGTGCAGGTGGAGTAGACCAGAACCCCGCCGGGCCCCACCAGGCGGGCTGCCTGGGCGAGGAGGGCCTTCTGCACCTCGCTGGCCCGCCTGGGGGCGGAGGGCCCCCAGTGGCGCGCCGCCTCCTTGTCCTTGCGGAACATCCCCTCCCCAGAGCAGGGGGCGTCCAGGAGGACCCGGTGGAAGTAGGCCCCGAAGGCCTCGGCCAGGGCCTTGGGGGGGCTCTGGGTCACGGCCACGGGGGCCCCCCACCGCTCCACGTTCTCCAAAAGCCCCCGCACCCGCCTGCCGTCCACCTCGTTGGCCAGAAGGAGCCCCTTGCCCCCCATGCGGGCGGCCAGGTGGGTGGTCTTGCCCCCCGGGGCCGCCGCCAGGTCCAAGACCCTTTCCCCGGACCTCGGGTCCACCAGGACCCCCACCGCCTGGGCGCTGGGCTCCTGGATGTAGTAAAGCCCGGCGTAGAAGAAGGGGTGGGGGCCGGGCCGGGCCTCCTCCGGGTAGTAAAACCCCTCCGGGCACCAGGGAATGGGCCTGAGGGGCCAGGGGGAAATCCTTTGAAAGGCATCCGGGAAAAGCTTCAGGGTGTTGACCCTGAGGCCGTAGGTGCGCCCTCCCTCCGTGAGGGCCTTGAGGAAAAGGGGAAACTCCTCCCCCAAGAGCTCGGCCATGCGGGAGAGGAAGGCCTTGGGCAACACCCAAGCACCTTAGCACGGCAAAGGAAGGGCCCTCAAGGGCTAGGATGGAGGCGTGGCGCAGGAGGTGAGCCCGTGATCCTGGCCCTGGGCGCCGACCTGGTGGAGATCGCCCGGGTGCGGAGGCTTCTCGCCCGCCACGGGGAAAGGGCCCTGAAGCGCCTCTTCCACGAGGAGGAGCTGGCCTACGCCTTGGCCCTAAAGGACCCGGCCCCAAGCCTCGCCGCCAGGCTCGCGGCCAAGGAGGCCTTCCAGAAGTGCTGGCCGGAAAGCCTCTCCTGGAAATCGGTCTGGGTGGGGATGGAGGGGAAGAAGCCCTTTTTGCGCTTCGCCCCGGACCTCGAGGCCGCCATGCGGGAGCAGGGCCTCCTGGCCCACCTCACCCTGAGCCACGAGCGCACCCACGCCCTGGCGGTGGTGGTCCTGGTCAGGGCACCAGGCGCAGGATGAGGGCGTAGCGGTAGAACTCCCCCCGGCCCGCCGCCAGGGCCCCCATCACCATGTTCCAAAGCACCAGGACTAGGAGGGCCAAGCCCAAGGGAACCGCTACCACTATGCCTACCACGGTGAGGGCCAGAAACAGAAGAGCCAGGCCGTAAAGGGTATAGCTGATCTGCCCGTTCAAGGACTCCTTGGCGTGGGCCTGGAGGAAGGAGCCCTTGGTCCCCCAGAGCAGGATGGCTAGGGGCAGAAGGATCTGCCCGATGACGAAGAAGTACCCCACCAAAGGGGCCAGGTGGGCCACAGCCGCCCAGGTACGCTCCGAATCCGTCTGGAGATTGTGGTTCATGGGCCCATTCTACCCTGTTTACGCTTCCTCCACAACCTCCTCCCGGATGCGGATGGGGCCCTGCTTCTCCGGCCTCAGGCCCGCCTTGTCCTGGTAAAACTCCCGGATGAGGGCGAAGTCCTTGCGGATGTCCCCCGTGGGGTAGAGGTAGCCCCCGATCCCCACCTCCTTGCGGCGGAAGTCGGCGTAACCCAGGGCGATGGGCACCCCCGCCTTCAGGGCCATGTAGTAAAAGCCGGTGCGCCAGTAGGGGGCCTTGCCCCGGGTGCCCTCCGGGGTGATGAGGATGGCGATCTCCTCCTCCCTCGCAAAGATCTCCGCCACCTGGTCCACCAGGTTGCTCCTCTGGGAGCGGTCCACCGGGATGCCCCCCAGGGCCCGCATGAGGAAGCCCAGGGGCGGCTTGAAAAGCTCCTTCTTCCCCAAAAAGCGAGCGCGGATCCGCCCCCCCAAAGGGCCAGAATCCCCACCACGAAATCCCAGTTGGAGGTGTGGGGGGCCCCGATCAGCACGTACTTCTTGCTGGGCGGGGGCGCTATGTTCAGGGTCCAGCCGAAGGCCTTGAGCAGGAAAAGGGCCAGCTTCTGCATGCCGCCTGGGAGTATACCCGGTGTGCTACACTAGGGCTAGTGCGGGCGGGGGCCTCCCCGCCCCTTTTCCTGGGGTGATGATGCACAAGGTCGTGATCGTGGGTAGGCCCAACGTGGGCAAGTCCAGCCTCTTCAACCGCCTCCTGGGCAGAAGGAGCGCGGTGGTGGCCGACGTGCCCGGGGTCACCCGTGACCTCAAAGAGGGCGTGGTGGAAACCGAGCAGGGCCGCTTTCTCCTGGTGGACACCGGGGGGCTTTGGTCCGGGGACCGGTGGGAGAAGAAGATTCAGGAGAAGGTGGACCGGGCCCTCGAGGACGCCGAGCTGGTCCTCTTCGCCGTGGACGGGCGCTCGGACCTGACCCCCGCCGACTATGAGGTGGCCGAGTACCTGAGAAAGAAGGGCAAGCCCGTGATCCTGGTGGCCACCAAGGTGGACAGCCCCAGCCACGAGGCCTACCTGGGCCCCCTCTACGCCCTGGGCTTCGGCGACCCCATCCCCACCTCCAGCGAGCACAAAAGGGGTTTGGAGGAGCTTTTGGAGGCCATCTGGCAGAGGCTCCCCGTGCGTCAGATTGAGTCCGAGCCGGAGGTGGCGGGCATCCGCCTGGCCATCGTGGGTCGGCCCAACGCGGGGAAGTCCAGCCTCCTGAACGCCATCCTGGGAGAAGAACGGGTCATCGTCTCCGAGGAGCCCGGCACCACCCGGGACACCATTGACGTGGAAGTCTACAGGGGGGGGAACCGCTTCGTCCTCCTGGACACCGCAGGCATCCGCAAGCGCCCCGAGACCTTGGTGGAGGAGCTGGCCATCAAGCGGAGCCTCCGGGCCATAGAGGAGGCGGACGTGGTCCTTTTGGTGGTGGACCCCTTCCAGGTGGGGGACCGGGAGCTGAAGCTGGCGAACCACGCCATGGAGAAGGGCAAGCCCGTCCTCCTGGTCATCACCAAGTGGGACCTGGTGACGAAAGAGGAGGCGCCCAGGGTGCGGCGGGAGCTCAGGGAAAAGCTGGCCCATCTGGAGCACCTTCCCCGGGTCTACACCTCCGCCTTTACCAAGCAGAACCTGGACAAGATCTTCAGCGAGGCGGTGCGCCTTCACGAGCTGAACCACACCCGCGTACCCACTGCGGAGCTCAACCGCTGGCTTTCGCTGTGGACGGGCAAGGTCCAGCTCCCCAACTTCCGGGGCAAGCCCCTGAAAATCCTCTACGCCACGCAAGCCCAGGTGGCCCCACCCACCTTCGTCTTCTTCGTGAACCACCCCGAGTTCGTCACCCGGGCTTTTGAGAACTACCTGAAAAACCGCATCGGCGAGGACCTGGGCCTAAGGGAGGTCCCTTTCCGCCTGGTCTTCCGGGGCAGGCGGGAGGAGGGCTAGGCCCGCCTCCGAGCGAAAAGGGCAAAAAGGCCCGCGTCTTCCAAGAACTCCTGCACCACGCCGAAGAAGCGGCGGCCGTCCAGCAAAAGGACCACCAAGACCCATACCAGCGCCTCCCGGAAGGCCTCGAGGGCAAGGCTTTGGGCCAGGAAAAAGGGGGCGAAGGTGGGCGGGACCTGCAGGGCCATGGAAAGACTCTTCTTAGGACGGCGGAGGAGGAGCACCAAGGCCAAAACCGCCCACCCCCAGGCAACGCCGGGGGCAAGGAGCCCCGCCCCCGCCAAATAGGCCCAGCCCGCCCAAGCCAGCCCTGCGTCCAGGGGGTAGTCCCAGGCAGCCAGCGGCGAGGGCCTCCCGGAGGCCCGGGCCAGGATCCCGTCCAGGATGTCCAGGCTCCAGCCCACGAGGAGGAGGCGGGCCACCTGCCCCAGGGCCTCGGGGCCCTCCCCCACCTGGAGGAGGACCCACCCTACCACCCCAGCCCGTGCCAGGGTAGCGAGGTCCGCAAGGCACCGGAAAAAGCCGCTCATAGCCCTTCCAGAAGGACCGCCATCCCCTCCACCGCCCCCATGCGCAAGGAGAGGTGGGCCAAGGGGGTGAGGGGGGTGGGTTCGGGGTTCACCTCCAGCAAATAGGCCCCCGAGGCGTAGGCGATGCGCCCCAAGGAGGCGGCGGGCTCCACCTCGGCGCTGGTGCCGATGACGAGGGCAAGGTCAGCTTCGGCAAAAGCCCTTTCCGCCCGCTCAAAGGCCCCTTCCGGCAGGAACTCCCCAAACCAGACCACGTCAGGCCGGGCCCGGTGGCCGCACCGGGGGCAACGGGGAGGTGGGGTGAAGGCCTCGGGAAGGGGGAAGCGGTGGCCGCAGGCCTCGCAACGGGCCCTCAGGATGTTGCCGTGAAGCTCCACCAGGTTCCGGCTCCCCGCCCTGGCGTGGAGGCCGTCCACGTTCTGGGTTACCAAGAGGAAGCTCCCTCCCCTCTCCAGAACCCGCCTTTCCAGCTCCGCCAGGGCATAGTGGGCGGGGTTGGGCTCCGCTTCCCGCACCTTTTGAATGCGCCAGGCGTACCAGGTCCAGACCTTCTCGGGATCCCGGGCGTAGGCCTCGGGGGTGGCGTAGTCTAGGGGGTTGAACTCCTTCCAAAGGCCCTCGGCGTCCCGGAAGGTGGGAATCCCCGAGGGCTTGGAGATGCCCGCCCCGGTGAGGATGGCCACCTTGCGGGCCTCCTGAAGCCGCTTTCTCGCCTCTTCCAAGCTGCCCATGCCCACATCCTAGACGATGGGCCGGGATATCCTGAAGGCGTGCGCGTGTTCAGCCCTGAGGCCATGCGGGAAGCGGACGAGAAGGCGGCAGCCCTGGGCTACCCCAGCCTCCTCCTCATGGAGTGGGCGGGGATGAAGGCGGCCCGGGCCTACCGGAAGCTCTTCGGCGAGCGCCCAGCCCTGGTCCTGGCGGGCAAAGGAAACAACGGCGGGGACGGCCTGGTCCTGGCCCGGCACCTCCTCCTGGAGGGGGTGAGGGTGCGGGTCTACGCCGCCCAAGGCCAGACGGGGGATGCCCTCCTCGCCCGGAACGCCCTCGTGGCTCACGGGGTGGCCATCCACCCCCTCGAGGAGGCCGCCTTTGCCGAGGGCGAAGTGGTGGTGGATGCCCTCTTCGGCACCGGACTGAAGGGACCCTTGGAGGGCTTTTACGCCGGGCTCGTGGACCGGGTGAACGCTTCCTCCCTCCCCGTCTTGGCCCTGGACCTCCCCTCGGGCCTCCCCTACAGCCCCTACATCCGGGCCACGGCCACCGTGGCCTTCGCCGCCCTCAAGACCCCCCACCTCCTAGAGCGGGAGGCCTGCGGAAGCCTTTATCTGGCGGAAATCGGCCTCCCCAAGGCCCTCCTAGAGCGGGAGGACCTCCCCGAGGTGGCCACCCCGGAGGCCCTGAGGCCCCTCCTCCCCAGGCGCCCCCTCACCGCCCACAAGGGGAGCGTGGGCCGGGTGGGGGTTTTGGGCGGGTTTCGCGGGGATGGCCTCCGCTACGCCGGGGCTCCGGTCCTGGCCGCCCTGGGGGCCTACCGCATGGGGGCCGGCCTCGTCCACCTGGCGGCCCCGGAAGGGACGCCCCTAGAGCCCCTGGAGGCCGTCTTCCACCCCCTGCCCGCCCCCGCCCTGCCCCCCATGCGGGTGGAGGCCCTGGCCGTGGGCATGGGGGGTGGGCCCTGGGGCGTCCTCTGGGCCATGCGGGCCCTCGAGGCGGGCCTCCCCACGGTCCTGGACGCGGATGCCCTCCATCCGGAGGTGGTGGCCGCCTACCGCCGGGCCGGGGTGAAGGCCGTCCTCACCCCCCACGCCGGGGAGGCGGGGAGGCTTCTGGGAAGGCCGCCCGAGGAGGTGAGCAGGAACCCCCTGGAGGCCGCCCGAACCCTGGCCCGGGAAACGGGGCTCACCGTGGTCCTAAAAGGGAACCCCACGGTGGTGGCGGAAGGGGAAAGGCTTTCCCTGAACCCCACGGGGAACCCCGCCCTGGCCACGGGGGGGACGGGGGATGTGCTCTCGGGGGCCATCGCCGCCCTGCTGGCCGCCGGGCTCCCCCCCTTTGAGGCCGCCCGGCTTGGGGTCTATCTCCACGGCCTGGCCGGGGACCTCCTGGCGGAGGAGAAGGGGGTGGGCCTCCTGGCCAGCGAGGTGGCGGAGGCCCTACCCCGGGCCCGAGAGGCCCTCCTTTCTGAGACGCGAGGGGCGCCGTGGGAAAGGGTTTAGCGCCCTTTCTCCTGCCCATCTAGACCTGTTGCCGATCCAAGCCAACGCTTCCCATGCCAAAGGGGGGACCGAAACCCTGAGGTGTGCTTGGCCGGGCCCACCGCCCCATGCCCCGGGCGGAAAAGGAGCAGGGCCAGGATAGCCCCCACGTGGAAGGGATCCCCCGCCAGCTGGCCTACCCGGTGGGCGACAGTTCCGGGGAAGAGCAGATCTAAAACAAAGTAGAGGAGGACCAGGGCCAGGAGGGAGAGGCCTATCGCTTTAGGGAGGTTAAAGGCTACGCCCCTTCCCAAGCCCAGGTAGAAGGCCAGCACCGCGCCCACGCCCAGCAACAGCCGGAGCCAGGCCCAGCTGCTCCTCTGCTCAAGGAGGTAAGCGAAGAGCGCAAGGGCAACGGTTAGCCCGAAAAAGAAGAAACTTCTCGCAGCTTTGGTTACCCAAGGTGACATCTTACACCCCTTTCATCTGCAATGTACTTCGCAAACCTCACGACACTCGTTGTAAACGACTACTCTACAAGCAGGTTGCCAAGAAGGAGGAACAGGTGTACAAATGACATGCTGCACAGGAATGCACACAATCCCGCATACAATCCTGCAAACCGGGTTGGGTGATGATCCTCCACCTCCTCCGCCATCCCCGGGGTCCAAGCAGGGCTGGGCCCCGCAGCTAAGGGGAGAAATAGCGTTTCCCACCTATGGTTTAATGGGAAAAGTGCAAGTTTCACCCATGTACCCCTCAGCACGAGCTGTTGCCCATAAGCCCAGCAGAAGAAGCACCAGCAAATATACCAGCTTCATTTTAGCACCCCCACCCCTAGAATAGGGCTTCTTCTTGTCAATACCCCAGGAAAAGTCCTGGTATGCTGGGGCGGGACCTATGGAGCCCCTTCCCCGCCTCTACGTCCCCGCCACCCTGGCCAACCTGGGCTCGGGCTTTGACGCTTTGGGGGTGGCCCTGGACCTCTATCTGGAGGTGGAGGCCGAGCCTGCCCAGGAAGACGCCTTCCTCTATGAGGGGGAAGGCCAGGTGGAGGGGACGGACAACCTCATCCACGAGGGGTACCGGGCCGGGATGCGGGCTTTGGGCCTGGAGCCTTTCCCCCTAAGGGTCCGGGCTTTTAACCCCATCCCCCTGGCCCGGGGCATGGGGAGCTCCTCGGCCGCTTTGGTGGCAGGGGTGGCCCTGGCGGACCGCCTCTCCGGGGGCGGGCTCGGGCGGGAGGGGGTCTTCCGGGTGGCGGCCAGGCTGGAGGGCCACCCCGACAACGTGGCCCCCGCAGTCTTTGGGGGCTTCGTGGCCGCGTTGAGCGACCCCCCCCTGGCCATCCCCCTGCCGAGGCCCGAAGGCCTCCGCTTCGTCCTGGCCATCCCCCCCTACGAGGTGCCCACCCCCCTGGCCCGGGAGGCTTTGCCGGAGAGGGTACCCCTAAGGGACGCCGTCTACAACCTGGCCCGGAGCGCCCTCTGGCCCGCGGCCCTCTGCTCGGGGAAGCTGGAGGCCCTAAGGGAGGCCTGCCGCGACCGCCTCCACCAGCCCCACCGGGCCCACCTGATGCCGGGGGTCTTGGAAACCCTAGAGGGGGCCCTGGAGGCCGGGGCCCTGGCCGCCTTCGTGGGGGGAGCGGGGCCCGCGGTGGCCGCTTTGACCCAGGAGGGGGAGGAGGCCCCGGTCATCGCCGCCCTGGAGGCCTACCGGGGAGAGGGGCGTATCCTGGTCTTGGGACTTGGGGAGGGATACTGGTGGAAGGAAACCTAAACGTGATCCCCTTGACCGAGGTGCTGGAGCTCATCCACGGCCACCAACGCTCTGGGGTTTTGGAGGTGAGGACCGGCCTTTTGCCCCTCACCTTGCGCTTCGCCGCCGGGGAGGTGGTGGGGGCCAGCATCCTGGACTGGGAGGGCCTCGAGGCCCTCTTCACCTTCCCCCTGCACCCCGAGGAGGGCTCCTTTCGCTTCCACACGGGTTCCGCAACCCCGGAAAAGCCCCTCATCCCCTTTCCCATGCTTTTGGGGGAGTGGGCCCGGGTCAACGACGAGTGGGATCGGTTCCGCACCCTTATAGACTCCCCCAGCCGGGTACTGGAGGCCATCCGGCCCAAAGCCCCATTGGAAGCGTTCCAGGGGGGGAAGAGCGTCCGCGCCGCCGCCAAAGCCTGGGGGGTTCCCCTCCTCATCGCCATGGAGCGGGCCTACATGGGGGTAAGGGAAGGGGACCTCTACCCCCTGCGCCGCTACGCCTGGTACGCCCTGAGGATCCGCTACCAGGGGAAAAGGGGCAAGACCCTGGAGGAGTTCGGCCAGCTTCAGGGCCTCCTGGATGGCACCCGCAACCTGGGGGAGGTGATCGCCAGCGGGGTACCCGAGGGGCTGGTGCGCCGCTACCTGGTCCAGGCCCTGTCCTCAGGCGAGCTCTCGCCCCCGGGACGGGGATGGCTCCTCCGGGACCTCACCTGGGAGATGGAAAAGGAAACGAGGGCCTAGCTCCCCAGGCCCCTTTAGGGAAAAGCGCCTTACTTCTTCTTGCGGGGGCGGTATTTGCCGTAGGTGCCCCGCCAGATCTTGCCCCTGCGGGTGCGACGGTCACCCTTTCCCATACCCTCCTCCTTAAGCGCTCACCGCGGAAAGGAGCTTCTGCACCTTGCGCGTGAGCCGGGACTTCCTGCGAGCAGCGGCGTTCTTGTGCAGGGTGGAGCCCTTGGCCGCCTTGTCAATGAGGCTTTCTGCCTTGCGCAGGATCTTGATGGCCTCCTCCGCCTTGCCTTCCTGGGCCAGGAGGACCGCCTTCTTGCTCAGGGTCTTGATGGCCGACTTCTTGGCCTTGTTGCGAAGCCGGCGCTTCAGGGACTGCCGGTGCCGCTTCAGAGCGGATAGGTTCCTCTTGGGCTTCTTCGTGGCCATTTCTCTCCCCTTCATGCCCCCTAGGGGCAAGCCAGGCTTAAGTGTAGCACACCCCGCCCTAAGGGGCAAACTTGGTGGCCACCCAGTCGTAGCTCACCCGGCCCTTGGCGCCCTCGAGGCGGAAGCGGAGGGTGTACTCCCCGGCCTGGACGGGAAAGCGGACTTCCTCCTGGAAGCTCCCGGCAAAGGTGCGCTCCCCCACCGCCCGCCCGTCCTTGAGGAGGGCCACCTGGAGGCGCCCTTCCTGGAGGCTCCCAGAAACCCTCACCTTCACCGCATCGTAGAGTCCCGTAACCCGGAGGGGGTAGAGGGCCTCTCCCGCGTACTTCCAGTAGAAGACGGGCAAAAAGGGCGGATAGCCCACGGCCAGGCCGTACCGCTCCGCGTACCAGTAAAGACCCAAGCCCACCAGCACCAGAAAGAGCAGGCTCCGCATTGGCTTCAGTATACTTGGGCACATGGCGGACCGCAGGCCATCCCCGGAAGAGGCCCTCTTCCTCCTTAAGGAGGGGGCGGAGGAGATCATCCCCGAGGAGGAACTCCTGGAAAAGCTCAAGGAAGGGCGCCCCCTCACGGTGAAGCTGGGGGCCGACCCCACCCGGCCCGACCTGCACCTGGGCCACGCGGTGGTCCTGAGGAAGATGCGCCAGTTCCAGGAACTGGGCCACAAGGTGGTCCTCATCATCGGGGACTTCACCGGGATGATCGGGGACCCCTCGGGGAGGAGCAGGACCCGTCCTCCCCTCAGCCTGGAGGAGACCCGGGAGAACGCCAAAACCTACGTGGAGCAGGCGGGGAAGATCCTGAGGCAGGAGCCCGAGCTCTTTGAGCTCCGCTACAACTCCGAGTGGCTGGAGAACCTCTCCTTCAAGGAGGTGGTGCGCCTCACCTCCCTCATGACCGTGGCCCAGATGCTGGAAAGGGAGGATTTCAAGAAGCGCTACCAGGAGGGGACTCCCATTTCCCTACACGAGTTCCTCTACCCCTTCGCCCAGGCCTATGACTCCGTGGCCATCCGGGCCGACGTGGAGATGGGGGGCACGGACCAGCGCTTCAACCTCCTGGTGGGCCGGGAGGTGCAACGGGCCTACGGGCAGCCGCCCCAGGTGGCCTTCATCATGCCCCTTTTGGTGGGCCTGGATGGCCAGGAAAAGATGTCCAAGAGCCTGGACAACTACATCGGCGTGGCCGAGCCCCCCGAGGTCATGTTCAAGAAGCTCATGCGGGTGCCAGACCCCCTCCTCAAGGACTACTTCCGCCTCCTCACCGACCTAAAGCCAGAGGAGGTGGAAGCCCTCCTCCAGGCGGGCCCCGTCCCCGCCCACCGGGTCCTGGCCCGGCTCCTCACCGCCGCCTACGCCCTGCCAAAGATCCCCCCCCGGATAGACCGGGCCTTCTACGAGGGTCTGGGCTACCGCCTGGAGGCCCTGGGCCGGGACAAGGAGGCGGGCCCCGAGGAGGTGAGGCGGGCGGAGGCGCGCTACGACGAGGTGGCCAAGGGGGGCATCCCCGAGGAGATCCCTGAGGTGGAGATCCCCGCTTCCGAGCTGAAGGAAGGCCGCATCTGGGTGGCCCGGCTCTTCACCTTGGCGGGCCTAACCCCCTCCAACGCCGAGGCCAGGAGGCTCATCCAGAACCGGGGCCTGAGGATTGACGGGGAGGTGGTGACGGACCCGGGCCTCGAGGTGGCCCTCTCCCGCCCCCTGGTCCTCCAGCGGGGAAAGGACCGCTTCGTGCGGGTGCGGCTGCAAGGGGGCTAGGAAGGAATTCCTTTGCCCCTCCTTGTTACGAATGGAGGCAAACTAGGCTAGTCTGGAAAGGGAGCAATCATGCACAAGTTTCTAGGGCTCTTGCTCCTTGGCCTGTTTTGGGCCACGGGGAGAGCGGAGACCCCGCCTTGGACCTGGGTCACCCAGGGCTTCGCTTACCGGGAGTGGGCAGGGGGCGTGGCCTTTCTCATCCAACCCCCCAGGCTCACCCCGGAAGGGCTCCGCCAGGTGGAAGTGGTCTGCCAAGGGGTCCGCGCCAGGGCCGCTTCTGGCCTTATGGCCTGGATGGAGGCTTGCGATTTCGCCCGGGAACACGGCAGGCTCTGGCAGGACACCGGGCTCGTCCTGTGGGCCTGGGAAGGGGTTGTGGCGAAGTTCTTCGGCCAAGGGATCGTGGACCCCCACCGGGAGAGGGTGCGGAACTACCTCCTGGAGGCCTTGGAGGCCCTGCGCCAGGGCGAGGAAGGCCCTCCCGAGGACCCTCGGACGCGCCTACCCCCCAGCCTAAGGAGCCCGGACGGGGGCCTCATGGTGGGGGTGGACACCTTCCCCCTGCTCCTGGAAACCTTTGGACCAAAGGGGCTTTTCCCCAGCTGCCGCCTGGCCGCCTCCGCCATGCCCCTGGCCTCCCAGCCCGGGGCCAAGGCCTACGCCACAGCGGATTGTTCGGCTGGGGCCTTGATCTGGGGGCTCGTGGAAACGGGCACCTACGCCTACGCCTCCGGCCGAGGGGATCGCCGTTTTGACCGGGGATGGCCCTCCTCGCAGAGCATGAGTCTGGCCCAGGGGAAGGGGCCCTGCCAGAGCAAGGCCTGGGCCGCCTCCACTTACCGCTGGGAAGGCCCCCGCCTTTACGCAGAACAACGCCTGGCCTACTCCTGGCGGTGCCTCCCCTAAGCCCCCTCCATGGGCCGCAAGGGGACCTCGTGCCCGGTGGCATAGAGGTCCTCCCCCTCCGCCTCGAGCCTCAGCCGAGGCAGGGGGTAGCGGGGCGGGCCGTAGACCGCCTTCCCCCCAAGGAGGGGGTCAAAGGCCCCGAAGTGGCAGGGGCAGCCCAAGAAGGGCCTCTCGTAGCGGAAGTTGTAGAGGATGGAGGCGGCCTCGGGGTCAGGGACGTAGTTCAGGGTGCAGGCCTGGTGGGTGCAGATGCGGCTAAAGGCAATGTAGTGCTCCTCCCCCAGGGATAGCCCCCCGGGGGCGGGCTCGGGCAGGCGGAGGAGGAGAGCCGGCAAGGAGCCCAGGGGAAGGGGGTAGGTGAAGGGCTTGACCTGCCAAACCCCAAGCTCACCCCTTCTGGCCACTCCCACCCTGGGACCCTCCTTCCAGAGGGGCTCCCCCGCCTCGGGCCGGGGGCGGAAGCGGAGGTTGTAGGCCCGCAGGCCCAACCAGGCGAAAAACCCCCCCGCCACCGCCACGGGGACGTAGAAGAAGAGGTCGCGCCGCTTCATGGTTATAGGCTATCCAGATAGTCCAGGAGGGCCTTCAGCTCCTCCGGGGCAAGGGGCACGGCGGGCATGGTTCCCCGCCCCTGCAAGACGATCTCCCGCACCGCCTCCCTCGCCTTCAGGATGGGGTTCCCCTTGAGCCTGGGCCCCACGCCCCCTTCCCCCGTGGCCCCGTGGCAGGCGGCGCAACGGGCCTCGTAAACGCTCCTCCCGTCCTTCCCCCCTTGGGCCTGGGCCTGGGCCATGGCGATGAGGCCCCCCACCCTCTCCCTGGCCTCCCCGCCCACCTCCAGGTACCGCTCCCAGGCGGCGATGGCCTCCCGGTACCTCCCCTCCTGGAAGTGGAGGTTTCCCAGGAAGAGCCAGCCTTCGGCCGCCTTGGGGTCGGCGTGCTGGGCGATCTCCAGGAAGAGGCGGGCCTCCTCGAGGCGGCCCGAGAGGAAGAGGAGAATCCCCACCCGCCTGACCGCCTCCACGTTCCTGGGGTCCTTCTTCAGGACCTCCAGGTAGGCCTCCGCCGCCTGCTCGTAGACCCCAAGCTCGTAGGCCCTCCGGCCCCAGGCCAGAAGGTCCGCCACCTCCCCCGTCCTCTTGGCCTTTTCCGAAAGAGCCTTGAGCTCCCGGGCCTCGGCCCGCTGGGTCACCGTGGTCTCTCCGGGCAGGCGGGGCAGGGTGTAGCGCCAAAGCCCCATCCCCAGGAGAGCCACCACCCCCAAGACCAAAACCGCAGGCAGGGGGTTGAAGGGCCTAGGCTCGGGGGGGCGGTAGCCCTCCAGGGCCCTTTCCAGCTCCACCATCCGGGCCAGGGCCAGCTTCTTCTCCTCCCCCTCGAGGGCCCCCGCCTCTTCCCGGAGAACCTCCAGCTCCTTCAGGAGCTCCTCCCTACGGGGAGGCTCAGGGAAGGGCTCCTTGGGAGCGAAAAGGGGCCTCAAGGCCAGGAAGAGGCCCAGGAGGAAGAGGAGGAGGAAGATCAGGGTGGCCGTCATGCCGGGGGCTCCTTCAGGCGGCGCTCCGCCTCCTCCAGAAGCTCCATGGGAAGGGGCCTCCTGGGCCGAAAGTAGGCGAAAAGCCCCAGGCCCAACACGAGAAGCCCCGCCACGGGAAGCACCCAGACCCAGAGGGTCACCCCCTGCCGGGGAGGCTCATAGAGGATCCAGTCCCCGTACCGCTCCACGAAGAAGGCCTTGATCTCCGCCTCGGTCTTGCCCTCCTCTAGCATCTCGGCGATGATCCGGCGCATCTCCACCGCCACCCCCGAGTTGCTCTCCGCCGCCGACTCCCCCTGGCACACGGGGCAGCGGAGCTCCCGGGCGATGCGGAAGACCTCCGGGGGGAGGTCGGGCGGCGGCCCCTCTTGGGCTAGGGCGGTCAGGCTCAGGGCCAAAAGCAGCAAAAGAAGCCTCATGGGAGCATCTCCTTCAGGTACTTCTCCAGGGTGGCCTCGTCAATGGCCCCGGCGTGTCGGGCGTAGACGCGGCCCTCCCCGTCAATGAAGAAGGTCTCCGGGACCCCGTACATCCCGTAGTCTACCCCCACCCGCCCTCTGGGGTCAAAGACCTGGGGGAAGGTGAGGCCAAACTGGGCGATGAACCTCAGGGCCTCGGGCTCCTTGTCCTGGGTGTTCACCCCCAGGAAGAGGACCCTCTCCCGGTGCCTCCGCCAGGCGGCCTCCAGGACAGGGGCCTCCTCGTAGCAGGCGGGGTAGCACCAGCTGGCCCAGAAGTTGAGGACGATGGGCTTTTTCCCCAGGTGGTCCTCCAAGCGGAAGGCCTCCCCCCACTCGGCCCGGTAAGGGGGAAGGAGGGGCAGGGTGAAGCCGGGGGCGGGGCGCCGCTCCTTGGCCAGGACTGAGGGAAGCTCCCTAGGGTTCCTTTGCATCCCCCACCAGAAGAGGCCCGCCAAAAAGGCCACCAAGAGGAGCCAGAACCACCCCTTCACGCCGGGCTCACCCCCCTTGTCTCCTCCCGCCTCGAGGCGGGCCAGAGGATGTACAGGGTCCCCAGGGCCATGAGCCCCCCCGCCACCCAGATCCAGAGGACCATGGGGGTGACGATGAGGCGCAAGGAGGCCCACTCCCCCTTCTCCCGGTCAAAGTCCATGAGGAGGAAGTAGTAGTCGTTCCCCGGGGTGTAGATCACCCTGGGGGCGGGAAGGGGGGATTGCATCTGCGGGTAGAAGTGGAGCCTGGGGCGGACTTCCCCGAAGCGGTCCGTGGAGAGGAGGGCCTCCACGGCGAAGCGCCGCCCCTCGTCCAGGGCCCGCACCCCCTGAAAGGCCATCCGCACCCCCGCCACCTCCCAGGCCTGGCCCCGGTAGAGGGTCTTCTCCACCTCGAGGCGGTAGGTCTGGCTGAAGGCGATGCCCAGGGCCATGAGGGCCACGGCGAAGTGGACGATGAGGCTCCCCACCCGCTTGCGGTTTTCCATGAAGCTCAAGGGGCTAAGCCCCGCCATACGCCTCGCCCGCATCCCCTCGGCGAAGAGGAGGCCCACCGCCAGGGTGTTGTAGAGGAAGAGGCCCACGGCCAGGGAAGCCCCCAGGGTGTACCCCCTGAGGAGGGCGAGCAGGGTCCCCAGGAGCAGGGCGGAAAGGAGGAGGTACAGGTTCCGGAGGATCTCCCTTCTAGGCCTCCGCCAGGGGAGGAGGGGCCCCACCCCCATGAGGAGGAGGATCCCCACCCCGATGGGGGCCGAGACCTGGTTGAAGAAGGGAGCCCCCACGCTCACCTTGGCCCCGATGAAGGCCTCCACCAAGAGGGGGTAGAAGGTGCCCAGGACCACCACCAGGGCCCAGCCCGAGAAGAAGAAGGCCCCTAGGAGCAAAGCCCCCTCCCGGGCAAAGGGGTGGAAGAGGGCCACGTCCCGAACCTCCCGGGAAACCCGGGAGAGGAGGCCCAGGCCCAAGGCGGTGGCGAAGAGGAAGAAGCCCAAAAAGGCCGGTCCCACCGGCCCCTCGGCGAAGGCGTGCACGGACTGGATGATGCCGCTTCGGGTGAGGAAGGTGCCCAAAACCGTGGCCGCGAAGGCCAGGGTCACGAAGGCGAAGTTCCAGGTCTTGAAGGCCCCCCGGGTCTGCTGCACGTAAGCGGTGTGGAGGAAGGCGGTGGCGAGGAGCCAGGGGATGAAGCTGGCGTTCTCCACCGGGTCCCAGGCCCAGTACCCGCCCCAGCCCAGGACCTCGTAGCTCCACCACATGCCCGCCACCTTCCCGGCGGTGAGGAAGCCCCAGGCGATCAGGGTCCACCACCGCGTCTCCTCCACCCAGGTCTGGTAGCTCCTCGTGGCCATGGCAGCCACGGCGTAGGCGTAGGGCACAGAAAGCCCCACGAAGCCCAGGTACATGAGCACCGGGTGGACGGCCATCATCCAGTGGTTTTGCAGGAGGGGGTTAGGGCCCGTGCCGTCGGCGGGGGGGTTGGGAAGGGTGGCGAAAGGGCTCGCGATGGTGGCCATGACCCCGAAGAAGAAGACCTGGACGCCGAAGAGGACCGCGAGGACCAAGGAGGCCCGCCAAGGGTCCAGGGGCTTGCGGCTGGCCAGAAGGGTGTAAAGGGTCTGGAGGAGGCCCCAGAGGAGGATGCTCCCCTCGAGGGCCGCCCAAGGGGTCACCAGGGTGACCCAGAGGGGGTCTTGGAGGGAGTGGTTCCTGGCCACGTAGGCCAGGCTGAAGTCGTGGGTGAGGAGGGCCCACTCCAGGGCAATAAAGGCGGCCACGGCCCCCAAGACGGCGAGGGGGACCAGGGCCCTAGCCCCCTTCAGGAAACGCCCATCCCCCTGGAGGTAGGCGAGAAGGGAAAGGGCCAGGCCCAAAAGGCTGAAGGCCAGGGCCAGGCTTACCCCCAGGTTGCCCAAAAGGGCCGGCGTCATTTAGCCTCCTCAATGAGCTTGCGCACCTCTTCCGGGGTCCAGCCCTCCTTGGGGGGCTGGTAGGTTTCCGAGTGCTTCACCAGGAGGTTCCCCCCCTGGAAGACTCCCTCCCGGAAGCGCCCCTCCACCACCACCCCCTGCCCCTCCTTGAACATGCCGGGGGGCGTGCCCTTGTGGAGGACGGGCACCTCAGCCACGCCGTCGGTGAGGACGAAGCGGAGCTCCAGGCGGTCCTTGTCGTACTGGACCGTGCCCGGCTTGACCAGGCCCCCCAGGCGCACGGGGCGGTTCTGGTACTTGTCCTGGGCCTGGAGGTACTCCGAAGGGGTGAGGAAGTAGACCAGGTTCTGGCCCAGACCGCCGAAGATCATGTAAGCGAGGGCCCCCAGGATGACCAGGATGCCCAAAAGGTACTTGCCCCTCATCTCGCCCTCCTATAGCGCCAAAAGAGGTAGGCCAGGTAGCCGAAGACCGTGAGGTAGGTGAGGGCGTAGACCCAGGTGACGAACACCTCGTTCATGCTTCCTCCTTCCGGGCCTCGAGCAGGGCCACAAACCCCCGCAGGCGCACGAAGGCCAGGTAGAGCAGGGTGAAGACCAAGAGGTTGAAGAGCAGGGCCTGGAGCATCTCCGGGGCCATGTGGATCTTGCCGGTGGTCAGGTCAATGGACTGGGTCTGGTGCAGGCTCCGCCACCACTTCACCGACATGTAGCTGATGGGCACGTTGATGAAGCCCAAAACGCCCACCGCCGCCGCCGCCTTCCGCCTCAGCTCCGGGTCCTCTATGGCCCCCCGGAGGAGAAAGTAGCCCACGTAGACGGCGAAGAGGATGGCGGTGGTGGTCAGCCTGGGCTCCCAGGTCCAGTAGACCCCCCAGGTGGGCCTGGCCCAGAGCATCCCCGTGACCAGGGCCAGCCCCATGAACACCAGGCCGATCTCGGCGCTCGCCATGGCCACCCGGTCGTGCCTGGGGTCCTGGCGGAAGAGGTAGAGGAGGGAGTAGAGGAAGGTGACGAAGAAGGCCAGGTAGCCCAGCCAAGCGGTGGGGACGTGCAGGTACATGATGCGGGCCAGGTAGCCCTGGTTCACGTCCGGGGGGGCGGAAAGGGCCACGTAAAGGCCCACGGGCAGAAGCGCGAGGCCCAGGACCAGAAAGACCCAGGTCAAAAGGTCGGGCCGATCAGGGTTCGCCGCTTTCAGCATCTCAAGCCTCCATCCCTTCAAGCATAGGGCGTCCTTCGCTTAGAAGTCTGTGGCCTCAGCCCTCCAGGACCACCGGGAAGAGGAGGGCGCTGGCCGTCACGTAGACCACGTCAAAGACCAAAAGGAGCTGCCACCAGCTGGCCACCTCGCCCAAGGGAAGCCCCTCCAAAAGGCCCGTCGTGGCCCGCACCGAGGCCAGCACCACGGGAACCACCAGGGAGAAGAGGAGGAGGGGGAGAAGGGCCTCCCGCCCCCTTAGCCGGGCCAGAAGCCCCGCGTAAAAGGTGGCCACGCTGGCGTAGCCCAACACCCCCAGGACCAGGGTGAGGAAGAGGGGCAACCCTTGCTCCAGGGGCAGGTAGAAGAGGCCCGCCGCCATGAACAGGGCCAGAAGGCTCAGGGGAAGGAGGAGGAGGACCTGGAAGAGGAGCTTGCCGAAGTAAATCCACTCCTTTCCCCCCGGGGTGAGGAGCAAGTCGTCCAGGGTGCCGTCCTCCACCTCCAAGGCGAAGGCCCGGGTGGAAAGCAGGGTGCTCATAAAGGCCAGGGCCACCCAAAGCACCCCCGGGGCCGCCCGGCGCAGGGGGCCCTCCTCCGGCCCCAGGGCCAGGGCCATGATGAAGAGCATCACGGCGAAGAAGGCCAGGAGGGAAAGGAGGCCCGAGCGGTCCCGGACCACGAGGCGGAGGTCCCGCAGGGCCAGAAGCCACACCCGCCCCAGGGGCCTCATGCCCCCCCCAGCTCGAGGCTGCGGTCCGCCACCCGTTCCGCCAAAGCGCGGTCGTGGGTGGCCAGGACCACCCCGGCCTCCCGGCGGGCCTCCTGTAGAACATCCAGGAGAAGCGCCCGTCCCTCAGCATCCAGGGCCGTTTCCGGCTCGTCCAAAAGCCAGAGGTGGGGCCTCAGCAAGATGAGGCGGGCCAGGGCCAGGCGCTTTTTCATGCCGCTGGAAAAGGCCAAAAGGGGTAGGTCGGCTGGGAGGCCAAAGCGCCCCAAGGCTCCCCGCCAGTCCCCGCCCTTGCCGTGAAAGGCCAGGTCGTAGAGGAGGTGCTCCCGGGCGGTGAGGTGGCGGTGGAAAGCGGGGGGGTTGGGGAGGAAGAGGGCCTCCCCCTTTCGCTCCACCCGCCCCCGGGTGGGCTTCAAGAGCCCGGCCATCAGCCGCAGGAGCGTGGTTTTACCCGAGCCGTTGGGGCCCAGGAGAGCCACCACCTCCCCCTTCTCCAGGGAGAAGCTCAGGTTCCTCAAGACCCAGTCACGGCCGAAACGCTTGGAAACGTCCGCAAGGCGCAAGAGCATGCGTACACCAGTTTAGAGGTCCTAAGCCGAGACGAAGGTCCTAGAGATACTTCTGCAGCCACTCCGGGGTAAGGCGCAGGAAGAAGGCGTTGAGGACGGTGAAGGAGCCAGTAAGGAGGAGAAGCCCCACCAAAACCAGGACCACCCCTGCGAAGCGCTCCACGTGGTGGGCAAACCGCCCCGCCCGCCTGAGCCACCCCTTGAGCCGGTCGGCGAAAAGGGCCACCAGAAGGAAGGGTAGGGCCAGGCCGAGGATGTAGGCCAGGAGGAATCCTACCCCACCCCCCACGGCGGTGAGGGTGAGGACGGCCCCCAGGATGGGGCCGATGCAGGGGGTCCAGCCCAGGGCCAGGGTAGCCCCCAGGAGGAAGGCCCCCAGGGGGCGGCCGGTCTCCCCTTCGTAGCGGAGGTTTACTCCCCACCTGGGCCTCAGGCCCAGCATGTAAAGGCCGAAGAGGATGAGGACGGCGCCCCCCACCCGGGCCAAGGTCTGGCGGTGCTCAAAGAGGAGGCCCCCAAGGAGGGTGAAGGGGAGGCCCAGGAAGAAGAAGACCGCCCCGAAGCCCAGGATGAAGAAGAGGGCGTTGAAAAGGGGGCGCCCCCGCTCTCCCCCCAGGTAGAAGAGGTAGGTGGGCACCAGGGGAAGGACGCAGGGGGAGAGGAAGGAGAGCACCCCCGCCAAGAAGGCCGCGCTCAGGGAAAGGGTCATGCCTTCATCCTAGGGCAAGGTGAGCCAGGGAAAGCGGCGCTGGGTCTCAGGGTCCAAATCCAAGAGCTCCCGGGCGGGCATCCGGACCTGGGGCAGGGTCTTCTGGTTGATGGGGGTGTCCGCCTCGGTGATGCCGTTCATGTAGAGGAGGAAGGCCACCAGGTGGTAGACCTCCTCGTCGCTGAGGGTGCCCGCCGCCCCGAAGGGCATGGCCCGGCGGATGTAATCAAAGAGGGTGGTGGCGTACTGCCAGTAGTTGCCGATGGCGTACTCCACCGGCTCGGTGTCCGGGGTGATGGGGAAGGGTTCCGCCACCAGGCGGTTGAAGGGGTACCCCTCTCCCCGGGCCCCGTGGCAGGAGGCGCACTTCTCCGCGTAGATGCGCTCCCCCTCTTCCACCCTCCCCTCTCCCGGGGGAAGCCCCCGGCCATCGGGCAGGACCACAGGCCTGAGGTCGTACTGGGCGGCAAGCTCCTCCGTGATGGGGGTGCCCAGCTGGTACCGGGCTCCCAGGGCCAGCCCCAAAAGGGCCACCAGCAAGAGGATCCGCCTAAACATCAAACACCTCCCCCCCGCACCCTCCGGCGGGGCCAGAGACCTGAGCGCCCAGGGGGCGGTCCCCGTTCACCACCCGGCCGTCGGGCAGGATGCGCCAGGCCTGGATGGCGTTGTAGTGGTAGCGGTTGTTCTTCCCCCACCTCTTGAAGAACTCCTCCCGGGTGGGCTGGGTGTTCCCCTTCTCGTCCCAGGCCCGGCTCCAGAGGACCACCTCCTTCCCGTCCCAGTACCAGGGCATCTTGAAGCGCACGAAGGCGTACCGCTCCACGGGGGGCTCGAGGGTGGCCTGGCGCCAGGTCTTCCCCTCGTCAAAGGAGACCTCCACCTTGGTGATGCGTCCAAAGCCGCTCCAGGCCAGGCCGCGGATCTCCTGGAAGCCTCGGTTGATCTGCTGCAACCCCGAAGGTTGGGTGATGATGGACTGGGGTTCCATGACCCAGGTGAAGGCCAGGACCCGGCCATCCGCCATCACGTCGGTGTACTCGCTGGTCTCGTCCTTGGCCATGGCGGGGAGGTCGGTGACCAGGATGCGCCTCAGCCACTTCACCTGGATGCTCCCCTCCCATCCGGGGACCACCAGGCGCACGGGGTAGCCCTGCTCGGGGCGCAGGGCCTCCCCGTTTTGGGCGTAGGCCACCAGGACGTCCTCCATGGCCTTCTCCAGGGGCAGGGAGCGGGTGTACATGGCGGCGTCCATGCCCTCGGGGATGAGCCACCTGGCCCCCGGCTTCACCCCCGCCTCCTTGAGGAGGAGGGAAAGGGGCACCCCGGTCCAGCTGGCGTTGGAGGCCAGACCCCGGCTCCGGGTGGCGGTGAGGTTCGGGTCCGGGGGGTTGCGGTAGCCGTTTTGCCCGTTGCCGGCGCACTCAATGAAGTAGGTGCGGGTCACGGAGGGAAAGCGCTTGAGGTCTTCCAGGGTGAAGACCAAGGGGCGCTCCACCATCCCGTGGATGACCAGGCGGTAGGCCTCGGGGTCCACCTGGGGCACCCCAGCGTGGTGGCGCTCAAAAAAGAGACCGTTGGGGGTGATGACCCCCTCCAGCTTCTCCAGGGGGGTGAAGTCGGCCCCCGAGTGGCGGGTGCGCAGGTTGGGGGAGATGTAGCGCACCACTTCCTCCTCAAAGGGACTCCGGGTCCCGTACTCGGTAAGGGGAGCCCCCAGGGCGCTCAGGGTGGCAAAGGCATGCTCATCCCAAGGAGCCCCCTGGGCCCGCCCCTTAAGGAGGGAGAAGAGCCCACCCGCACCCAGAAGCCGGAAGAACTTCCTTCGGTCCATATACCCTCCCAGTGTATCTTGCGCGCGGAAGAGAATCCCGCCCCCAGAGGGAGCGGGATCCCAGGCCCTCAAGCGGGGCCAAACATGTCGTTCCAGATGCCCAAGGCCCAGCCGTAGGCCGCCTGGCCGCTGGCGGCGGAGCGCTGGTTGTCCACGGAACTCTGCTGGACCACCCGGCGGGCGGCCTCATCCCAGCTGTGCTGGTGGGCCACCCAGATGGCCTCCTCGGAGCTCACAAAGGAGTAGCAGATGTTGGTGGGGAGCTCGGGGGGGATCTCCGCCAGGGGCTTGCCCCGGAGGCGCTCGGCGATCTGCCGGGCCACGATGGTGCCGGAGACGTAGGCCACCATGCCGCTCTTGGGGTAGGGGGCGTTGCCCACGATGTCGCCTAGGAGGTAGACCCGGTCGTCCTTCTCGGAGAAGAAGTAGGGCAGGCGGAGGTTGGCCCACCGCTCCCCCAGGCCCGCCTGGCGCACGAGGTCCGCCGCCTTCATGGGGGGGATGATGTTGGCCAGGGCGAAGGGCACGTCCCCAAGCTCGGTCTTCACTAGCTTCTTCTCGTAGTCCAGGCCGGTGATGCGGGTGTTGGGAACGTACTCCAGGTAGTCCTTGTAGAGGTCGTTGTAGGCGGCCAGGAAGCCGGGGGCCTTGGAGATGGGCTGGGGGTTGGCGTCCAGGACGACGACCTTGCCCTTGACCCCCTTGGTCTTGAAGCGCCAGGCCAGCACAGCCGCCCGCTCGTAGGGGCCCGGAGGGCAGCGGTAAGGGGGGTTGGGGATGTACATGACGAACTCCCCACCCTGTTCCTCAAACTGGTCAATCTGCCGGCGGAGGGCGATGTGCTCAAAGGGCCGGAAGCCCACGGGGAGGAAGTCCTTGGCCTCCGGGTAGCCGGGGATAGCCTCGTACATGTAGGCGATCCCCGGGGAGAGGACCAGGAGGTCATAGGAGAGGTAACCCCCCGTGGTGCGGATGAGGCGGCGGTCGCGGTTGATCTCCAAGACCCGCTCCTGGACGAAGACCACCCCGTCCCGGATCACGTTGCTGTAGTCAAAGACCAGGAACTCCAGGGGCTGCACTCCCGCCAGGAAGAGGTTAGACATGGGGCAGGACATGAAGTAGCCCCGCTGCTCCACCAGGACCACCTCGGCCTCGGGCACCGCCTGCTTCAGCTTGCGGGCCGCGGTGGTCCCGCCCCAGCCCCCCCCCACCACCACTACCCGGGGGGCCCGGGTGCGGGGAAGCAAAGTGGGGGGCCTGGCGTAGAACTCCTGGGCGAAGCCCTGGCCCAGGGCCCCGGCCGCCGCGAGGGCGGCCCCCGTCTTCAGTACCTGACGCCGGTTCACCTTCATCTTCTCCCTCCTCTATTGACCAGGGCGGTAGGGCACCCCGCCCACGGCCTCCAGAACCGCGCCCATCACCTGCCGGGCCTCCTGGAGCATGGGCACCGCGGGCGTGCCCATCACCCCCGGCATGATGGTCATCAGCATGGGCTCAATGGCCCCCACCAGCACGTCCGGCCCCATCTGCAGGGCGAAGAAGCGGCAGGGTGCGGCAAAGCCTCCGGCGGGCTGGGTGAGGAACATTATACGGGCCCACTCGCTCTTGCAGGGCATGATCACGGTCACCGGGCCCACCTGGACGTTGGGGAGGAGGTTCATCCCCAGGGAGGTAAGCTCGGTCTCCACCATGAGGACCACGTCCTCCACCTGGGCCGAGGGCACCCGGTAGAGGAGGGCGGGCATCAGGCCGCTCCTGGGGTCGGGCATGAGGGCGGGGGGAAGGCGCTTCAGGAGGCCCAGGCGCCAAAGGGCCCCCTCGAGGCGCCAGGTAAGCCGCTCCACCTCGCCCCCGTAGACCTGGAGCATGCCAAAGAGGAGCCTGCCGTCAAAGGTGCCCACCAGGTACTTCCCCCCTTCCCCGGTGATGAAGAGGGTGGGGGGCAGAACGATGGCCGCCATGGGGTTCTTGGAGACGGCGGCCAGGCTCCCCTTCTCCGGCTTGAGGAGGATGAGGCGGTACTCGGGGAAGCCCGGGCCCGTCACCTGGCGCACCTGCTCCCCCAGGTTGAGGACCCGGTCGGCCTCGAGGCCCACGCTCTTCAGGGCCTGGAGGGTCTTAGCCTCCACCTCTTCCAGGGAGCCCTTAACCTCCACCACCAGGGACTGGGCCAAGGCCAGACCCAAGACCAAAAGAAGGGCCAAAAGCTTTTTCATCCTTCCACCTCCACCGGAAGGCCAGCATCCAGCCAGCCCTTGAATCCGTGAGCGATGTTCTTGGCGTTCTTGTATCCCAGCGCTTGCAGATAGGCGGCGATCACCATGGAAACGCTCCCCGAGTTGCAGTAGACCAGGACCAAAGCCTCCTTGTCCTTGGGGAGCTCGCCAAGCCGCTTGGGAACCTCCCCCGCATAGATGTGGACCGAGCCCGGGATGTGCCCCCGCTTCCGCTCCTCCAGGGTACGCACGTCCAGGACCAAGGGCTCAAAGAGGAGGAGGTCGTTGGCCTCGGTGGGGTAGACCAGGTAGCTGGCGGGGGGGACCTTTTGGATGAAGGCCCCGAAGGCCTCCGTCCAGTTTGCGGCCCCCTCCCCCTGGCCTCGGGCTAGGGCCAGGAAGGGAAAGGCAAGGAGGAGGTCCCGGCGGCGCATACCTACCTCGTGAAGAAGGGCAGCTCCTCAAAGCTATGCCCGGCCTTGGTGGCCTCGGCCAGGATGTAGACGGTGAGGGCGATGTAGGACTCGGAGTAGTAGTCGGGCTTAGGAATGCCGATGGACTCATAGCAGAAGGCGAGGCGGTCCTGCATGGTGTAAAGCTTGTCCGCCTCAAAGCGGTAGGCGGGCCACTCGCTCCCCAGGCCCTGGCTGGGGCTGCGCAAGGGGGAGAGGCGAACCCTCCTCCCGGCGTAGCGGTCGTGGCAGGCGGCGCAGTTCATGTCCCGGTTGCCCGCCCGCCAGTACCAAAGCTCCCGGCCCAGGTTGTACATGGCGAGCTCGGCGGGGTGCTTGGGCACCACCTGCATCCGGGCCTTGGAGGAAAAGCTGGCCACGTAGGCGGTGATGGCCCGCACCTCGTCCCGCTTGATCTCCTGGGGCTTATAGCCCTGGACCTTCTGCATGCAGGTGTGGATCCGGGTCTCCAGGTCCTCCACCCGCTTGCTGTCGGGGAAGTACTTGGGCAAGATGGCGTAGACCCCCTCCAAGACCCCAGGTCCCTTGCCGAAGTCGCAGGCCTCGAGGGTCTTCCCCGAGGGCCCTTTGCGGTAGAAGAGCTCCTTCCCCTCCTCCACGTAAAGCTCCCCGGGCAGAATCCCGAAGGTCTCCAGGTACATCTGCCGCTGGCGCATGGCCTCTTCAAAGGGGTCCAAGGGCTTCTGCCCCTGGGTGTAGGCGAAAAGGGCGCCCAATGCGGTAAGGGCCACGCCTAAAACAAGGGATGTCCGCTTCATCCTCACCTCCGGTTCACAGGGGACCCAGGGTCCAAGAGGAAGGCCACGATGTGGGCCGCCTCCTCCGGGGTAAAGTGGCCCTGGACCCCGCCCCGGTACATGAGGGAGCAGGGGAAGTAGGCCCAGGCGTTGTAGACCACCTCGTAAACGTACCTCTGGACCGCCTCGCCCTGGCCTCTCGAGGCCCCGTACCCCCTGAGATCGGGCCCAATGGTGCCGTAGGCTACCTCGTCGGGGTCCCCGGAGTGGCAGGCGTAACAGTTGCCCCGCCTGGGGTCGGTGAAGATCTCCTGCCCCTTCCTCCAGTCGCCCATGAGCTTGCCGCCTTCGGGGTACTGGATGAGGGCCCGCTGCTCGGCCAGGAAGGTGGGGAGGAGGTTGGCGGGGAGCCTGTCCCGGTGCTGGGAGCAGAGGGCCTGGGCTTTGTCTTGGGCCAGCATCACCCTGGCGAACTCCGTCCCCCCGTCCCGGACGGCCGCTTCCAGGCGGGCCCGGAAGGGCCCCACCTGGGAAAGCCCCAGGCCGAGAAGCAATAGGCCCACGACCAAAATCCCTTTTCGCTTCATCCCCCTACCTCCGGCATGCGGTAGTTGCGCCCCAAAACCTTCACGTTGGGCTCGGGCAGGACGCGCACCCGGCCCACGGACTTCAGGTAGGCGGCCAGGAGCTCGTAGATGGGCTTGGGCTCGTGCCCCGGCTTGGCCTCTCCTGCCCGCTGGAGCCTCCCCCCGTACGAGGCCACCAGGTAGCGGCGGCCCGGGTCCAGGGGCCTGCCGTTCACCTCCAGGTCCCGGATGCGGCTTCCCGTGGGGGCGTCAGGGTCCAGGGCGTAGCGGAGGCCCACGGTGCGGCTCACGTCCCCACCCTGCTGGTAGAAGGGGTCGGGGGTGAAGACGTTGCTGGCGATGTCCTCCAAGACGCTCCGGATCTGCTCCCCCCGGAGGTAGAAGAGGTAAAGCTCGGGGTAGGTGAAGCCCAGGTAGGCGTAAAGGTGGTCCCAGGTGATGGCCTGGCCCGGCAGGACCGTGGTCCCCCAGCGCACCGCCGGGCTGAAGACCACCTCCACCTCCGGGTAGACCGCCCGCACCGCCTCCCCCACCAGCTGGTCAAAGGTGGAGTAGAGGGTGTCCCGTTTGTAAAGGAGGGTTTCCGTGACCGCCAGGGGCTCAAAGAGGTGCGCCCTGTGGGGGGCCACCTGGGCCTCGAGGAAGGCCTCCACATCCTCGGCCTTGGGGAGGTGCTGGGCCAAAACGGGCAGAACCCGCACCCGGAGGTTGGCGATCCCTCCCTTGCGGAGCCTGAGGTCCACCCGCATGAGGGCCTTGCCCGCGGCGCTTCCCGCCACGATCCAGGTCTTCCCCACCCGCCAGGGCAGGGGGGTGAGGTCGTGGGTGTGGCCGGAGAGGATGAGGTCAATCCCCTCCACCCTTTCGGCCAAGGCGGCATCCAGCTGCAGGCCGTTGTGGGAGAGCAAGACCACGGCGTCCGCCCCCTCGGCCCGGGCGCTTCGCACCGCCTCCCTTAGCCTCCGCTCGTCCAGGGCAAAGGAGAGCCCTTCGGTGAGCTCCTCCGGGTGGGCCACCTTGACGTAGGGGTAGCTGGCCCCCACCACGGCCAGGGCGTAGGCTCCCACCTGGTGGATGCGGTAGGCGGGAAAGAGAGGATCGCCGAAGAGCTCGTCCACGATGTTGTAGGAGAGAAGCTCCCCCTGGAAGCCCTGGAGGAGTTCCTCCACCCTCCCCCGCCCCAGGGTCCACTCCCAGTGGGAGACCATGTGGTCCACCCCCACCAGGTTCTGCCAGTCCACGATGGCCTTGCCCTGGGTGAGGAGGGAAAGCCCCGAGTTGGTCCAGGTATCCCCCCCGTCCAGGAGGAGGACCTTGCCCCCCCCGGCCTCCGCCTGGGCCCTCTGCTGGCGGATGAGGGCGGTCAGCGGGCTAAGCCCTCCGATGGGGCCAAAGGCCCGGGCCAGCTCCACGAAGTCCAGGTGGGAGAGGAGGTAGGCCAAGGGAGTCTTCCGCGCCACCCCGTAGCGGCGGAGGATGGCCTCCCCCGTGAGGTACCCGGGGCGGCCCATGAGGGGCTTGGGGGCGATGAGGTTAGGGGGCTCCATGAAGTAGTGGGGGAAGGCCTGGGCGTGGAGGTCGGAGAAGTAAAGGAGGGTGGCCTCCCCGTAAGGAGGGAGGTCGTAGAGGCGCTTGGGGTCCTCCAGCACCTGGGCTAACGCCCTAGGGGAGAGGCCCGCCAGGGCAGAGAGGAGAAAGAGGAGCTCCCTGCGGTTCATTTAGACCCCACGGCTGGCTTGGTGTTGAAGTCGGACTCCGGGTCCAGGAGGTAGGCCACCACGTGGGCGATCTCCTCCGGGGTGAGCCCCCCCAAGGCCCCGAAGCGGTACATGACCGTGCAGGGGAAGTAGGCCCAGGCGTTGTAGATGACCTCGTAAGTGTAGCGCTGGATGGCCTCCGACTGGCCCCGGTTCAGGCCGTACTTCTCCAGGCTGGGCCCCACGTCCCCGCCCAGGTGGACCGGGGAGCCAAAGTGGCAGGAGAAGCAGTTCGCCTTGCGAAGGTCGTTGTAGATCTCCCCCCCTTTACGCCAGTCCCCCATGAGCTTCCCGTCGGCGGGGTATTTGATCAGGGCCCGTTGCTCCTCTAGGAACTGGGGCAGAAGGTCGGCGGGGAGGCGGTTTCTGTGGATGGAGCAGAGGGCCTGGTCGGGGCGCTGGCCCGTAAAGGCCTCCGCATAGGTCCTGCCCCCTGCCTGGATGAGCTTAAGCTCCTCCTCGGTAAAGTAGCGCTGGGCCAAGGCCAAGGCTAAGATCAGCAAGGCCAAAAGGAAGAGGAAAGTTTGCCTCATACACCCTCCTCACCGCACGAAGGCGGGCCACTCCTCCACCACCGCCCCATTGGCTTGATAGGCCATGAAAAGTTGCAGGGCCAAAACGGGAAGGGAGTAGAGCTCAGGACCAGGATGGCCCACCACGGTATAGCAGGCCCGGATGCGGTCCTGCATGGTCCAGGCCTGGTCGTTGGAGTAGCGGTAGGCGGGCCAGTTGGTCCAGGACTTGTCCTTGCCCAGGACGTCGGCGTAGCGCAGGACCCCAGCCCGCCTCCCCACGTAGGTCACGTGGCAGGTGGCGCAGCCAAAGTCCCGCCGGCCGCTCCGGGCGTAGAAGAGCTTCTCCCCCAGGGCATAGAGCTCCCGTTCCTGGGGGAAGAGGAGGCGCACCTGGATCCTGTGCCCGGTGGACTTGCTGGCGATGTAGAAGGCGATGGCCACCACCTCGGAGCGCCTGATCTGCTCCGGCTTGAAGCCCTGAACCCGGGTCATGCAGGTGAGGATGCGGCTGTCCAGGTCCTCCACCTTGCCCGTGTCCAGGAAGTAGCGGGGAAGCCGGGCGGCGGCCCCCTCCAGAACCCCCTTGCCCAAGCCGAAGTCGCACTCCGCCATGGTCCTGCCCGAGGGGCCCTTGCGGTTAAAAAGCTCCTCCCCCTGGGCCACGACGAGCTCCGTGGGCAGGATCCCCGCCGTTTGCAGGAGAAGCTCCCTTTGCCTTTTCGCCTCCTCCCGAGGGTCCACTTCCCCTTGGGCCAGCCCTATCCCTAAAAGGAGAAACATCAGGCCTACCTGCCACCCTTTGCCCATAGGCCACCTCCATAAAGGCGCCCGGTCTCCCGGGCGCCCACGCTTACGCCAGCTCCAGCTTGACCGTACCCTCGCCCGTGTCTCCGCTGGTGTCCTTGAGCCTCACGGTGAAGGTCCCCGGCTTCTCCGCCTTGAACTTGAAGCCGTAGAGGGGGTTGGCGCTGGTGGAGGGGCCGGGACGGGCCTCCGCCACCTTCTCCCCTTCAAAGAAGACCTCCACCAGGTTGATGTAGTCGGCGGGGATCAGGTTGCCCCGCTCGTCCCGACGGGTGCCGGGCTCGTTGGGGTGCTGGGCCACCGCCTGCAGCCGGAACTCCTCGCCCGCCTTGGGCTTGGCCGGGGTCAGACGCACAATGACGCGAATGCTCATGGCTTACCTCCTTAACCGCACCCGCCCACGGTGACCCGGGTGCTGGCCGAGGCCAGCAGGAGCTTGCCGTCCGCCGTTTCCACCACCGCCCGGATGGCCGAGGTCTCCGCCAGGCGGACCCGGGTGGCGTAGTAGGGCAGGGCCTTCATGGGCATGAAGCTCGCCAGCCTTGGGGTGGGGTTCTTGTCGGCGAAGAGGTGGATGGCCTTGACCTGAGCGGAGGGCAGGTTCACCTCCACCTCAGCGGGCACGTTGGCCCCGCTTTCGGCGATGGCGGGCATGGTGAGCTTAACCAGATTAGAGGGGGTGAGGTCCTTGAACCCCTTGCCCAGGGCCTCCTTCAGGGCCTTCTCCAGGTTGGCCAGGTCCTCGCCCTCGAGGGCCTGCGCCTTCACAGGAAGGCCAGAGAGGGCTACAGCCCCTAGGGCCATGCCGGTAGCCTTTAAAAACGCTCGCCTATCCACACGCACCTCCTTTGGCGCACACCTGGCGCAGCTCCTCCAGGAACTGCGCCCGGGGCCGGCTGCCAAAAAGCCGGCCCACCTCCTCCCACGCCCCCTTGCGGAAGGCGAGGAAGACAAAGCTGGGAACCCCAGGCACCCGGAAGCGCCGGGCCAGGTCCTGCCCCTCGGGAGTAGCGGTGCTCACGGAGGCCACCACGTAGCGGCCCCGCAACAAGGCGTCCACCTGGGGGTCGGAAAGGACGAAGGTGTTCATCTGGTCGCAGTAGGGGCAGGCAGGGCTATGGAAGTAGACCAAAAGAAGCCGTCCGTGGGCCTGGGCCAGGGCCTGGGCCTCGGCAAAGGGGTACCAGCGGCCGAAGTCGGGGGAGGCCAAGGCGAAGCCCAGGAGCATCAGAAGGGCGACCGTTTTGCGCATGGACATCACCGCATACACCGCCCGGGTACACCCGAGGACATTTGTACCTTACCAAAGCAGTCAGGGAAATGTCAAGGCAAAGAGTCGCTCAGGACACCTTTTTGTGAAGCTCTTCCCGAGGGCTTTGGCCCCTCACTAAAGAAAACCGCGGGAGAGTATACACCCCTACGGTGTATCTAGCGGAAAGTGCTGGGTTAAGAAAACCTAAGGGCTACACCCCTTGACGGGGTATGGGAGGACGTATACCCTGGGCCTGGGAGGGTTTAAAGATGAAAAAGGCCTTAACGGTTTTCCTCCTTCTTGGCGGCCTGGCCCTGGCCCAGGCGGACGGCGCCAAGCTCTACGCCCAGTGCGCGGGGTGCCACCAAGCGAACGGGCAAGGCATCCCCGGGGCCTTCCCGCCCCTTGCGGGCCACGTGGCGGAGATCCTCTCCAAGGCGGGGGGCCGGGAGTACCTGATCAGGGTCCTCCTTTGGGGCCTCCAGGGCCCGATTGAGGTGAGGGGCATGAGGTACAACGGGGTCATGCCCGGCTACGCCCAGTGGAAGGACGAAGAGATCGCCGCCGTCCTCAACCACATCGCCACCGCCTGGGGGGACGACAAGAAGGTGAAGGGCTTCAAGCCCTTCACCGCCGATGAGGTGAAGAAGCTCCGGGCCCAAAGGCTCACGCCCCAGCAGGTGCTGGAGGAAAGGAAGAAGCTCGGGCTCAAGTAGGCCCACAACCCTCTGGGCTCCGGGGCCTGGCCCCGGGGCCTTTGCTTTAATGGGAGGGTGCTGGCCCTCGCCCTCAAGAAGGCCTTTCCCGGCTTCCGGCTGGAGGTGGCCCTCGAGGTCCAGGAGGGGGAGGTCCTGGCCCTTTTGGGCCCATCGGGAAGCGGGAAGAGTACCCTCCTCAAGCTGGTGGCGGGCCTCCTCTCCCCAGAGGAGGGGTTTGTGCGCTTCGGGGGAATGGACCTCACCCCTCTGCCCCCGGAAAGGCGGCACGTGGGCTTTCTCTTCCAGGACTACGCCCTCTTCCCCCACCTCACCGTGGCGGAGAACATCGCCTTTGGCCTCCTCGAGGCCCGCTGGCCTAAGGCGGCCCGGGAGGAGCGGGTGAGGAAGCTTCTTGAACGCATGGAGCTCACCCCCCACGCCAGGAAGCGCCCCCAGGAACTCTCCGGCGGGGAGCAGCAAAGGGTGGCCCTGGCCCGGGCCCTGGCCCCAAGGCCCCGCCTCCTCCTCCTGGACGAGCCCCTGGGGGCCCTGGACCTGAGGCTTAGGGAGGAGCTCCTTTTCTTCCTGCGCCGCACCTTGCGGGAGGAAGGGGTTACCACCCTCCTGGTCACCCACGACCAGGGGGAGGCTTTCCTCTTGGCCCACCGGGTGGCCCTCTTGCGGGAGGGCAGGCTGGTGCAGGTGGGTAGGCCCGAGGAGGTGTACGCCCGCCCCAAGGATGCCTGGACCGCCCGCTTCCTGGGGCACAAAAACCTCCTCTCCCCCACCGAGAGCCAAGCCCTTGGCCTAGCCCCCAGACCCCACCTCCTTCCCCCCATGGCCCTTTCCCTAGGGGGTCCCCTCGAGGGGGTGGTGGAGGAGCGCCTCTTCTTTGGCCCCCGGGTGGGGCTTTGGGTGCGGACAAAGGGGGTCCGGCTCTACCTCGAGGCCCCCGAGGGCCCCGAGGAGGGAGAAAGGGTGAGCCTTCACCTGGACCTTCCCCAGGCGGTAGCCTTGGAAGCATGAGGCTGGCCCTTCTCCTGGGAGGCCCCCTCCTGGTCACCGAGAAGCTCAGGAAGAGGCTGGAGGCATTCCACCTCTGGGCGGCCGATTCCGGAGGCAGGCACGCCCTGGAACTGGGGCTTCCCCTGGAGCTCTGGCTAGGGGACATGGACTCGAGCCCACCCTGGCTCCAGGAAGCCCTTCCCGCTCCCAAAGTCCTCCTTCCCCCAGACAAGGACCTCACGGACGGGGAAGCCCTGGTGAGGAAAGCCCTGGAGGCGGGTCCCGAAGAAATCCTCCTTTTGGGCGCCCTGGGGGGGCGGTTGGACCACACCCTGGCCCACTTGGAGCTGGCCTTCGTCCTTCAAGAAAAGGGCATCCGCGTGGAGCTCACCGACGGGCTCACCCAAGCCCTCCCTCTCCTGGCGGGCCACCACACCATCCCCTTGGCGGCCGAAACCCCCTTTAGCCTTCTCCCCTTCCCCGAAGCTGCCTTGGGGATTGAGGGGGCTCGTTGGAACCTGCCCCCCACCTTCTTAAGGGCCACCACCCGCACCCTGGAAAACCGTGCCCTAGGCCCCCTTCGGATTCAGGTACAGGAGGGAAGGGCCCTGCTTTTGCTTTTTTCCGGCCCCTGACTTCTTCATCCCTTCGCGTGCCACCTCAATAGTCCCACCCCGGCCATCTTGAGCAAGATGGGGCTACGGATGAGGCTGTAGACCAGCAGGATGAGGTTCACCCTGGCCACCAAACCCCTGTGGGACCGGGGTGCTTACCCCCCTTGACAATGTTCTTTTGCTCTGGTAGATTTTTCTTTGCGCTGCCCGGTGGGTGGCGGGGGATCTTGAAAGCTGGGGTGGATGGATGGAAGCCACGGGCCACGTGTTGAGCGTGGTCCTTGAAGGGTCAAGATGC
>Ga0308405_1000243_pt1 | contig 34930 bp, 35 predicted proteins | sample HotsprSampleMS13_FD_203473 | JGI IMG/M metagenome (GOLD analysis project Ga0308405, IMG submission 203473) | Hot spring phototrophic mat microbial communities from Mushroom Spring, Yellowstone National Park, Wyoming, United States - 20060912_MS13 ...
AACACTTAAATATGAGAACTAAGAATCTGCACACTCTTTAAACCATCCACATTGATACGGACCAAGAACAATTTTGTGATCATGAATATATGGCAATTTATTTTCGATAATATCCACCAAAGGAAATACTATATCAAGCCTTGCAAGAAAAGCGATGTCAACGATTTGCGTTTCGTCAGAAAAATTAGCAAGCACAAGCATCTTATCCTCTTTAAAAGTACGAACATATGCAAGTATGTGTTCATTACCCACATCAACAAGTTCCAGAAACCCCAAAGGCAACAAAGTTTTTTCTCTATGACGCAAAGAAATGAGCTTTTTAACCAGAGAGAATACTTGTCCTTCAGGAGAGAGTGGATCTTTTTGAACAGATTGGAGCTTTTTCCAATCAAATTTTCCTCGATGAACCCATCGAGTATCATTGGCGTATTTTTTCTCCTCACGAAAAGAATAATCATTCAACGTCGCTATTTCGTCTCCATAATAGAGAAGAGGAACACCCTTAAAAGACAAAAGAATCTTAAACAACAATTTAATCCTCTCGGTGGCTTTCTGAATAGCCTCAAAATCATCTTCAATAAGAGCTTTTTCAAGCCCGGCTAGTGAGGCAAGAGTACCCGAAATTCGTACATCTCCCGTTCGTGGATTTGGCATAAAAGGGAGCCCTTTTGCCCAAGAACCCGGAAAATTACCAAGATAGAAATCTGCCAAAAAACGCCGGTGAGCGAAAGGATTGTAACCCACTTCCATTGCATCCCTATCTTCAAAACTCAAACCTATATCATCATGACAACGAATATAGTTAACCCAACTCACACAAGAAGGCAGTTCCGGTTGCTTGGAAACAGTTTTAGATAATAACTTAACATTTCTTGTTGCCAAAGCATCCCATAAACAAACCATTAATGAAGCATTATAAGCAAGATCACATTCTTTTCCTATAGCATGCCCCTCTCCAAAATATTTAACAATATCAAGAGGTTGAACAATAGCCTCTGCTAAAAACAAAACACCTGGAGCTACAATTGAAACACACGCCTTTAAAATTTGAGTAATTTTGTGGACTTCGGGCTCATTTTGGCAAGAAGTACCAATTCTCTTCCATAGATATGGAATAGCATCAAGACGTAAAATATCCACACCCAAGTTTACTAAATAGAGCATAATTCCCGTCATTTCGCGAAGTACATTTGGGTTAGTATAATTCAAGTCCCATTGGTAAGAATGAAAAATTGTCATTACCCATTTCTGTATCTCTGGTAGGTAAGTAAAATTTCCCGGGGAAGTCTCTGGAAAAATTTCAGGCATAGTTTTTTCAAAAAGAGAAGGAATTGTTCTATCAGGAAACATGTAATAGAATTGCTGATAGTACTCATCTCCCTCTAAAGCTTTCTTTGCCCATTCATGCTGATTTGATGTATGATTCAACACAAAATCAATCATAATATATATATTATCTTGTTTCAATTCCAATGCCACTTTTGAAAAATCATCCATAGTACCAAGGCCAGGAATCACCTGGTAATAATCAGCAATTGCATAACCCCCATCGTTTTCCTCTTCTGGTGCAAGAAAAAAAGGCATAATATGAATAAAACCCACACCCAAATCTTTTAGATAATCTTTATGCTTCAAGATATTTATTATGTTTCCACACCAACGATCCACATAAAATATCATCCCCACCATATTCCTTTCAAAAAACCAATAAGGATTTCTCTCTCTTTTTTTATCAATCTCTTTTAGCAAAGGATTTCGAGAAACATAAAAATTCAATAGCATTATGCACAGATTATAAAATTGACTCTGCCATTCCCTATTTGCTCCATAAATCCACCGATAATTCTCAAATAGGTCCTGAAAAACCAAACCAAATCTTAGGAGAAAAGTTTCATCAACACTCTCTCCGAATTCTTTTTTAAGTTTTTCTACTATTTCACCAAATGTTGCTTGTGTATATTTCATAGAAAAACCCTTCCTTAACCACCAAATTATATAATAGTTCCTGAGGGAATCCAGGCATTCTTGTGAACGACAACTATTCCATCAACAATCGAAAACATTTCTCCTCTAAAATGCTGCACATTTTCTTTATTCACAATCTTAACACCATCATCAATGCGAGCATTTTTATCAACAATAGCATTTTTGATAATACAATTTTCTCCAATGCCAATTTTTTCATCATAATAATCAGATCCCATAATCACTGAGGATTGAATTACACACCCTCTTCTTATAATACTTCTCACCCCTATAACAGAGTTTTCTATAGAAGAATTCAAAACCTGACTACCAGGAGACAAAAGCACATTATTCAACTCACTCTCTACGATTTGCGCAGGAGGCAAAAAGCGAGGATGTGTAAAAAAAGGAAAATCTTCATCATACAGCTTAAACGTTGAGTCAAGCTTTGTCATATCAATATTTGCTTTATGATAAGAAGAAATAGTTCCTATGTCTTCCCAATAACCATTATGTTCATACATATAACAAACATAATTTTTCAGCATATAGGGAATAAACTCTTTTCCAAAATCCATTATCTCTTTATTTTTCATCAATTCATCAAACAAGACTTCTGCATCAAAAAGATAAATCCCCATTGAACCCAAATACTTACCTTCATTTTTGTTAAAACCTCTCATTATGAGAGTTTTTTCTGTCTGAGGTTTTTCTAAAAAATCCACTATTTTACCTTCATCAGAAACCTTCAGTACCCCAAAGCGAGAAATTTCTTCTTGACCAATAGGAAGAGCACAAAGTGTAAGATTAGCCTTTTTCTCCTCATGAAGAGAAAGAACAGAAGAAAAATCCATTCGATACAACTGATCTCCTGCTAAGACTAAAATATACTTTGGCTTAAAAACCTTCAAATGCTTTATCGCTTTTCTCACGGCGTCAGCAGTTCCTTCCGAAAAACCTCCTAATTGCCCCTCTTCTGTCAATTCAGAAGCAAGAATATCCACAAAACCCTCATGAAACATATCAAAACGATAAGTTTGAACAATATGACGGTTGAGTGATGCTGAATTATACTGCGTAACAACAAAAATCTTATTAATTCCCGAATTAATACAATTGCTAATAGGAACATCAACAATACGATAATTTCCCCCAAAAGGTACTGCAGGTTTACTCCTTTCCTTAGTTAATGGATAAAGACGTGTTCCCTTTCCTCCTCCCAAAATAACAGCCAAACAATCATTTCTTTTTTTCTTTACACAACTCATAATCTACCTCCTTTTTCTTGAAGAAACTTTTCATAACTGTAAACTGCAGAAAGAAAGGCACTTGACCACAATTGATAAGGATTGGATTCAGTGGCACTTCCACCCTCAACACCATATGCCATGCCTTCAAAACCTTTTTCTGTAACTCGCCAACTCCACAATTCGGAAGTAGAAAAGTTCACGGCGTTCTTCAACATATCCCAAACCAATGCCAACGTTCTTTCTATTTTTTCCATCAGACGAGAATCACTATTTCGTTCCTTAAAGAGTTTATATTGCCTTAAAAAACCTTGCAGAAACATAACCATTTGCCAACCCCATACCACGGAACCATGATAAGCACGTCGATCAAGAGCCCAAAAAAGTATTTCATCAGAAGAAAGAGCGGGATTGGCTACAACAATTCCGTAGGGTGTAGCTAGACCTGCTGGATAGGGAAGAGTAACCCAGAAGATTATATCCTCTAATTCTTCCTCCGACAATTCTCCAAAAAAAAGTGCAAAAGCCAGATCCGAGTGTAAAACATCAACTTTGTTTCCCTTATCATCAAGGGAAAGTGCATAAAAAAAAGCCTCTTCCTTTCCTCGCAAAGAAGTAAACCACTCACAAAACATTTTTTTATCCGAAGGAAATTGTTGAAACAATAGTTGTATTTCTCTGTTTTCTCTTTCTCTATTCCTATCATTGAAGTAAGAATTTCTTAACAATTCCTCCTTTATCCAACGTCGCTTCGCATATTTTTCCTTAGGTATTTGCCAATAAATTTTCTCTATATGTTCTAAACTAGGAGTCCAATGATTTTTATAGTAAACCAAAATATCAAAAAGCTCCGCCGCTGTTATCTTTTTTTGATAATATTTTTTTGCATTTTCCCAGCACAAAATAAGTTGATCCATTCTTTTTTCATTCAAATATACCATCAATGATGGAAATTTTTTCTTGTTCTTTAATAAAAATTTTCGAAAAACAATAGCATCCTCAGAAAACAAAAACCGTTTAATCTCCTGCAAAGCAACAGGAACAAAAACACCATTTACGCTATAAGGATATTTCCCAAACCCCAAACCTTGAGAGGAATCTCGCCAATCCCCAACAAAAATATCTTTAATTCCTACAAGATCCTTCCAAGAAGAGGACAAACCAAATTTAGCAGCCTTTGACAAACAAAAATCCATATTCTTAAGAATTGCTACAATATTCTTTTTATGAGGAGAAAAATTATCTTTAAATAAAAAATCTTTCCTATGTTCGGGACTAAGCTGCCAGAACCACGAAGCAAAGGCTAAAGGAAGAAGAAAATCATCATCCACCATTTTATAATCATAAACAGCATTGTCTAAATTTTCCTCTATTGTGTTTATAAAACGATCATCCTGCAAACCGGAAAGCAAACGAATCAATTCTATTCGACGAAAAACAGCTTGATCTCCCACATCTTCTTCATGAGCTACCCAACCTAAAGGAGAAAGCCTATCCAAAACTGATTGAATTGCAATTTCACGCCAATCTGATGAAGTTACTGGCTGCAACAATAAAGAAGAAAGCAAACTATCTCTCCCAAAATAAGTCAAAAACCTATAAGATCCAGCAACTATCTTCTCTTTAAAAGAGAGAAAATTCAACGCTTCTTTAGCTCTTTGCATACCTTGATAATACCAAGAATGAGAAGAGATGTTTTGAAAAAACACCCTAAAATCATCTTGAAAAATTTTTTCAGTAGCCAAACCCATTTCCTTTCTTCGTTTAAACTTCATTATAATTCTTATCTTCTGCTCTTTTTCTTTCCATTTGATAATAGGAAATAAATCCCCCTCGCAACTCTCACATTCTACTTCTCCTTCGAATTCCATCTCTAACTCATACGCAGTTTTGCCATCAAATGAAAATCGGTAAAAACGAACACGGCGATTCCCCTCCCTCTCCATAATGGGGTAAACAAAACCTTCTGCATTTAGTTGTTTTCGATCTGCATACTCTCTCGAAACCAATTCCCGATACTGCGTAGCTTCTTCATATTCAAGATCCCGAATGGCTCGCACTGAATCCATACATATTGACCGAAATTTCATAAAACTCTGATCTCTCACCCTTATATCAAACCAAATCCCCCACGTTCCCTGTGAGGAGGAAAGCCCCCCGTATTCTCCTACTTCCATGGCCCCAAAAAATGGTGAAAAATCCAAAGCTATACCCGAGTTTCCTGCAGCAGTACACACAATAATCTTACCTTCATCTGCAACGATCAGATGATATCTGTTTCCCTCTTCTTCTATAAAGAGGTTATAATTTTTTCCTTCTCGAAAAGAGTTAATATGCATATATTTATCTCCTTTTCTATCATGCGACAACTAATCTTTAAGTCCTGAAAAACTAATTCCCTCCACAAAATAACGCTGAAACAAGAAAAAGAGTATTAAAACAGGCAATGCTGCTACTACTGCCCCAGCGAGAAGGGGTCCCCAATCATAGGCACCAGCAGCATACGTTTTCTGAAAACTATTCAACCCCACCGTTAATGGAAACTTGTCCGCCGGACTCGTAATAATAACGAGTGGTCCAAAGAAATCATTCCATGCACTTTGAAAAAATAAAATAGCAACAGCACCTATAGCTGGTTTTGCTAACGGTAGAGCAATATGGAAGAAAATCTGATAAGTTGAAGCTCCATCAATACGTGCCGATTCTTCATATGATGCTGGCAAGCTTTCAAAAAATTGTTTAAACATAAAAACTGCAGAAGCTGCCACGAGCCCCTGGAGGATAAGACCTGCATAGGTATTCAACAATGTATCTATACCAAACAATTTCGAAAATCCCCACAAACCATCCCTCAAAATAAGATAATTGGAAATAAAAGTCACCTGGCCCGGAACCATCATAGAAAATAACATTAAGCCAAACAATAAATCCTTTCCCCAAAATTTCAAGCGAGCAAGAGCATATCCGGCCATCGAAGCAAACAAAACCGTTGTTATCACTTTGAGAAATGAGTACAGAAAAGAGTTAAAAATCCACTTGTAAAAAAGAGCTTTTCCATCAATACGACTATAATTTTCACCAAATACGCGATTATATTGATGGAAAACATAAGGAATCACTCCTCCGCTTATATTATTCCATCCCTGAAGCCTCCCTCTCCTTTCTATTCTGTTAGGAGCAAGAGTAGCAGATACAAAATTCATTCCACTTTCAACTGTTATATCAACAGGCACTCTTTCAAAAGTATACTCCGATAAATTGGTTACTATAACTTCAAAAGTTACATAATAATTACTTTCTCCGTGTTTCCTTCTTTCCTTCTCCCGTACCGATGCTATCATATAATCCCCTGCCAATCGCTCATCCCTCAGCATTTGTCCTCCTGCAAAACGAGTTCGCTTAGGGACCTCTACAGAAGGCAAAACAATATCACTCTCATCTTCCACGGCATACGTTACTTCAAAAACTACTTTTCGAAATGATTCAAATGAACCCCAAAAACCACTTTTACCAGCCTGCTTTGCAAGAGAATATGCTCCACTCCAGTTTTTGGGTTGCAACTGTGCCGTAGTAAGACGAGGAGGCCATTCGGTAGGATTATCTTTAAAACTGGAAATAAACCCAAAAACGAATGGCCCCATAAAAAAGAGGGAAACTAAGAGAAGGACAATATAAAAACTCAAAACAATAATCCACTTATTTGAAGAAAGCTGAAACTTTTTATCCATATTCCTCCTCCTTTAGTCTTTATAAAACTTTTTCTGAAAAAACACCACAATCAATGTCAAAAAACCAAGAATAAATGCTGCCGCTGCAGCGAGACCGACATTCGCTATTCCCGAGGAAGAAAATACATTTGTATACACATAGTATGCAAGAGTAATAATGGACTCAAGAGGAGCACTATTTCCTACAACGGCAACTTGATCAAACATTTGAAGTGTGCCAATAAAACCTAACGTCATCACAAGAAATGTTACTCTTGAAAGCTGAGGAACAGTAATATAAAGAAATTTTTGAAAAGAAGTAGCACCATCAACCTCTGCCGCCTCATACAACTCTGCGGGTATATCCTGAAGTCCCGCAAGGTAGAGAATACTCATAGTAGGAATAGTTGTCCATATATTTAAACACATAATAGCAAAAAGAGGACGTGGAATAAAACCAAACAATAATTCCCTTGTGTTAATCCAGATAATGTCTACAGGTGAAGTTTCAGCTATAGGCAAAATCTTGAAATAAGCAAGAATAATGGCTAACAACAAAGCCCCTGTAAAACTTACCACCAAAACTCGACTATCACCGTAACTAATTTCCCCTTCTTCTTTCCCGCGAAGCCACAGATAAACAATGAAATAGAGAAACAAAAAGGCCCCCAAAAAAACAATAAAATAATTAACGTACTGCTTTACAAAAGTAAAAAGATAATTAATAAGACCCTGTCGTTGAAATAACCACAGGAAAATAAGAGTAATCACAACACTTGCTGTTACACTTGGCATATAATAAATTGTTCGAAAAAATCGAATTCCTTTTATTTTCTGATTCATAAGAAGAGCCAATAAAAGTGCTCCTATTGTTTGCACAACTGTAACAACAAATGAAAATACTATGGTATTTCTCAAAGCTAGCAAAAAAGTAGACTGCTTAAATATATTAATATAGTTGGCAAGACCTATAAAGTCAGGTTTATCAAAAAGATTGTAATTTGTCAGACTATAATAAAAAGTGCGCACAGCAGCATAACCAAAAAACACAATAAGAGAAAACAAAAACGGTGCTAAAAACACATAAGGAGCCGTTTTTTCTATGAAAAAGCTCTTATAATCCTCCCATTTCCAACCTTTTCTCCTTTCACTTTTCACATCCTTTTTTGTAGCAAACATACTTTCCCTCCTTTCAAACAAATCATAACATTTACTGTCATATAATCCTACCTTATCCTTTACACGCCATAATAATCATTCTTTCTGCTGCCCGAAGGCAGCAGAAAGAAGATGGAGGTTCCTATTTTTTAACCTTTTCACGAAGCTCTTTCATTTTAATAGCAAGCTGAGCATTTGCTTCTTTAATAGCTTTTTCAGGAGTTTTCTGCCCACTCATAACCTCTGTCATAGCAGTGTTAATGGGTCCCATCCATTCTCCTCCATAAATCTGGAAGAAAAATGGTTTTACATACTTATCACTTGCTCCACGAAATACAACATAGTTAGCCTGGGCAGCAGGCTCTTGCTTTTTGAAATAAGGATTATTAATCAAAGCTTTTCTGCTGGGAAGAGCCAACCCTCTTTCCAAAACAAACTGTTGAGCCTCTGGAGAAGTTAAAAGCTCAAGTACCTGAAAAGCCTCTTTCTTCACCTTCGACCCAGCATAGATTCCCCATGCCACAGTAAAGATAAAATTGCCTCGCTCCTTGGTCTTTGGACTCTTAGGAAGAAGTGTTGCACCATATTTAAGATTGGGGGCATTATCTTTCAAGAAACCAAGAATCCAAGCTCCTTCAATACACACAGCCACTTTTTCTGTAGCAAAAGCACCACCTCCCCAGCCCTGACCAATATCTCCAGGCATTACTCCTAGTCCTTTTTTCTTCAAACCTGTATACCAATTAAAAGCTTCAACAAACTTTGGATCTTCAAGGTTAGAAGTATCATTCACAATAGGTTCCCAACCATTAGCATATGCAAAAGCTCCCATGCGAGCAAAATCTGGAGCCAAAGCCATGCCCTCTACATTTTTTACTTTAGACTTCACTTCTTTCAATTTTGCCTCAAGAGTATCCCAGGTATCATTTTCATCAGGATATTTCACCTTGGCCTCATCAAAAATATCCTTGTTATAAAATAGCGCAAGCGTATTAAAATCCTTAGGGATACCATACACTTTACCATCAACTGTAAAGGCATTGATAAGAGAAGGAATAATATCCTCCTTCTTCAAAATCTTTGAAGAAGCAAGATAGCTATCAAGAGGTTCAACTCTTCCACTCTTGATCACATTTTGAGCCCAGAAAATATCCATGTAAAAAAGATCTGCTACTGTACCCGCCGAGAGAGAATTGAGCAAAACCTGCTGATAATCTCCCTGTACAGGTTCGTAAACCACCTGAATTCCTTTAAGCTTCGGTGTAACAAATTTCTGGATGAGCTCTTCCACAATATTTTGATCAATACCGCCAAAACCCATAATCCTCACCTTCACCTGACCAAACACCGAAGCAAACAACAAACACCACATCACTACCATCGACCACACCATTAAACTCTTTTTGGATTGCATACCAACCTCCTTTCTTTTTTGTTTTTGTAAGCGCTTACATTTTTATTATAACACAGAAAATTTTTCTGTCAAGTATTTCTGCAAAAATTTTCTAAAAATTTTTAGTGTCATCCTCTTAAAATTATTAAACAACCATTCTCCCAAAACAGTACCATTACCACATTGAAACAGGACAAAAAAGCAAAAAAATTCCCCAATCACCGATTGACTTTTCCTCCCATTCCCCCTATACTAAAACCACTACAACAGCGGAGCAAACCATGAAAGGTGTTATCATTGCAGCGGGATATGGTAGTCGATTTTTGCCCATTACCAAAACGCTTCCCAAAGAGATGCTTCCCCTTTATGACAAAACACTCCTCGACTGTATCCTCGATGAATTTGAACAGGCTTCTATCACCGATGTGGTTATCATCACCAGTCGAAGAAAAAAAGTGCTTGAAGACTACCTTGACAGGGAAGTAGAATTGGAAGGTGTCTTTAAAGAAGAAAACAAACAAAAGCAACGAGAAAGCATCCGCCCACGAAACCTCAATATCGCTTTCATTCGTCAGCAAGAGATGAAAGGAACAGGGAACGCCCTTCTCCTCCTCAAACCGTGGATAAACAACGAACCTTTTATTGTTGCCTATCCCGATGATATTGTTCTTCACCCACAGGGCATCTCCCACCAACTCATACAAGCCTACAAACAAAAACCTGCCAACTACCTCGTTGTCCGCGAAGAAAACGAAAACATCAGTCGCTATGGGGTTATCGATAGCACCGAAGAAGCTGGCAAGCTTCGTGTGAACCGAATCGTCGAAAAGCCCAAACCCGAAGAAGCCCCAAGCCACTGGGTTTCCATTGGGAGATACCTCTTCCAACCCGAAATTCTTGACCTTCTCGAAGAAGGATGGAAACACCACAGAGAGGGGGAGTTTTACCACATCGATGCCATCAACACCCTTGCTCGCCAAGGCAAAGTATACGCCCTCCCCATGGAAGGCACCATGCTTGATACAGGAGAACCAGACAGCTATCTCTACTCGCTTCTCCTCTACTGTCAAAAACACCCCAAGGCTTCCCTTGTTCTCAAAAAATTCTTTGAAAACGACTACCAAGAAGGAGTCAAAGCATGATCCGCAATCAATGGTATATTGTCCTCGAATCCCACGAAGTAAAAAAAGGCCAACTCGTAGGAGTAACACGCTTTGGTGAACGAATGGTCTTCTGGCGAGACACTACAGGGAAGCTTGTTTGCTTTAAGGACAAGTGTGTGCATCGTGGGGCATCACTCGCCATTGGCAAACACTACGGAGACGAAATAGCCTGCCCCTTCCATGGGTTTCGATATGATAAAAGCGGCAAGGTAACCCTCATCCCTGCCAACGGGAAGTCTTCTGAAGTTGCCTCCTATTTTCACATCCAAACCTATCCACTCTTTGAAAAATTTGGCTGGGTTTTTCTCTGGTGGGGAGATCAGCAACCCACTGAGGAACCTCATTACTTCTCCGATGTGGATGAAAATTTCTCGTGGGCATCTTCTGCTCACCTCTGGCCTGTCCACTACTCCCGCGCCATAGAAAACCAGCTTGATCTTGTGCATCTCCCCTTCGTTCACCACAACACCATTGGACGCGGCAACAAAACGCTTGTCAACGGCCCTGTACAGGTCATTCAGGACGGAAGCATTGCCTTTTGGGTTTACAACGAGAGAGATCATGGCCAGAAACCGAAAAAAGCCGAAGATCTTCCCCCACCCGATCCTTCCCGCCAGCATATTCATTTCATCTTTCCCAACATGTGGCAAAACTACATTCTGGATAATATGAGAATTCTTGTTGCCTTTGTTCCGATTGACGATAGCAACACACGCATCTACCTCAGGGTAGCACAAAAATTTGTAAAAACACCGCTGCTTCGCAGGGTGGTGGATAGATTGTCTCTTTTCTTCAGCGAAATCGTGCTCAATCAGGACAAACGCGTTGTTATCACCCAGCTTCCCATTGCAAGTCAACTCAAGATGGAAGAAAAACTGATTCCCGGAGACTTGCCCATCATCACCTATCGCCAGATGAGAGACAATCTTCTCAAGAAGTCTTAACGAGACTTTTCGCGCTGTTTTTTCTTGGCTTCTTCTTCACGGCGCTTGAGATCGAGTTCAAGTTTTTCTCGCCATTTTTCTACTGTCTTTTTCACTTCAAGCATTTGCTCATTCTCACCGAGAATATTGTGCACCTTCATCAAGGCTTCCATAAGCCCAATAGCCTTGTTCATATCGATGGAATCCTGCGGTGTACTCAACTCGTACTTGGTTCTATACTTCTGCGCTGCCTTATCAAGTATCTCTTTGCAATACTGAATCAACTCCCGTATCTGCTGGTAGTAGGGCTGACGGGGATCATTCATAGCCACAGCATATACTTTAAAATTGATAAAATTTTTCATCACCACAGCAAGATTGCCATACATCTCCACAAAATTCCACTTCACCTTGGAATTCTCCCCCTCTTCCATTTCTACAAGTGCAATCGAAAACTCTATCTTCTTGAAGAGGTGGAGAAGCCTTGGTGGAGTAAGCTCAGAAAGAGCCGCTAACTTGTCTGCATTCTCAGTAAGTCCAAGATCCACATGCCCTGTAACAATGGACTCAAGCAGTTTGATTGCCTGGTAGACATTTTTTCGGGCGTTGGTTAGATAGAGATCACTCTTCACCTCTTTAATCTGGAGACTATAATCGTTCATTTTGCAGTAGAGATTCACACTATCAAGATAGAGATTGGCAGCCACAACCCTCTTGTAGTACCCTTCAACAGTGTTGTTACGCATTCCCTCTGATTCATATTTTTTCGCCTTTTTGAGAATAGCGTCAACCTGTTCCTTGAGGTCAGAAACAACGGCATTAAATGCCTCAACCTTTTCCTTGGGCACTCGTTTAATCATACTGTACCCCTCATTTATTTTCCAAAAAGATATAAATCCATTATACTATATTTATCGACAAAAAGCGAATTTTGGAGAGTTTATGCCAGAGAGAGAACGTTTTTTTGAGAAGGTAATGGATCACCTCAACCGTCTCGATCAAACAGAGCTCCGCAACATTATTGAAACCCTTGACAGAGAACGTCGCATTCTCAAACAGGTTTTTGACGCCTTGGACGAAGGCATCCTCATCGTCATCGAAGAAAAAGTAGTAGCCATGAACGATGTTGCCAAAGTACTCTTAGGATGCAAAACCAAAACCTACGGCTCCTTTGCAGAAATGGATAAGGTAGTGGCCAATCGCCCCCTCTGGAATATGGTCAAACTCCTCTACAAACAGGAAGATATCCGCAAAGAGTTCAGCGTTGGCAACCAGGATCCCAAATACTACCTCATAGAAAAAAGAGACATCAGCGAAGACTTCGTCCTCTACAAACTCGTTGACCAGACCGAAAACAAAAAACTCCAATTCCAACTCAAAAGCATTGAATCCATCGCCGCACTCAATAACCTTGCTGCTGGCATTGCCCACGAAATCAAAAATCCTCTCACGGCTATTGATCTGCACACCCAACTCATCCAGCGAGCCGTCCAAAAAAACCTTGTCTGTCTCGACGAAAACCTCTCCCAGTACATCAAAATCATCTCCGAAGAAACCAAAAGACTCAATCAAATTTTAAACGACTTTCTCCTTGCCACACGAACACGACAACTCAAGGCCACCTTTGAAAACCTCAATACCTTTCTCGCTGAGATCATCTCTCTCATCAAACCCGAACTCGAGGCTAAGAACATTTCCCTCCGTGAGGCATACCAGGAAGTCCCCAAGAATTTCATTGACAAAGACTACCTCAAACAAGCGATTCTCAACCTCATCAAAAATGCCATCGAAGCCATGGAAAAAAGTTCTTTAAAAGTCCTCACCATACGAACATGGTATGATACTGTGCGAGATGCCAATGCCATTGAAATTGAGGATACGGGGTGTGGCATTCCCTCTGACCAAATACAAAAAATCTTTGAACCCTACTACACAACCAAAGAATATGGTACAGGACTTGGCCTAACTATTACCTACAAAATCATCAAGGAACACGATGGTGAAATCCAAATCAGTTCCAAACCCAACGAAGGCACCCGTTTCACCATCTTCCTCCCCATCCATAAGGGGCACAAACTCCTCTCCTCTTCATAAAACAAGCTGAAAGAGAGCCTAAATCCTCCCCATCTTTTGCTTCAACTGACACACGGAGCATACTTCCGTCGTGGTGGGCTCTCCACAGACCCTACACAGGGTAAGCTCTGTTGTCTCGCGTGTCTTTTCCTGAAGAAGAGGAGCTAGCTCCCTGAGAAAACCAGTATAAAAGGTAATCTTTGTCCCAGGTCGAGCCTCTTCCAACTGTTGAAGAAACTTTTTATTCTCAAGAGACGAGGCATTCACACTATAGGGGCATTCGGGTTTAATGTAGGAAATACCATTGAAAATAGTATAGAGAGCACTCTCCTTCTCAGAAATTCGACACAAGGGCTTCACCTTTTTCAAAAATGGCCCCTCTGCAGGCAAGACAGGGTACTGCCGAGCAAGATACTCCATATTCCACTGAAGAACATTATTCCAGAGAACAGCAACCTCGTCATCGAGATTATGACCCGTTGCCAGTACAGTATAACCCTTTTCTCGTGCCACGCGATTCATGTAGTAGCGCTTCACCGTTCCACAGAGGGAGCAAGCGGGTTTTCTACTCCACTGCTTCATATCACCGATCGGAGCAAGCTCTTCCGAGAGAGAAACCACATAAAGCGTGCGTTGAATACGCTCTGCAAGATCTTGAGCATACCTTCGAGACTGCGAAGAATACTCTGGAATACCGAGATCAATATACAACCCATCAGCATCATAACCCAAGCGATGGAGAAGAAACCACAGCCCCAGACTATCCTTTCCCCCAGAAACAGCCACCAGAATCCTGTCCCTTTTGGTAAACATGCGAAAGTGCCGAATCGTATCCTCAACACGCCCCTCAAGCCACTCAAGAAAATGCCCACGACAGAGTTTGAGATTGTAAGACGGCAAAAGAACCTGAACGGGGAAGTTTGTTCCCTTCGCTTTACAAATCGTGCACTTTGGAGGTGTCATCTATCCCCCCGAAATAGCATTAATAACCTCTATCTGAGAGGCTTCTGAAAGCACATGATCCTCTGGAACGATCTCTCCATTCTCCACCACAAACGCATACACAGCAGAGAGTCCAAGATGTTTGAGAAGATCCCTTGCCGTCAAAGAATGCTCAACAGAGAGTGAGTGTGTCTCTCCTCGATACTGAAACTGATAACTCGGCATACATCCTCATTCCCTAAAAATATGAATTAAGTATACCATACCTTTGAAAGAATTTCAACAAAAATGATAGGAAATTACAAAAGACCCTTAGCCCTTTTTCGCCTCAATCAGGGTTTTGAGTTCCTGAATGCTACGAAGTGGCATAAGTTTCCCTTGAGAAGAGGCTTTATGTCCCGCTGGATAGAGAATCTCCTCAAAGCCCAGTCGGGTCACTTCTTCGATACGCTTCTCGCCCCCTCGCACCACACGAATCTCTCCAGCAAGCCCAACCTCCCCAAACACCACCCATGAGAGGGGAAGAGGAATCTGCGTATAGGCAGAAATGAGTGCAGTACTCACAGCAAGATCCAGCGCCGGATCCACAATATCTACCCCACTGGTAATATTCACGTACACATCCAGCTTGGCAAACTGATACCCCAATTGACGTTCCAGCACAGCGAGGAGAATGTATACCCTATTGAGATCAAAACCTTCACTCGTTCTCCGCGGATAGGGAAACGACGAAGGTACAACAATAGCCTGTACCTCGACAGGTATCACCCGATTCCCATCCAAAAGGGGGAAAAAAGTTACCCCCACAGGTGGTTTGTCATACTCATGCCGAAAAAGCGATGCCGTCATAGAAACCGAGTGAATACCCTCTGCCGTCATCTCAAAGATTCCCCATTCATTGGTAGCATAAAAACGATTCTTCAGACTCCGTACAATACGATAGATGCCCTTCTTGTCCTGTTCAAAGAAGAGCACAGTATCCACCAAATGCTCAATCACTTTTGGACCCGCTATCTGCCCACTCTTGGTAATATGCCCCACCAAAAAAAGAATAATCCCCTGGTGCTTACAAAACTGCACAAGCTCCTGTGTACACTCTCGCACCTGGAGCACACTCCCCGGGGCAGAAGCATACCTCGAAAGTTCCATCATCTGAATAGAATCCACAAGAAGCACATCCACCTTTTCTTTCTCAAGAAGTGCCAAAACAGACTCAACCCTTGTTTCAGAAAGCAGCCTAAAATCCTGTGTAATCCCCAACCGACGAGCCCGCAACTTGATTTGAGAAGCTGATTCCTCCCCATGAAGATAGCACACGCGAAGTTTCTCAGAAAGAAGATTAGCAAGATGCAAAAGCAATGTCGATTTTCCAACCCCCGGTTCCCCACCGAGAAGAATCGTCTGCCCCCGCACAAATCCACCTGTCACCCTATCCAGTTCCTTTTCACCAGAGAAGATCCTCTCAGACTCCATCGCATCAACCACACCCAGCGTTGTATACGAAGCCGTACTTTGAACGACCTTAACCTCCTGTTCCAAAACCTCTTCGAAGGTATTCCATTCACCACACTCTGGACATTTCCCAAGCCATTTGCTTGAACGATACCCACACGAAGTACAATAGTAGAGCGTTCGAGATTTCATAGTTGGTTACGCTTGCTTTGATCCCTGGGCTACCAAATACACCAAAAGCCCAATCACAAACCCACCCAAAAGACAGATGAGCATTAACACAATGAGAGGAATCTGAAAACTCCAAAAGAGAAGATTAACTGGCACCATCGTTACATTCTGAAGAATAAGAATAATAAAGAGAAGAATAACAGCAATCAAAATACTCACATTTACCCAGAAACGCGACATACACATCCTCCTTTTTGATTATTATAGTGCAGAAGAAGCAAAAAAGCAACCAAACCCCCTCCCTTTGGCACGAAAAAAGCACACACCAGAAAAAACAAAACATCAGATAATGAAATCAAAAAAATGCCTTTCACATCCCTTCGCACCAAGAAGAGAGCTTGAAGGCTACTCCTTAGCTTCCTTCTTATGATGTCCCTGAAACAAATGCCCCATCTTGATTTCCTTTACACGGAGATAGCCCTGGTTTACCTCATTGGGAGGGATAATAATCGGCACCCGTTCTACAATCTCAAGCCCATACCCACTGAGCCCAATAATCTTCGTCGGATTGTTGGTCAACAGTCGAATTTTGGTGATCCCGAGATCCTTGAGAATCTGTGCCCCTATACCATAATCCCGAAGATCAGGCTTAAAACCAAGATGGATATTTGCCTCAACGGTATCCAACCCTTCTCGTTCTTGTAGATCATATGCTTTGATCTTGTTGACCAGGCCTATACCTCTCCCCTCCTGACGCATATAGAGAAGCACACCCTTCCCTTCCTTCTCAATCAATTGCAAAGCATTGTGCAACTGATCCCCACAATCACAGCGAAGAGACCCAAGAATATCCCCCGTAAAACACTCTGAATGCACACGAACCAAAACAGGCTCATCCTCCTTCCATTGTCCCTTCACCAGCGCAACATGCTCTTTAAAATCAATATCATTCTCATAAACAATAATCTGAAAATCCCCATACTTCGTGGGAAGATGAGCAGAAGCAGCCCGAAAAACATGCTTCTCCTTTTCCCGACGATAGGCTATAATCTGTGCCACACTGATAATCATCATATGGTGCTTTCGTGCAAACTCAATGAGATCCGGAAGACGAGCCATTGTTCCATCATCTTTGAGAATCTCACAGATTGCCCCCACTGGCTGAAGTCCCGCAAGCTTCATCAAATCAACAGCAGCCTCGGTATGCCCCGCTCGTTTGAGTACACCTCCATCGCGTGCCTTGAGAGGAAACACATGCCCTGGCCGTTCAAAATCCTCGGCACGACTAGAGGGATCGGCGAGTTTATTCAAGGTAAGGGCACGCTCAAAGGCAGAAATGCCAGTCGTCGTTTCCTTATAGTCAACAGAGACCGTAAACGCCGTTCCCCACTTCTCATCAGCATTCTGCGTCATAATGGGAAGCTGAAGCCTCTCCGCCACCTCGGGAGCCATTGGAGCACAGAGAAGCCCACGAGCCTCCTTGAGAATGAAGTTCACCTTCTCCGGTGTGGCTTTTTCTGCCGCAAGAATAATATCCCCCTCATTTTCTCTATCCTCGTCATCCACAACAACAATCATCTCTCCTCGTTTGAGCGCCTCAACTGCTTCTTCCACCGTATGAAAAACATGCTTTTGATCCATAAAAAACCTCCTCCATAGCATTAAAGTATAATCAGAGACAAACCCCTCTGTCAACTCCTAGTCAGACATCGACTCATAGGTGAGTTTAAAAAGCAGCGTATCCCCCTCAATATTGGGACTCTCAATAACCAAAGCCCCTCCTACATTATAATCAATTAGCGCCTTGCAAAACTCCCGATACTTAGCATCCGATTGACGGAGAATGAGATGTTTTTGCTCCCCTTTTGCACCATACTGAATACCCGAATAGTGAATATGCATATCCTGAAGGGCATCTTCTCCGAGTTTTGCCTTTATCTTTTCAAAAACAGAGGCAAACTCCTCATAGGAATTGTACCGCCCTGTTCGTGCATGAAGATGGGCAAAATCAATACACGGTTTTATAGGACCCCCAACCTCAGCACAAACATCCAAAATCTCATCCAACGCCCCAAACTGTGTTGGCTTTCCCATCAATTCAGGGCGAATATCCACACGAAGGGCTTCCTTGTAGGCGAGGTCAGCAATATGCTTAAGATGATCCTTAACGATAGGATACACCTTCTGTGGCGGTTCTCCAAGATAGAAAGCAGCATGAAAAACAACAGAGTAGCCATTTGCAGCATCAAGAGCACGAGCCGTATCGAGAATGTACTGATAACTTCTATCCACTTTTGGTTTCTCTGGAGAAAAGAGATTGATATAGTATGGGGCATGAGCAGTAAGCACAAGCCCATACTCCCTTGCCTTTTCACCAAGGGTTTTCATGTGGGTATAATCCACCCGTACCCCTTGAACATACTCGAGTTCCATCCCATCAAGCCCTAACTCTGCAATTCTGTCCAAGGCTGCAAGCGAACTTTTTGGTTTTTGCGTTGAAAAGGGTATGCCGGGTGTAAGGATAGCAAGCTTTCTCATACTGATGCCGCCATTTGAGTTTCTATAAGCTGGATAATAAACTCTTTGGAGGGATAAAAGGTATCCACGGCATTCACCACCTCTGCCATCGAAAAAAGGCGAACATCCTTCACGCTTTCATTCTCCACAATAACACCCGGGTTTTCGAGATAATCCTCCACTACACACACCAGAAAACCCACATGCACCACATGCCGAGAAGTATCAATAAACTCATCCACAAAGAGGAGTTCCTTCACCTCCACATCCTCAAATCCCAACTCCTCCCGAAGCTCTCTTCGAACTGCCCCATCCAAGGTTTCACCAAACTGAAGATGTCCACCGGGAAGCACCCAGTAAGAACGACCATCCTTCTCATGTTTGGCAAGAAGAATTTCTCCCTGGTCGTTAAAGATTACCGCATCAACACGTACCTCAATCTTCTGCATACATCATCTCCTTACGAAACATCGTAAAGCAAAGAACGTGAAAAAGCAATTTTTTGTTTTTCCTACCCCATTTCAAAGGAACTTTTCCAAAGAAAAAATTCTTTTTTGTAACAAACATGCAAAAAAGAGAACATAAAAAAGGACCCGCCTTGTAGCGGGCCCTTACCATCATCAGAATACTTATCTGAGGAGTTGCAGTACCATCTGAGGTTTCTGATTGGCTTGAGCAAGCATAGCATTGGCAGCCTGAGTGAGAATCTGGTTCTTGACGAAAAGTGACATCTGTTCTGCCATATCAGTATCGCGGATTCTCGACTCTGCAGCCTGCAAATTCTCAAAACCAACCATCAAACCCGCTGAAGTCTTCTCGAGACGGTTCTGATAAGCACCAAGATCAGCTCGCTGCTTGTTGACTTTGAGCAGCGCCACATCGATCATACCGATAGCCATGTTTGCCTTGTCTGGCGTACTGAGACTGATAAACGATGCACTGGCAGCATTCCCCACGGGAGACTTCAATCCAAGACCCTGGGAATTCATGGTACCGATGTAAGCCCGAATACGCTGATCCATGTTGGGTCCTACATGGAACCACATCGAAGCCATCACCGTATTCTCACCAGTGAAACGAGCAAATCGACCTGTGAGAAGATTGAGCCCATTAAACTGAGCGTGAGAAGCAATACGGTCGATTTCTGCGATCATCTGGGAGACTTCCACCTGGATCATCATACGATCCTGAGCATCATAGATACCGTTAGCAGCCTGAACGGCAAGCTCTCTGAGACGCTGCAAGATAGCAGTTGTCTCTTCGAGATACCCTTCGGCTGTCTGGATCATCGAAATAGCATCCAACGTGTTCTGGTTTGCTCGTCGAAGACCGCGAATCTGGCTTCGCATCTTCTCAGACACAGCAAGACCAGAAGCATCGTCACCTGCCCGGTTAATCTTCATACCGGACGACAGCTTCTCGATGTCCTTCTCAGCCTCAAGGTTGTTCAGAGTAAGCTGACGGTGAGAGAAAATAGAGCTGATGTTGTGGTTGATGATCATATCATCCTCCTTGATATTTTCTGAAGACATCCGTGTCTTCACTGTTATATTTCGACAAAAACGAAATCGAGTTTAGTATTTCTAAGAAGCTTTTTTGATAGAATTTTTCTCCCCAAAATTACCCAAACACTTGATTATTTTTTTCCTCCTGTTTACAATAAGATACAAGGAGGAACACCATGAAACAGAGGCTAGAAACACGCCTGTACTACAACCTACTCCTTTCCGTCTTCAATATTTGGGAAACCTATGCAAAAGAACAGATCTCTCTCTATGAAGAAACCTCTCTTACGGACACCACCCACCCTAATCTACACCGCGAAAACCTCGCCACACTTAAACACATTGCCGATATGATCCACATCGTAAAAAAATTCCTCATTTCCATCGAACACATGGCAAAAGAGGGTGGTTTCGCCTCAGTGGACGCTCTCAATAGCCATATCCTCAAAGAGATCAAAAAGCTTTTTGATGAGTATGCTCTCCCTGATATGATGTTTCCTCTGGCAGAGAAAAAAATCTCCGAAATTCTCGAGTTCTACCACAAGTTCGTTGATGAAATCACCATTCTTCCCCCAAGTCTTTCAGAAGGAGGAAAAAAATGAGAAGTTCTTTTTTTTTGATACTTTTGGGAGTAACGATGAATGCCATGCTAGCCTTTCCCTCACTTGAAGAATACTACGACGCCACCAAAATCTCTGTTCCCGCGGGAGAAAAAGGACAATTCGCCTATGGAGACAATATTGCAGGGTACTATGAAAATGCCACCCACGGCTATCGACAAGGCCAAGGGTACCTTTTCAAAAGCCGAAACCTCTTCGGTGACTGCACAGCCGTTTTCAACAACATCCCCCTCAACAAGACAAAAGAAGCCAAAGGGAGTGAAATCCTCATCTCTGGTGTCCGCACTCTCTATACCAACGGTACAACAGAAGAGATTGCCCTCTTTCCCCATCAGCTTGGTTTGGGAATAGAGATAAGGCATCCTTCCGCAGCTCAGCTCGGCAGTATTCTTCTCTTTAACGAACTCTCATCATCTTCTACCCTATCACTTGAAAAAAACATCATCCTCATCAAACGAAGCGAAAAAGCCACAGACATCCCTGCCTTCATTGCTATTTCTGCAGATGCTCCCTTCACATGGGAACAGGTGACAAAACCAGAAGACTGGTTGAGACAAAAATCTTCACTCCTTACCCTCAAAATCCAGTCAACAAAACCAACAACAAACTTTCATATTTTTATCGCCTTTGGCTTCTCAGAAAGCGAAGCCATCATCAAGGCTTCTCGTTGGGCAGCAACTTCCTACTTTACTTCAAACAAGATTGCTCTCTACGAAGAACACACAAAAAGCTACCTCTGGACAGACGACCCTCTCTTTAACCAGGCTGTGGCATGGTCTCTAGCGGGAAGCTATCTCTTTGTAGTAGAGGAATTCGGTAAGGGAATATGGGCTGGACTCCCCTGGTTTCGAGACAATTGGGGACGGGATACCTTCATTTCCCTTCCAGGGACTCTGCTTGTTAGCGGACACTTTGATGACGCCAAGGGAGTTATCACCAACTTCTCCACCTACCAAAATCGAGGAATCCCCTATATTGAGGTGCTCGACAACGAAACCAATGCTCGTGTGATCAAAAATCGGCTTGGAGAGCTCTTCCAGAAAGATGCTGTGCTTAAAGGATCAAAGGTTTCTCTCTCACTCGACAATAACTGGCTCGACAAACCAAAAGAAATAGAAAAACGCCTCTCCCAACTGAAACAGGAGTTTTCCAATGCAACGATAAACTTCACTGTAATCACCAACAAAGAGTTGGGGCGCGTGCCCAATCGGGTGGCAGCGGGGGGAAGTATTATCTACAACACAACAGATGGTACCCCGTGGCTTATCCGTGAGGTATATGAATACCTGTCCTACACAGGTGATACCAACTTCATTCGTGAGATCTATCCCACCGTGGTGCTCGCTCTCAACGGAGCTATTCAAAACTATGTGGACGACAAAGGATTTCTCACTCATGGGGATCAGGATACGTGGATGGATGCCTCCCGTGGCCCAGGAAAAGAATGGTCTCCCCGAGGAAACCGAGCAGTAGAGATCCAAGCCCTTTGGGCAAATGCCCTCAGAGTCGGTATTGAGCTTGCTACGCTTCAGGGGGACAACGAAAATGCTTCCCGCTGGCAAGCTGTGTACAACAACCTCACAACCAACTTTGCCCGTGTTTTCTGGAACGACTACCACAAAAATGTTGCTGATCGTGTTCTCGCCGATGGAACACAAGATATGCGTATTCGTCCCAACGCCCTTATGCTCTTTTCTGTGCCTCTCTTTGAGGGACTCCTCCCCCTTGAAAAAGAAGCCCTTGTGATTAAGAAAACCATATCCGAGCTTCTCTTTCCGTATGGTATTGCCTCCCTTTCACCACGAGATATCTTCTTCCACCCCTACCATGACAACCAACCCAATTACCACAAAGATGCAGCCTACCACAATGGAACAGTATGGGGCTGGAATGCTGGATTCACCATTACCGCCCTTTTGAAGCATGGGTATACAGAACTTGCCTACAAACTTACCACAAACCTCGCCCACCAGATTCTCTTTATGGGGTGTCGTGGAAACATGAGCGAACTCATCGATGCCATACCTGATGCTCAAGGAAGGATTAAACTCTCTGGAACCTACGCCCAGGCATGGAGTATTGCCGAATTTGCCCGCAATGCATTTCAAGACTACCTTGGGGTACGGCCAGACCTTCTTAAAAAGAGCATCACCTTTGAACCACATATTCCCTCCCAGTGGAAGCATTTCACCAGCCGTGTAGCATTAGATAAAGGAAGTCTTTCCATCGAATACAGCGATCAGGTTGTCAAACAGTACACGATCACATGGCATGGGAAAACTCCTCTCACCCTTGCCTTCATCGACAACAACAAGGGAAAACGCACCCTTTACAATCTCACCCTCCAACCAGAGGAAGCGACAACTCTTACGTTGGCAAATGAAACAGTCAGTGCAAAGGGAGAGCCGCTTTCACCTGTTGCAGAGCTTCAACCCTCCCTCCAGAATATCATTGGGGAATTAACATTTGCTCAACCCACAATCTACCCCCAGGTACAAGCACACAAGCAAAAAGATTTCCTCAAGACCATCATTGACAAAAAAGAGTACAACAAATACCTACCAAAAACCAAAGGAGGTCTCTTTGGGTGGTAGAATACACTCTTTTGAAAGCCTCATCAAGGGTGTCATCAAACGCTATGTTCCCAACGGCAATGTTCTCCTCGATGTTCGTAGCGTATGGGAGAGTTGCGTTGGGGATGTAGCGGCACGCCATACCCGCCCTGTAGGCTACACTAACGACAAACTCCTCGTCGAGGTTGATGATAACCATTGGAAGGCAGAGCTGGCTCTCTACGAGCAGGATATTCTTGATCGACTGGCCTCACTTGTACCCCATCGCATCAAGGCTATCCACTGGAAACTTGTCCCCTCTCTTTCCCCTCTCGTCAAACAGCAGTCTCTTATTCCTGAAGAAGCACTCTCTCCCCCTTCCCCGGAGGTCCGTGAGTTCATCGATCGCAGCGTCCAAAAGATCGAAGACGAAAAACTCAGGAAGGCCATGCAGGTATTCCTCACCAAATCGATCGCTGTTCAACAGGCTATCCAAAACGCCACACTCGATCAAAACAAATCTTGGAGGTAATATATGGCTATTTTGGTTTGTGGTGGAGCCGGTTATATCGGAAGCCACACGGTATGGGAACTTCTCGATCACGGAGAAGACATCATTATCGCTGACAACCTTGAAAAAGGACACAAAAAAGCCCTTCAAGGAGGAAAACTCATCAAAGGAGATCTCAGGGATAGAGATTTCGTCCGCAAGCTCTTCCGCAAACACGATATTGAAGGTGTCATCAACTTTGCTGCCTATATTGAAGTAGGAGAGTCTGTTCAACTTCCCATGAAGTACTACCAAAACAATGTTGCTCTGAGCCTCAATATCTTGGATGCTATGGTAGAAGCCAAAACCCCCTATCTTGTCTTCTCTTCCACTGCTGCCACCTATGGAGCGGTAGAAAAAAGCCCCATTTCCGAGGATTTTCCCACCGTGCCGACCAACCCCTATGGGGAAACCAAACTCACCGTGGAAAAAGCCATCAAGTGGACAGCCCAAGCCCACGGTCTCAAGTATGTAATCCTTCGCTATTTCAACGCAAGCGGTGCTCATCCAAGCGGCACCATTGGTGAGGATCATCATCCTGAAACCCACCTCATTCCCCTTGTCCTTCAGGCAGCCTTAGGAAAGCGCCCCTCCATAAAGATTTTTGGCACTGACTATCCCACCCCTGATGGAACCTGTGTGCGAGACTATATCCATGTCTGCGACCTGGCTCAAGCCCACTACCTTGCTCTACAACGCCTCCGCAGTGGCAAGGAAAGCGACACCTACAATCTGGGGAACGGCCTTGGTTTCTCTGTTAAAGAAGTCATCGATACCGCTGAAAAGGTTACAGGGATCAAAATCCCACAAGAGATAGCCCCTCGTCGCCCTGGGGATCCACCTGCCCTCGTTGCTTCCTCTGACAAAGCAAAGAATGAACTCGGGTGGAAACCCCTCTACGCCGACCTCTCTGTTATCATTGAAACAGCATGGAACTGGCACAAAAACCACCCCAATGGCTATGGAGACAGGGCGTGACACCCTTTACCGTTGAAAACGAAATCCTTCGCCTTGCCATCCTCCCAGAACTGGGTGGCAAGGTGACGTCTTTTTTCGTAAAGCCCGTCGAAAGAGAGCTCCTCTTTCAGCCCAAACAGCCCTATCGTCTTCCCCGTTATGGAGACTCCTTCGCTCAATATGACACATCGGGATGGGATGAGATGCTTCCTACCATTGATCCCTGCCAGTGGAAGAATATTGTCCTCCCCGACCATGGAGAGATCTGGTCTCTTCCGTGGGAAATCAGCCTCTTTCGGCAGAGCATCACAGGAAGAGTTGCCTGTAAGGCTTTGCCCCTTCTCTTTGAAAGAACCATCACTCTTGAAGGCTCTTCCTGTCGGGTGTCCTACCATATCAACAACAACTCCGACGACAACCTCCCCTACCTGTGGGCGTGGCATGCCCTCTGGGATCTTACAGACCTCACCATCCACCTCCCACCCGAAGCCCACACCGTTATACCCGTGCATGACAACACCTTCCTTGGCAAAAAAGACACCCCCCTCTCGTGGCCAGGTTTCCCCCCCTATGACCTTCGCTTCCCATCACAATGGAAGAAAAAAACAACCACAAAAATCTACCTCCACCCTAACATCCACATCGGAGAAGCCGTCCTTGAGTGGCCAAATGTTCGCCTGCTCGTGCAGTGGGACAATTCCCTTCTTCCCTACTTTGGCATTTGGTATAACCATGGTGGCTTCAAAAACGAATACAACATTGCCATTGAACCAACCACAGGATACTATGATAGACTCGATCTCGCTGCCGCTCACCAAAAGGTTTCCATTCTTTCACCCCATGCCTCCCACTCATGGGAGCTCTGTCTCTCCATTCTTCTCTGAGAGATGGATCACCTCCTCAAGTAAAAGAAGCCCTTGAGAGAGTTGATACTGCAAAAGCGCCCGCCTTGGGCTTTCCCCACTCACGAAAACCCTCCCAAGCCCATGAATCCTTCTCTTGAGAAAACGAATCTTTTTCTTGAGATTCCCTACATCATCCATGGGAACATTAGCCAAAGCCGTAAACGGTTTTGGCACCAAGGGATTGATATCAATAATAATCTCTGGCACATACCCAAAGGTGCGCGCCTGTTCCCTCGAAAGCAAGGCTATCTCCTCCACCAGCCTCACAATCTCTTGCAAATCCTCCTCCGTCTCATCAGGCAAACCAATGAGAAAATAGAGCTTCAGGCGCTTGATGCCCACAGCAATTGCCTGCCTCACCCGATTCAGAAAAACCTCGTTTGGGATCATCTTGCGCAAGAGACGCTTCTTTGCTTCGCTTGCCGCCTCTGGTGCCATCACCAGTGTTTTCTTTTCATTGGAAATAATCTTGGCAAGAAGAGACTCCGACAAGGTTTCAATGCGAAACGCAGAAAAGGAAAGCTCAAACCCCCGAGCATTCAGTTCATCGATCAGAACCTCAAACTCCGGATGGTTGGTGAGCGTCGCTGCCACAAGACCCAGTTTTTTCGTTCTCCCTTCATAGAGAGAAGCCACCTCAAGAATCTTCTCCACAGAGAAAAACTGATACTGTCCATAGAGATGGGAAACAAGACAAAACGCACACTGATAGCGACAACTCCTCGATACCTCAATCAAACCCCGCATGGGAAACTCATTGTTTTCAGTCAGGATAACCGTGTGAAGAGGATCTTCCACAGGATGGGACACAAAAGGAAGAAGAGAGGTTTTCACATCCTCAGCCTTGTAGATCCCTTCTCCTGAAGAGAGCTCTTCCCACCACGTCTCCTTGCCAGAGAGCATCGCATCCACCAGTTTGGGGAGAGCAAACTCGCCGTCCGTTGTCACCAGTACATCTGCTATCTCCTTAAAATAACCCGCAAGAAGCGAACACCCTATTCCCCCCACGACAATAGGAAGAAGAGGTCGATTCCTTCTCAACAGTGGAATACCCGACAAACGAAGCATCCGCAACAGCGCTAGAATATCCGTCTCAAAAGAAATACTCACCATAATCACATCAAACTCGTCCAAAGGCCTCCCCGATTCCACGGACAGTGGTCGATTTTCAGACAAGAAAAATCGCTCAACCTGCAAAAACGGATACGACTGAAGAAGATGATACACACCCTGAAATCCAAGCGAAGCCATCCCAATCTCATACCGCTCAGGAAACACCAAAGCCACACGTTTCACAAGCTTCGTCTTAGGATACGAATGGAGAAAAACCTCTCCTTTCACGCCTTCTCCCCCATGAGGAGCCGCTTTTCTATCATGCTTTTAAGAAACACAAGTCCATCCCGGATCTCTTGTCGCAATTGAACAAGCGCTGTCTCATCAACTTCTCTACTTTCCAAAAGCTTTTGGATACTCTCCTGCATGGTCATCTCAATCATTCTCCCAAAGAGTGGCTTCTGTTTCACGAGGACAAAGAGAGCCTCCTCCAAGGGCACACGAACCCCCTGAACAAAGAGACGCTCAATATCACCTCGAAACTCACGAAGAAGATCCTCAAAACTCTCTGCAGTCCTCCCTTGAAACGAGGAGTGCACCTGATAGGGAGATTTCCCCGAGGATAATTCATCCAACACCTCCCCAAGAGGTTTATGGATAACCCCCTCAAGATACATTCCCCCTTCGGTCGCATTCACCACACGCACCCCACACTCCCTAAAACGCCGCACAAACCATTCCTGAAAGGTAAGAAACTTTCTATCGGTCAGCACCATATCCCGCCCATTCCATCCCCGAACCTCAATACGATCCGAAAACGTCTGAGAAGTAGCATTGTATCCCTCATAGGTATGATAACGATCAACCATGGCATACAGCATTCCCTCGAGAGCATTATGAGAGGCATGCGTCTGCCTCCCAGAGTAGGCCAGATCCTGCCCAACAAAAATAATAGGCTCACACCCAAGCTTCACAGCAAAATCAAACGCTGCCGTAGAAACCGAGCCACCACACTCCACTTCCCCCTTTTCACCCCAATAAGAACGAAAAACCTGATAAAGGGGCAAAACCGTATCATAGAGAAAAATCCTCTCATGCGGATAGTGCATAAAAGTCAAAAACGAAGCACCACTATCCACGACAAGCCATGGGCGTTGACGAGAAGCCATGAGGTAAAGAGCATTCTTATCCTGAGGATCTACACTCACCACAAAATCCGCCTCTACACCCAGAGCATCCAGATAAAGAAGCGAGGTATCCGTAGCAATCAAGATCACATCCTTTGATTTTGCCTGTTTGAGAAGATGCCCATTTTTGTTCAGCGAAGGACCCGCCCCTACAACAATGGCCGCATAGCCTCTTCCCGATCCGAAGAGTTCCTTTACCCCCGGCAGTTTATCATAATAACAGGAATTTTTGAGAATATTCCTCACCCAAAGTTTCTGAAAACGACGCACCGTAGCCTGATTAATCTGACGTCTCGAAAGATAGGCCACAAGCATTCCATGAAAGGCATCATACACCTCTGGAAACAAGAGAGTATAGGGACGATGAATAAAGAGATTAATCTCCCCTATTCCCGCTTCGGCAAGATAATCCAAAAGATAACGAGGATCTCCTCGAAACAGTTTCACCCTCGGAGAACGGGAGATCTCCTCCAATCGCTTTCCATTCCACGGAGCAAAACTCTCATCATGTTCATAGATCACCACATCGTAGGAGGTGTTCTGCAGGATATACTCCACCACGTACCCCAGACCAAAACCAGCCACCACCACTGTGGGAATCTGGGGATTAAAATGTCGCACAATCTTTTCTGCCTCTCGATAGGGATAAGCCGAGTGAAGCGTCACACTCTTACCACCGCACTTCACACGAATATTGGGATATTCACCCTCCAAATACTCAATCTCCATCCAGTATCCCTCCAGAAAAAATAATCTTCACCGCCTTCTCAACGGAAAGTTTTGTTCTCTCTATATCCCGTTCTTCGACAACCAACAGATAGCCCGTCGTTGGAAGAGGAACAGTAGGGACGTATACCACCATGAGATTCTTCTTACGAAGGTTATCGGGAAGCACATCACGAACCATTCTTCCCACCAGAAAACCAATAGTCTTTGTCCTCTCACCGGGAAAATTCACCAAAACCGCCTCTTGAAAAACCTTCTCCTCCTCTTCACTAAAAAACATCTTGGAAACCTGCTTCACGGCACCATAGAGAGACCCCACCAGAGGAAACCCCTCAAAAAAACGTTCCAAAACACCCCGAATCATTCGACCCAGCACCGTCTTCAGAAGCACATTCAATCCAATAAGAACCCCTATCAAAACCACCAGTGTTGCCACTTCCAAAATCCAAAGATTAAAAGGAACCAAACTCTGCAAATGCAATACCATCACCATCGACTCAAGAAAGCGGTGAAAAAACCGAAACAACCACTTGAGAAGAAAAAACACCACCAAAAGGGGACCCACCAACAAAAGCCCTTCTACAAAACGATTCCGAAGAAAAAGGAGCACCTTTTTCATAATTTTTTCCTCATTTCTTTCAAAAGCCCAAACGAAACCAGAAAAAGTGAAGCTTGATCCAAGGATGTATCCAACCGAAAAATATCCTTCTCATCCACCAGCAACAAAAAACCTGAAGAGATATTCGGCACACCGGGCACAAACACCTTGTACAATTTCTTTCCCCCTGTGTTCTCTTTTGCCATCTCCCCCACCAGAAAACCCAAAGAATACACCCGATCATGAAAGGCTTTCACCATAACCACCTCGCCCCGAGGATTATTCTCAGAGCGAAAGAGATACACAAAAAGCTGCTTCACTGATTTATAAACGCCATTAATACCCGGAAAACGATCAACAATATTATCCACCACTGAGTGGATCCATCGCCCCAAAAGTCCCTGTACCAGTATCCCTATACCAAGAATAAGAACAAGAATTAGAAAAAAACTCAACACAGCAAGCCAGAGCTCAGTCCCTTCCACTTTTGGTGAAAACCACAACCCAAGCACATTAAAAGCACCCAAAACCTTCTTCACATACCCCCAAAGCCACAAAATAATCCACACCGTTATACCAAGGGGCAAAAGAAAACCTAGCGATTGCCAGAGATTCTTCCACAACCATTTCCAAAGTGTTTTCATGGTTTCACCTCCACATAGTCGGTTTGTATGAGCATCCGCCGCACGATCCGTGAGAAAATGGGAGCTGCTACCTCTCCCCCAGTGTGCTTTTGCCCATGGATACGATTTACAGCCACGACAATAACATACCTTGGATTCTCAGCCGGAAAAACCCCCATAAAAAGTGCACTAAAAAAATTAGGATAGTAGCCACTACCATCCTCCCGTGCAATCTGCCCCGTACCCGTCTTTCCCGCAATAGCCATACCCTCAATACGAGCCGAAAGAGCCGTACCTTTCTCACTCACCACCTGTTCCATCATCTTCAACACCTGCCTCGACGCAGAAGAAGAAAAAACCCTTCGTTGAACAGCCTCTGCCCATCCATAGACAAGCGTCGGAGATTGATACACACCTCCTCCAGCAACAGTAGCAAGAGCAAGGGCAAGCTGCACAGTAGAAACCCCTATCTCCTGTCCTATAGAAGTCATATATTTTGACAAACCCGACCACTTTTCTAACGGGCGCAAAATCCCACTGGCCTTCCCCGGCAAGGGAAGCTGTGGAGATGAACCAAAACCAAGATTCGTCAAGGTCGCATACCAGCGTAAAGGAACAAAGCGATCCGCAACCTGAACCATTCCCACATTACAGGACTTCTGAATAATCCCCGCCAAAGTAAGATAACCATGAGCATAGCCATCCTTCACCCTCGTACCATAGACATCGTAAGATCCACCACAAAAAAAACTCTCTGAAGGGCTTACCAAACCATTCTCAAGCCCAAAGGTTGAAGCGAACACCTTCATCACCGATCCGGGCTCATACGCCACAGAAAGGGCATAATTAGGACTGGAGACAGAATGAATGGTAGCAAAGACATTGGGATTATAGAACGGCCAATCCACGAGAGCCAGGATCTCCCGATTACTCAGCGAAAGCACAACAACACTTCCATACTCTGCATTAGCCTCATGCACCCCCTTCACAAGCTCCTCAAGAGCAATACGAGAAACCAACGGATCCAGCGTGGTAAAAATATTTTTCCCCTGCTTCAAATCCTTATCAAAAAAGAACTCCAACCCATCCAATCCATTATTATCAATCCCAACATAACCAACCACTTTTGCCGTCTCAAGATAGGGATAGTATCGACCAGTGGTCTGCACAAACCCCCAGCTATCATGTTGCCACTTTTCTGGACAAGACTGGAACATGGTTTGAATTGCTTCTTTCTGCGAAAAGGTAAGACGCCTCTTCACGTACACAAAATCCCGATTAGTATACACAAGACCAAGATCAGCTGATTCAAAAAGATTGGAATACTTTGAAAGCTGTTCTCCAAGCCACTGCCTCTGAAGCGAAGAAAAACGTGTGGGACGAACATAGAGATCGTAGTACTCTACATTCATGGCAAGCACATTAGTGTGACGATCATAGATAAGCCCACGAGACTGTGCAAGCTGTTGCCCCCCTACAAGACGCGGATCCGGCCAAAGAACCAGCGCCATCACCCTATAAAAGAGAAGCAAAAAAACGAGAATAAAACCCAAGGTAACCAGACTCGCTCGGCGATTCGTCATAGGCTTTCCCATATTTTTGCTATAAGTATAGCAAAAAAAAGAGAAAAAAGCGAATTTTTGCCTACCACAAAACGCAAGAGATCATTTCCCTTGTCGTGCCGACCATACGCTTTCTTTACCCTGGGAGGCAAAAAGCTTGCCAAAAAGCACCCTCCCTTCTTGCCCTCATGGCTTCTTTTTCAAAAGCACCACAACAACATACACGACCCCCAGAAGCAGTACCGTTACCGCACCTGTAGGCAAGTTGGCAAGAAAACTTATCACAAGCCCAGCAAACGAAAAAACAATCACAAGAAGAGTTGAGGTAACCATCAGCGATGAAAGCCGACGATGAAACACCGACGCTATTGCTGCAGGCAAGGTAAGGAGAGCAATAACCATAATCGCCCCCACAATCTGCAGCATCAAAAACACCGTCAGCGAAACAAGAAGAAGCAAAAAAAGCGAAAAAAAGCGTGTTGCCACCCCCCGAGTTCGGGCAAATTCCTCATCAAAACTCACCGCCTGCAATTGGGGATAAAAAAGCACCACAGAGAAAACCACAAACGCCCCCAACACAGCAATCACAACAAGATCCTCCCTCGAAAGAAGAAGAATATTCCCAAAGAGATAACTCATAGGATCCGTATAGGTTGGCGTAACAGCCAGAAAAACAATCCCCAGAGACATTCCAATTACCCAGATAGCATTGATCGCTGTGTCAAGCCGTTCCCTGCCCTTTTTCGACAACCATCCCAACAAAACCGCCGACAAAAGAGCGAAAGACAGAGCACCCATCTGTGGACTCACCCATCCCCACTTGAGTACCACCTGCAGATAGAGAGCAAGCCCTATCCCCCCGATCACCGAATGGCTGATTGCCCCCGCAATCGAACCCATATTCTTCACCACAACAAAACTTCCCACCATCCCCAAAGGCAAACTGGAAAGAAGCGAAGCTATCATCGCATACCAAAGAAAGGGCACATCCCCACTTAACAAAACAGAGAAAAACTCCCTCATGCTTTTTCCTCACCCTTTTCTGTATCATGACGAATGTGAACATACCCAGCAGCATACCCATACTTCTGAGAAACACCATCATCTACCGAAACATGTTCACAAATGGTTTGATGGATACACAGCACCCGATCGGTAATCATGTCCACAAAACCCGTATCATGCGTTACGACAACAATCGTGTGGTTTTTCTTCAGTTCAGCAAGAATAGCCGAAAGTTGCTGTTCACTCTCATCATCAATACTGGCAGCAGGCTCATCAAGAAACAAAAGTGCTGCCTCTGATGCAAGAGCACGGGCTATGAGCATCCTCTGCATCTGCCCACCCGAAAGCTGTGAAAACTGCCTCTTCCTCATTTCCGAAAGCCCTACCCTATCCAGAGCCTCATGGGCAATTTCACGATCCCTCTGGCTATACCATCCCCATGGTTTTAACCTTCCCGAAAGCACCACCTCTTCAACCGTAATAGGAAAGCGCCGATCAAGAAGCATCTGCTGTGGCACATAGCCTATGAGATGCCCATTCTCCCTTGGAGATTTTCCATAGATACGGACCGAGCCACTCCAAGGAATCAGCAACCCCGTCATTAACCGAAGAAGGGTGGTTTTCCCGCCCCCATTCGGCCCAACAATAGTAACAAACTCCCCTTCCTCAACAGAAAAACTCACATCCCTCAGGATAGGAACCTCGCCATACCCAAAAGAGAGCTGATTCACTTCTATTGCCTTCACTTCCATCCTTCCACCAGCTTATCCCCAATACTTCTCATCATATTCAAATAATCAGCACTCAACGGATTAATAGGCACAACTCTCCCTCCAAGCGCCTTGGCTACCGCCTCTGCTGATCGTTTTGAAAATCCCTCTTGTACAAAAATTGTCTTCACCTTCCGCTCTCGAGCAGCCCTGATCACACGAGAGAGCTCTGACGGCGATGGCTCTTTCCCCTTGATTTCAATCGCCACCTGTTTCAGTCCATAATCATCAGCAAAATACCCCAATACAGGATGATAGACAAAAAACACCCTCCCCTTATAGGGAGCAAGCCTTTTCACAAGCTCCTGATCAAGCTCTTCCATATCTTTTACAAGGGCTTCATAGTTCTTCTGATACAAAGCTTTCTGAGAAGGATTCACTTCAGCAAGAGTTCGATAAATCTGGCTCGCCTGTTCCCTCATCAAACGAAGCGACATCCAAACATGGGGATCTGGAGCCCCAGCCCTGTCCTCATCATGGTGATCATCACCCTCCTCATGCTCAGCAAGTTCCTCCTCCTTCAAAAGACGGCGCTTGATACCCACCGTCGTATCAACAATACGAAGCGTTGGATAAAGGGAACGCACCTTTGGCATTAGCGCCTGCTCAAACTCAATACCAATTTGAAACCACACCGAAGAGCGTTTCAGTTCCCTCATCTGTTGAGGAGTCGGTTCATAATTATGGGGATTCTTCCCCGCTGGCACCAGAACAACAACACCTGCCGTCTTGCCCGCTATCCTCTCCAAAAGAAACCTCTGCGGCTCAATACTCACCGCTACGTGCATCTGCTGAGAAAACCCCGCAACAAAAAAACAAAAAGAAAATACCCACAATCCAATTCTTTGCATTGTATCCCTCCAAAATGCAAATCATTTGCATATAATTATACTCATGTCCGAAAAAAAAGTCAAGCGATTCGATAGCGTTTGATTGCATTGTGTTGTGCCAAAAAAAGAGGAAACCACCTCGTCCCCGCTTGCTCTTAAAAATTTTTCTCTAAAAACTTGACTTTTTTCCTAAAATATCCGATAATAACTTTAGGAAGTTGCAGGAGTCCCGCTTGGGGGGTTAATCCTGCAATGGAGCGGCGGTAGTCCAAGCCTCCTACCGCGTCAGCCGCTGTTTCATTTCACTATCCATCCAGTCGTTTTTCTTGCTAAAAACAATGTAGCTCCTCTATATGCTGGGTTTTCTCTATCGTAGTTAATGGCCACAACAACAAAGCTATCTTTTCCCTCACTATTTATTTTTTTCACATATACTTTGCTTACTTTTGTTCTTAAAGGTCTTTCATTTTTAACATAGATATTTGCAGCAACCAGATCAGGGTCTTTTAAAATATCAGGGACAAATCTTATAAACTTAAGCCTTGATACTCTATTTGCTGCTTCCTTTTCATCTTCCCCATCTTCTACAATATGTCTAATCAATTTCCTAAAATTCATCTTTATAACTTTTCCTTTATAATCAACAAGGTCAATGTCTTCATCTTTAAAATTATACTTTTTGCAAAAATCATCGATATATTTCTGGGTGTATTTTTTGTCTTTGTAATAGCCTGGATTAAAGTCTGGGACATCAATTAAAAGTGCGTCATTCTTTA
>Ga0308405_1000244_pt1 | contig 34834 bp, 44 predicted proteins | sample HotsprSampleMS13_FD_203473 | JGI IMG/M metagenome (GOLD analysis project Ga0308405, IMG submission 203473) | Hot spring phototrophic mat microbial communities from Mushroom Spring, Yellowstone National Park, Wyoming, United States - 20060912_MS13 ...
GCCGCGAATCGGCACAAAGAGCGTCGTCTGCGTGTTCTCAAATGGGGATGCAGGAATGCCTGACCGAACAATCCGCACGCCCGACTCGTAGAGCGCCTGCATCACAGCAGGCGAGCCGTAGTGTGTGACTGCCGCAATGTGGAACCTGTCTGCGCCGCCGATGCCCCCGTCCGCAAAGCCCAGCGCGTGCATCTCCGCGCGGTTGCGCTCCACCAGTATCCGCACCGCGTGCACGCTGCGCGGCTCGTACCACACCACTGCCCCGCTGCCTGACATCGTGGGGGCGATATCGTAGTAGACTTCGCCGTCTATCTCAATCTCTACAGCGTTTGCAGGCGGCGGGATATGCCCCTTGCGCACCATCTGCCCTTGCCACACAGGCACATCGTTCGGCGCAGCGAGCGGATAGCCCGCGTCCGTGTGGCGCGAAAGGTTTCGCGCCGAGCGAAGCGGAACGCGATGATCGTGCCAGCAGAAGCGCATGCTCCGATTCTGCTCGCGCACAAACAGCTGCAGCATCTGCTGCGCAAGGCTTACACCCGTGGCGTCCAGCGGTTCATCAGCGGTGTTGTTGTAGTCCGTAGAGAGCGACCGCATGCCGCGCATAAACAGATGCCACGCGCCCTGCCGAATGTAATCCGTGCCGTACCGCCCGCCCGTCGTGAGGGCTGCCCAAAGCGGGACTTGCGTGCGCGGGAAAAACTCCGTCGCGTACCACTCGTAGGTCATGAGCCGATTGCGCAGCCAATCGTTCACATACGGCGCGCCCGTAAAGCGCGGCGCGGTGTCCACGCCAATATCTTGCACATCGTCCAGCATCATCATAACGGGCAGCGCATAGCGCGGCGCAAGCCCGATGCACTTGAGCGCGTAGAGCAGCCAGAACGCTTGCTGGGGGCGTGGTATGTTCACCGCGCCTGCAGGAGCGTCCAGTGAATACATAAGACGCGGAAGCAGGTAGCAGTTTTTGTAGCGGTAGGCGCAGATAGGCGTCGTGTCAAACACATAATCTTCGCCGATGACCTCCGCCAGCACTTCGCCCGCGCTGCCAAGCGCGTTGTGCGCAGTGTTGTTCAGTCGCCACACATAGAGACCATCGTTCGGTTCTCTGTCGGCAATGATGGGCAGATAGCACTCTGCATTTTCGCGCGTGAGCCTGACGCGCAGCGTCTGCGTCTGCGCTTGGAACACATCTGGTCCGATTTTATGCGCGGTGCTGGCGAGGTTCGCACGGTCAGGGCGCACCAGCGGGAAGTCGCTGGGGAACGCTATCGCCGTGCGGTTCGTTGCGAAGTGGATACCGAAATACGCAAACGGCGGGTCTTGCGGCGCGTTCCAGCCGAGAAATCGGAAGGTGTAGCTGATGGGGGTATTGGTGGCGGAATAACTCTCAAACGGCTGAACGATAAGCACGGCTTGGTATTCGCGCAGGCGGTTGCGCAGGCTCGCGTCGTCGATGTCCAGTCGGTGTTCGGCATTCGGAAGCGCGAGTCGGATTTCGCTGCCGCTTTGGTAGGTGTAGGCGCGTTCGGCAGTGAATCCCATCAGGCGCAGCGCCGTGAGTACCCAGCCTGCGCGGGTGGTTGCGGCATCCGTAATGAGTAGCACCTTCGGCGGCATTACCGTACCCCCACAATCTTGCTCGTAAGCGCAACTGTACCGCTGGCGACGCTAACCTCGATGCGGTATTGGTCGTAGTAGCCGTCGCCTGCGCTTGGGATGTCCAAGCGCACCCAGTTCGGGTTTGCGGAGTCGGCGGCGAAAGTGCCTGTGGCAAGGGTTTGCCAGCCGCTGCCAAGAGGCGTACCTGCACGGTCGGTGGCGCGTGCGCGGATGGTGTAGTTGATGGCGGTGTTGCTGGCGCGGTGGGCGAGCCAGACGAGTTTGCGGTACTGCATGCAGTTATCCAGCGTCGGCAGTTCCGTGCTGGTGCTGCCCAGCAGGTCGCGGTTGGTGTCGGTGGTGACGGTGGTTGTGACGACGAGGAGGGTGTCTGCCGTGCGCGTGGTGATCGCGCCCTGCTGCTGCACAGGGAGCGGGTCTTGCACGGTCACATCCACTAAGCGATTGCCCTTGAGCCAGCCAATCAGACTCATGCTCTCTCACCTGTGCGATATACAGCGTCAGTCGCGCGGGTCGCTCGCGTAGCGCGTGCTGATATGGAGCAATAGCTCCGCGCGGGGCTGGGAGCCGCCGCTGGCACTAAGCGTCGCGCGTTTGACCCAGCCGTCCAACAGCACATTGCTTCCTTCCAGCACCTGCACGCGGCGCGGCGGGCTAAGCAGCTCCAGCAGTGCGGTATCGTAGACGGGCGGCAATGGCAACCGCGCTTGCGCTTCAGTTGCATGCCGCGCGGCAGCGTCGTAGAGCCGCTCCGCAAGCCGTTGCACAGATTCGACATCAGAGAGCGTATCCGCTTGCACGCGCAACAGCTTGTACCGTCCCAAGTAATCCAGCGAGTCTGGCTCGGTAAGCGAGTCTTCGTTGACCAATACCACCACGAGCCGCTCGCCTTCCTTACTCGGCGCGGTTGCGCCCTCTACATAGATGATGTTTGCCTCTGGTGGCTTTGGCACAATCTCCAGCTCGCTATAGCGGTACTGACGCAGCGCGGGATCTACGCTACCCGCATCGAGTAGCGCCCATGCTGGTAAGCCATCAGGTTTCTGCTCCAGCGTCCATGCGCCTGCGTTATAATCCCACCTGAGCCGCCATTCGCTGCCCGTCGCCGTCGCAAACAGCAGCAGTGTGCGCAGGATTTCCTCGCCTGATTGCCCCACGCGCGGCGCGTAGCGCCAACCGCTGCCCGTATCCCCAGCAGGCGCGGCGGGCATGCGCAAGTTCTGAAGCGCGGCGGGCGGGCTGGCGATAGCCTCGAACCCGCAGCCCTCCAGCAATTTGTTGAACGCATCGCCCAACACGACGCCGTCGAACGCAGTGCTGGCGAGTTGGAAGATCTCGCCGAACCTGCTCCACATGCCCTTTAGCGCAAACCGCACGCGGTACGGAAACCTATCGGGACGCCTACGCATGGGCGTGATGCTCTCTACGATTGCAAAGCCCTCCGAGAGCGTCTGCCACGGATCGGCGTCTCGCATGCGGTACTCCAAGCGGTAGGTCGTATCCCCGCGCTGGGCGATGCGGCGCGTTGCATCCGACTCAAGCAAGCAATCCGCGTAGCCCTCTTCTCGCGCGTACTCATCTTTAGTAAGCTCCAACTCCAGCACGCGCTCCGCCAGCACGGGCGTTGTGTCGCGCTGAGCAACGAGCGGCGCGCAGCGCATAAAATATCCCACCACAACAGGCGTGTAGATGGGGTTATCGGTTGTGAGCTGCACGATACCCCGCGCCTGCGTGGGCGATTGCGCATCGTTCCATGCGACCCAGCTGCCGCTCGACTCGCGCTCGAAACTCACACTCGCGGATTGCTTGTGGGTCAGCGCCACAATCGGCACAGCTTCGGGCACTTGCGCGTTGATGGGGGGCACATCAAAGGGCTTCTCGGTGAGCGTACCGCTTGCTGGGTAGCGTACTCGTTCGAACGCCACGATGGGGTTATACATGATGTTCACCGCGAGTCGCAACGGGCTTGGGCGACAGAGCGAATAGAGAGGTGATTCCGTCGTGCCGATGTTTTCGGCGTCTTCTGGGAGCGGAACCAGCTTACTGCTCACAATCTGGCGCGTCGTGCTGGTGGCGGCGGTTTGCACAAGCCGCGCGCCACCTGATACAACCGTGAGTACCAGCACGCCCAGTGGGGGCAACGGAATCGCCGCCACGCTCACCGCCGAACGCACGGGGCTGGATACCCCAGAATACCACTGCGCCACGAGCTTGGGTGGCTGCTGCAGGTCGTTGCGGTCGGGATATCTAAAAAACGCGAGGTTGCCTGCCGTGTCCATCCGCAGCGCGTACCTGTCCCACTGCGCGTACCAATAATCCCCCTCGCGCGTATACTCATCATCGGCGCACTGGATATGTACCGCCCAGCCCTCGTCGCGTTGCAATTGGAACTGCGTCTCCGCCACCCAACGCAAGAGTTGCCCCGCCCGAATCGCTTCAATGGCGATCAAGATGTACCACTCAATCTGCGTGCGGTCTTGATTCGCCCGCAAAACACTGCCCATAAACCGCGCGGGGTTTTCGGACGCCTCGCGCGCCGAGCGGTACACCTCGCGCCAATATGTCGCTTGCTTGTTGATTTGGCTAATCGGCACGGTGTTTTCGCGCCAACGATGGTCGAGTGTGCTGGGCGTAAGGATCAGCACGCCCGCGCCTGTATCGTGATATAGGTTCTCGATGCTTTCGGGCGCGAGATCCACACAGTGCGCCGCGCGTTCGTAAGCTGGACGCACGACGAATCGGTACGGCACATCGAGCGTTAGGCGGTATAGCATCGTGCGATATACACCCGCGCAATTCGCCCGAATTTCGGGGGAATTTCGAGCAAATTCGCCTCCAAATCCTTGACAAATGCGCATCGGGTGTGGTATAATATGGTCAGATATGGGCAATTATGAGCAGATAGACCCATATCGGAGGAGGATAGACATGATGGCTACACGGACTCTGCGCGAATACGCGCTGGATTTGCTGGAGCAGTGTGACGATAATGTCATGCTGAATAACCGCACACGCGAGCGACTGGAGAAGCTCCCGAAGGCGGAGTGGTGGGATTTGAGCCGCTCACAGGACGGGAGCGAACGACTGGAGATAAGAGTCGGCGGTAGATGGTTTTATCTCTACTACTGGACTCGGTACATCATCGATGGTTGGAACCCCGATAGGTGCGTCAGAATCCCGAAAGATTCCGCCGAAGGTAGGCGGATTGCGGAGATGCTGCATGATGCGTAAATTTCACCCCGCGCGAGTCGCCGAGAAACTCGGCGTCTCGCGCGCCACGATTGATAGACTATGCCGGCGCGGACAACTACGCAAGGTAATTGTAAGCCCGCGCCGAGTCTATGTAGATCCTCAATCGCTCAAGGATCTGCTGGGCGAAGCGTTGTTTGACCAGCTGTTCGATCAACACGACGGATGAGAGGGACGATATGAACTATCATCTGCGCAAAACTGACGAACTGTTTTTGCGCGTCCTAACCGCCCGCGACGGCGGCGGGGTACGCGCGGGATTGATTTCGGGCGCGCCCGGCGTGGGCAAGACCGCGCTTGGGCGATACTTCGCCGACCAGCTCGGTGGCGGGATGGAATACTATCTCTGCCATCACTGGTCAAGTGATGAAGACCTCTTTGTTCGGATCGACCCCGCGCGGGTCGCCGCGCTTGCGGGCGGGGTCGCGGGCGTCGAGATGGAAGACGCCTACCGCGCTGGGGTTCTGCTCCGCGCCGTGAACAGGAGCCTTACCCAACCCGTCGTGTGCCTCATCGACGAGTTGGATAAGGCTCCTGAGCGCGTCGACGCGCTGCTGCTCGAATTCTTGCAGACAGGGCGCGTGTACGGCGCGTTTGGCGAAGTATGGGAGGCGAATCTCGATAATCTCTATGTGATTCTCACGGACAACGGGATTCGCCCTATAGCGGAGCCTTTGTTGCGCCGCGTGTTTCGGTATCGTATGCCGTACCTGCCCCCAAATGTAGAAGCGGACATCATCCGCAAGCAGACGGGGGCGGGCGCGGGTGTGTGCCGTCTCATCGTGTCGATGGCGACGGCGATACGCGAGCGCGGCGCGAGTTCTCCGTCGCTCCAAGAATGCGTCCGACTCGCCCAGTCGCTACCGCTTGCTGAAAACGCGAGCGATGTGGAAATGCTCTTGCGTGGCTGGCTCTGCAAGAGCGACGCGGACTGGGCAGTGCTGGTCGAGATGTGCGACCAGCCGCACGCGGTGCTGTGGGGAGAGATGCGCAGATGATGTTGCTGAAATTCTCCCCCGAAGCGTGGAAAAAGTTCCACGCAGCTCTCAACTCGCCACTTAAACCGTCCATCCACGCGCGAGTGGAGGAATACTTCCATGCGCGTGGGTGGACGGTTGTTCAGTTCGAGATAATTTATGGGTTCATCGTACCCTATCGGGTACGAGAACTGAAGGTGCAGCTCCGACCGCAGGGCGACAAGCCGTGGAACGAGCAGCCCGTTTATTCGGTTCATCTCGAACCGATCGGCGAGAACATCTTCGCGAGTGTCTACCTCGCGGAACTCCCCAGAAACGCCGAAGAACCGAAGCCGTTGCCGTCCGTTGCTCAGAGCCTTGTCAAGCGTCTGAGCAACTGGATGCGCTCGCTGGATGTTGAACATCTCAGCGACGCGGGCAGCCAGACAGGTGCGGGCGCATGTGCAGAAATCGCGCTGCATCCGCATGGCAGTGGGCACGAGGCAGGCTCTCGGCAGAACGCTCCGTCCCAGTCGCCCACGGGCGATTGCGACGGGGCGGAGAGCCCCCCGCCGCAGGACGGGTCCCCCGACGCGACCTGCGCCAACAGGGTTGCGCAGGCAACCGCTGTCGGGTGCGACAATCCTGCCGGTTCGGGTAGCGAGGCTGCGAATCAGGCGGCAGCTGACGCAGACGAGCGTGCTGAACCGTACACGGACGCGGACGACGCCGCGCAGGACGCTCCGCCGTTCTGCGCGGAAGCCACCAGCGGGGACGCGCCGATGAATCCCGAGGGAGATCGGGAGGAGGCGCCACGGGAATCGAGTACCGTGCCGTCCGCTGGCGTCGCGCATGCGGAGAGCGCGGCGGTACGCCAGTCGAGGCGAAATCTTCTCCGCGACTATGCCCGCCGAACGGCGCAACCGTCCACGCAGACATGCCGCGCGTTCGGCGGGCAGTTCGCAACCATCGAAAACAAACGCCCCGACCCGCGCCTGGTGCGCGAACTGCGCCGGATCTTCGCACAGATAATACACGGCGGAGAGACCGAGCCGAGCGCGCACTGGGACGCCGCGCGTGTCGCGCTCAAGACCGCTGGCTACCTGCGTTCTTGGACGACGCATGATCGCCGTCTGGAGAGCGGGCGACCCGCAATGCTCGTGCTGGCGGATGTGTCGGGCAGCATGAACGCATTCGCCGAAGCGGTCGTCGCGCTCGCGAGCGCCGCCGCGCAGCTGGGCGTCTCAGGCGCGGATGTCGTAGTCGTCGTCCACGCGAACGGCTACCCGCTGGAACTGCAAGTCAACGCCCAGTCGGTACAGCGCGTGCCACGCTTGGACGACGACGAAGTGATGCGCTTCTATGAGCAACTGCTCCGCCGCTACGCCGTGCGAGCGGTCATCACCGCCGCCGACTGGGACGGCGAGTGGTTGTATCACTGGCTGGCGGAGCAACCGAGCATCGAGCGCGTGTTCTGGCTCGATGTCTACTGCAGCAGCTACGGCGAGCCGCGCATGCGCGAGTTTCCCCCACGATGGCTGGACGCGAGCGACGCGGCGGTATGGCGTCCCGTAGCACACAAGGTGCGCTACGCCGACCGCTGCAGCACGCAGTACGACTTCGTAGACGCGCTGCGGCTGCTGATGCGCGGGTAGAAGTGGCGACAAACTGAAGGGAGTGAGTAGGCGCGAGAGCCTCTTCGGGTAGCCCCGCGCCTTGCAACTTTTATTCCTCTACCAACCCCTCAAAGAACCCCTCCGGCAGCCGATACGCGCGCTCCAATCGCTTGCGTGTGTCGGCTCGGCGAGGGATGTGGTTGTGCCGCTCCAAAAGCTGCACGACGCGCGGCGACACACCGTGCTGCAGCGCGAATGACGCATAATCGTTCGCGCCCAACACCTCGCGCCGCCACTTCGCCAGAGCAGCGCCGAGCGACAGATCCGACTGCGCCCAGAACAACTCGAATCCAAACTGGGCTCTCTCCGCAAGCTGTTCGGGGCAGTCAAAGATGCCCGTCTCGGAAACACGAACGCCGTGCGACGCTAAGTAGTCGCGCGCGGCGGGTTCCAACTCCCGCCAGTTTTCGGCGGGGATGTAGTCTCTTCTTCCCCGCCGCCCTATCTCGGCTGCGACGATGATGTCGCCGTAGCCATTTGAGAGTATTCGCACTTGGTGGGTCATGCTTCCACCTCCTCTTCGAATTCGCCCCGTTCTGCTCGCTCCAGCCACTCCCTGACTGGATAGGCAGCCAACAGGCGGCGGGGCCCGAACACGGAACCGTCGTCTGCCTCATATTCGGGATACTTGTCTCCCTCATACAGGCAGATGAACTGGTCGTCGTGTACCCAACCGAGCTGATGGATGTAGGCGAGCATCGCGCTGGCGTCCTTGCATCCAAAGATGCCAGGCACATAGATGTCCACCATCTCCCCATCCCGCGCCTTCTCGACATCTTCGGCGCGGATGAGGTAGGGCACGGAGTAGTCGGGGCGGAATTTGCCAGATGTACTGTGGGCGTACCGATACGCCCACCAGTATCCGTCCCAGCCGTCCTCATCGGCGGGTTCGGACGGCTCTGCCATCGCATGATTGTTCCAGCTTGGCTCGTACTGGAGTTCATCCAGATTCTGAATTCTCCAAAACTTCATGCCAGCAGCACCTCCTTTGCCTTCTCCTCGCACTCGGCGGGGAAGACCCACGCCTTCAACTCGGAGAAGAACTTACCGCCGTGCGCCTTTGCCCATTCGACCTTTCTGGGGTCGTAGGGGAAGGCGGCTACAATGCGGTCGCCCAGCCGCACGATACCCTTCTCGCGGAAGAAATTCGTGGCGACTGGGTCGTTTATAACGAGATTGAAGCGATGTTCGCCCCCACGAAAGGAGGCGACGCCAAAGCTGGCGCACTTCGCGGGGGACAATATCGCGAGAGGGATCCCTCCGCGCACGGGACCCAGAAAGACCCCGTACACGGGCTGGGGCAGGTCGAATAGGGGAATGCATGCACGCGGATCGTATTCGCCCTCATACTGGAAATACTTCATGTCTTCTGCAGGCTGCTCGGTAGTGAAGCCAACCTGCATGGGCTGCAGGTTGACTTCGACAACCATGCAGCCTTCTACGGGCTCAACAGAGCCCATCATCCCGCGAATCTCCTCGATACTAAACAACTTGACCATCGTCTCCTCCTCCTCGCCCTGCCTCCCTTTCGGTGAGGACTTACGGGCTTGTAGTAGTCGTTATTATACCACATCGCTGACAGAAAAGTCAAGCCCTTCGCGGGGCAAATCCGAAATCTGGTAAATCTGCGGGGGAATTTCGAGCAAATTCGCGCCCAACCCCTGACAAACATGCCACGCGCTGTATATCGCGCGTGGCGTACCAACTCCACGAGCAGCAATATCGGGAGCGGCTGCGCAAGTTTATCGCCGAGCAGCGCGCGGCAGGCGCCCAATTCGCGCGCTGGAACGCAGAGCTGGCGCTCGGCGAGCCTACCCCACGCCCGCACATGCGCCCCATACGGGCGATTGTGCGCGAGTCGCGCACGCACTATACGCCACCTCCATAAGCCATGAGCGAGATAGCCATCCGTCTTAGGGTTGTAGGCGCTGACGACGCCGTGCGCCAGCTGGGACGCGTCGGCGAGCAGCTGCGCCAGCTGGGACGCGGGCTGCCCGAAACCGTGCGACAGATGGGCAGGCTCGGCGATACGGCAACCGCAGTTGGCGGTGCAATAGCGGCGTTCGTGGCAACTTTCGGGCGGCTTAGCGGCTTAGGGGTTGCGAGCGAGATCGAAGCCATCACGAACCAGCTCGAAGTGCTTACGGGCGACGCCGAGAAAGCTCGCGCACTTACGGAAGAGTTCTACAAGCTCGGCGCGGCAACACGATTCAACACCAGCGAGGTCGCGGCGTTCGGCGCGGCGCTGCTTGGTGCTGGCGTCGATGCGGCGCGGCTCACGGGCGAGATGCAAGCGCTGCTGGATCTCATCTCTGCTATGGGCGTGCGACGCGAAGATATGCGGCGCGTGCTCGAGAACATCGTGCAGATCCGCGGGCTGGAAGTGGGGCAGTCCAGCATGGTGGATATTCGGCAGATGTTCCGCGCCATGCCAGGCATCGGCGCGGCGCTCGGCGCGGCATTGGGTCGCACGCCGCTCACGGCGACCGAAGCCAACCAACTTCTGGCGCAGCTGGGCGGAAAAGAGTTCTACAATCTTCTGATTCGCGCCGCCGCGCGGTTCGAAAACGCAAGTCAGAAACTCACGATTATCGATTCGCTTGCCAACATCGCAGAGAGTTTCCAGCAGGTGCTGCTGCCGACAGGCGAGCTGTTCGGGCGCTTGATTCGCGGCGTTGCGCCGCTTATGGGCGCGCTTGCCAGCGCGTTGCGGCGGGTAAATGAAGCGCTTGGTGGCGTGCCAGGCGCGCTGTTCGCGCTCGCGGCAGCGGCAGTCGCTGCTGCAGCCGCGCTCAACATCCTCCAAAAGGTGGGCATTGGCACTGCGCTGGCGCAGGGGCTGGGTATGCTTGGCGGTCTTCGCGGCGCGGGCAAACTTGCGCGATTGGGGCGCGCGGGACTCGCAGGGCTTGGGATTGGCTTGCTTGGGGAGCTGCTCGGCGGGCTGTTTGAGTCGCTTGGACTCAAGGGCGCACAGGATGCGTTCGGCACGGTCGGTGGCGCGGCTGGTATCGGCGTCACGCTTGGCGGGCTGGTCGGCAGCGTTGTGCCCGCCATCGGCACAGCGATTGGCGCAGTCGTGGGCGGCATCGCTGGCGCGCTGGTCGGGCTATACCAGCTGCTCAGTGGCGGCTTCCAGCAACAGCAACGCGCTGCGGACGCGCAGCAGCAGACGGCTCAAAACACGGCGCGGATGGCAGCGGCGCTGGAGGACTTGCGCATCCAGCTCGTGGGCGGGGGCAACCGCGCACGATCAGCAGCGACGCGCTATGAGGTGGAGGCGTACCTGCGCGGGCTATCGGCGTCGGGCATCTAATCACGAGACGATTGGACGCATCTAACCCAAACCTACAAACTCAGCAATCGCTCTTGCGACCTCACGCGCCACACGCGCGCGTGTCTCGCGTAGGAGCAGGTGCTGTAAATCGCTCTCGTTGGTGACAAACCCCAGCTCCAACAGTGCGCTTGGCTTCTCCCGCTGGCACACTGTAAGACCGCGCTGCTTCACACCCCGATCGAGTCTGCCCGTGAGCGCGCGCTGCAGAGCAGCATGCACGGCGCGTGCCAGCTCAACGCTATGCTCGCGCGAGTACCAAGTCTCGTAGCCGTGCGCGTTGCGATTCTCAGCAGCGTTCAAGTGTACGCTCATGAACGCATCCGCACTTGGCAGATACCGCCTGCGCTGCTGCAAGCTGAGCGGCTGCTCGCGCGTGGCAATCAACAAGTGCGTTTCGATGTTTGGATAGAGTGTACGGAGCATGTAGGCGATAGAATTGGCGTACTGGGCAGCTATATCGGCTTCTCTGTGCTGTGCCGCGCCCAGATACCCAATCGCACCAGGATCGAACACCACCCCGCCACCCGCCGCAGGTTTCCAGCCGTGCCCTGCGTCAATCACGACGATCGTCTTGCTCATGGCGTTTTTCTCCATTGCCGCCGCGCAGCATGTGCTTGAGCCGATCGCGGAGCGATTCGGGGACGGGGATGCCGAGACGCGCGAGGTGATCGAGAATCTCCAGCACGCTCTGGGCAGCGTACCAAAGCGAAATGAGCTTGCTTGCCAGCACCAGCACCTGCGCAAGGTCGCTCATCTCGCTTGCGAGTAGCTCGCCCGAAAACCAGATGAGCAGTATCGCCCCAAGCGCAATCAGGTGCGCGAAGTTCTCACGCGCGATTTCGCGGATAGGGCGTTTTGCAAGTGCGCCAGCTGCGACGCCCAACAGCCCGCGCGCGGTTGCGAGCAGCAGGTACGCCTTGACCAGCGCGGGGAGCGACGCCCAAAGCGCCGTAAGACCACCCACAATCACCGCGTATGCGCCCGTTTGGTCTCGATGCTCCATCGGGCGATATACAGCGCATTTGTGTATATCGCGTGTGAGCATCGCCGAGATTGTAAGCGCGATTCGTGAGGAGCGATTGCAGGATGCTGTGCGCCTGCTGCAGGCGCGCGAGTGCGTCGTCACGGTCTACGCGCGGCGCGTGCTGCGGGTGGAGTTTCAAGGGCGCGTCCAACTGTTTGTCGCGCGTGAGCCTGCCGCCTCGCTTACGCATAAACTGTACGCGCTGTTTGGGATACCTGCGCCTGCTGAGCCGTGCCACGAGTGCCCAGATAGGGGGTTCCCCAGCTAATGTTCGCAGGGCGCGTCGGCGGCTGGGAGAGACTGCAGTATCGCGTGCGTATCGAGAACCCCACGCTCTCGCATGAAGGCGCGCGAATTATCGCAATGCTGCTTGTGCCCTACGGCAGGGGCACGAACCGCGTGGACTATCTCAGATTGCTACTGGACTATATGCGCTATGTTGATGCCAATGGGAACCCAATTTATCTGCTCACCTACACGATAGGACTGGACGCAACTAACTACACAGATACCATCGAGGTAGGGCTAGGCACACAGGAGTTGGTAGTGGAACTTGTCGAACCGCGCTGGTACACGACTTTCGATTTTTTAGGAGACCCTGTATGGGATGTGCGCTGGCAGGATTTGCGTATCCACCTCAACGGCGTTGAGATCGCGCACCCGTTTGGCGGGGAGCGGAGCGTTCTCACAGTGGATTACTACCCCGCAAGCATGCCGATGGGCGCGGCAGAGCTGTCTGCTACATGTGAGGCAGGCATCCCTGACCTCAACGACTACGATAACTGTCAAGACACCTATACAGTCACATCCGTCGCTACAGCGCGTGTCGTGGGCGGATACCGATGCCGCGAATCGGACGAGTGGCACGAGTTCCCAATTCACTACGAGATTCCGCCGCTGCTTGAGGACGAGTGCGATACGGGACTGGACGCGCTTCCGCCAGAGTTCGAGGGAGACACGACTTGGAACGCATCCATCGTGCCGCTCGATTCACTGACTGTGCAGAATGTGTATCACGGTACTGTGACATGCGAATGTGTTTCAGAAGACGGCTCTTCCTCTTACTCGGTTGAGCTGCAACTTGCCACTGGCACTTACACGGAACACTCGCGCTCTGGACGATTGTTTATTCTTCCCGACCTGCCGCGGAAATTTGTGGCGATTGGAGATGTACCGCATGAGTATCTGATGTACCGCGCTCCGCTGCCTTCGGTCAACGCCACGCGCATGGTCTCGGCTCTTACTTCAGAAACGCCGTGGAACCGCCCAACGCGAGTCACATGTCGCCACGAAAACGCGCAGCCTTATCCTCTGCACCCGCAGCGCGACGAACTGCTCTATGTGCATGACGGAAGTAGCAGCAATCCGCTATCGGACGGTCTCGATGACCATGTCCACTCGCTCGTCATGTGGTCATCCAGTTCTCAGCGCACGATTTCCAATGGCTGGTGTAGGGCGTTACTTTGCCCAGTAGAGTGGAGAGGCAGCTGTCCGCCGCCGTTTGATTTTGCATATCGCGTTTACTCTCTCTCCCGCACGCAATCGTACATGGTGGGCGCGCAGTGTCATCCTTATTATCGACATACAGACTATGCTTTGCGCTACTGGAACACGCACGCCGCGCCGATGTGGTCGTACATCTGCTGGCTGCAAAACTGGGGATTAGACCGAGACGGGGACGGGGTAGCGGAGCCGACGCCTGTGGCGGATTATTGGCGTCCGCATCAGTGCCAGCATATCGAGCATCCCGCGCTGCCAAGTGCTATCCGCAGCAAGCGGCGGAGCTACTTACTGCTCGATGCGCTTGCAAACGGCACATGGAGCGCGTGGATAAATGACCTGTTCGGCGTTCCCAGTGGGTGGGTCGGCAGCACGCGCCCTGCGCTCGTCGAGTGGCTCCCGCCGAGCGACCTGCGGCTCGCATCCGACTCCGCCTCGCGCTGGAGCGTCACGGGCGCGACGCTGGCGTTTACTCCGCTCGGCATTACCGTCACGCCAACCAGCACCACGCACACTCTCGAATTCGCGCTGGCAGACTGGGACGCGCCACCGTACCTGTACCCAGCGGTTGCTGACCGCGTGCGCATCTGGCTGCCCGACACGGCGTACACGAGTCTTACCATCCAGCTGGTGAGCGCCGAGAACGAAACCCTCACGATTGCCACCACACGCGGTACGCATCCTATCCCGCACGGGGATGATGCGAAGTACGCTGGAACATGGCGCAGGCAGTACGCCGCATCCGCTGCAGGCTACTCCGAACTCGGCAACGACTGGGACGGCGATGGCGTAAGCGAAGCGACCTTCGACGACGCAGCACGCGCGACGCTCTGGCAACTGCTTGCGGCACGCGCGGGCGCACGGCTGCGCATCACCATCACGCAAACCGTACCGACGCCGTATGTGATGGAGTATCCCACCTTCTATCGCGACTCGGTCACGGACGCGATTGCTACCGATAACGGAGCCCATACTTACCCCCATGTGCGCAATCCGCAAACGCTCAACTGGGGGCTGCTCGTCTATCCCACTGCGAGCAACACACCGAGCGTGCGTTCGCCTCACCAGCCGATGACGCTCTACGACGCCGCCGCGCTCTATCGCCAGCTCGAACGCGGAATGGACGCCAGCGCCACTATCGATATCATCGACCAGATACGCGCGTGGGGATTCGACGATGTAGAGACGGGCGGTCATCCCGCAGGCGTGCCGCGCGTGCGTCAGATGTGCCGCGCCGCAATGCTCCCATACACGACTCGCCTTGCTCTCTGGTTGATTAACGACCTGCGCGAGTGCCCACCGCTGCCAACGCTCCCCACACGCAGATACCAAGATGCGCCGTTCGGGTTCACGGGCGACTGGGGACAGTGGGTTTACTTCACCGCGCCGAGCTATCGGTACTACCTTGCGCCAAACGAGCCCGCAAAGCTCATGGAAGTGCAGGGCAGCACGGAAACCGAGCTCACGAGCTACGATCGCGCGGTTGGGCGCTACCATCTCACGCGCCAAGCTGTTGCGGTAGATGGCACAGAAACGCTGCAGCATGCTACTAAGCAGTGGCGCATTCGTGCGGCAAGCCGCGATTTGGGGCGCACGACGCCGTTTTTCTCACACGCGTTTGTACCGCCACGAATCGCTAAGCCCGAAACGGGCGCGAAACTCGCGATTGACACGCGTCGCCAGTACCTGCATGTGGCGGTTGGCAGCACCCTGCGCACTTACCATTTGCATTCGCGCGCGCTCGTGCTCCAGCGCGAGTACGATGGGCGCATCGAGTGCTTGGAGCGCGATAGCAGGCTCGACGCGCTGCTGATCGTTGTGCGCAGCGCGGGTGAGCGCGTGGTGTATCTCTCACGGGATGCTGGTGATACGGCAGTGGAGGTGTTGCGCGTGAGCACGGCGGGGCTGGTCGTGTGCGCTGTGAGTCCGCACGCGACTTGGTGTGCGTTCTATCAGGACGCTGGAAACGCGCTCATGCTACGCCGCACGCGGGACGGCGGAGCTACTTGGGACACGGCGCAGCAAGTGCAGATCGACGGCGCAAGCGCCACAGGCACGCCGCTGGACGCCGTCTACGACGCGCGCTATAACGGATTGGTGCTCGTCTACGAAACGACGGGGGGCGATCGGCGCGTTGCGCTCTCATTTGATGCGGGCGAGACTTTTAGCACGATTCTGAGCTGAGCAGCTGTTCGAGTTTCTCCAGCGCGGCGCGCACGGGTTCGGGCGGCACAACGCTCGACGGGTCACGCACATGGCTCCACCACTCAATCAGCACGGCGCGTTCCGCTTCGTCCAACTGCTCCAACAGCTCCCATGCGCCGCGCGGGAGCAGCGCAAGCCAGAGATCCCACCACTCTTCATGTTCCGCTGGCATGCTGCTCAATTATACGAGCCAGTTCTGCTTGCAGTCGCTTGTTGGCTTGCTTGGACACGCCCAGAAACGGGCGTGCGGGCAAATTGCGGCTGGGGTCGCCCTGCTGATGCTGCCGCGCATACGGCACGCGCGTACCCCAGACAAGTGTGAGCTGATCTTGCGTGCGCACAGCGTCCGCACTGGCAGCTAGCACGACCACGCTCTGCTTGAGACGTCCCGTATCCACGAGAATCTTGCTCGCTCGCGTGCGCCGTACCGTCGCTGTGCGCTGAAACCCCGCTTGGGGGTTGCGTGCCCGCACAATCAGCCCGCCTGTTCGTGTACGGCGCACAACGGGACGCGCCGCGCGACCGCCGACTTTGCGGATAGCTTGCTGCACGCTCTTGCGCAGCGTGCTTGGCGCAAGCGGCTGCCACGGACTGCCATCAGGCGCGACGCTCCGTTCGAACCGCTCCGCATGGTCTTGCGCGAGTACCACCCGCGCGCGACGGAAAAACTCTGCCACCGCGCTGCTGCTGAGCCGCTGTGGGTTGGCAATCAACCCCGTAAGCTGCAAATCCACGCGTGCGGTAATCATGGCGTGTGCGTCTCAGTCGGGCGCAAGACTCGGAACGGGTAGCACTGGTGAGGATAAACAAAACCAGTCGGCATCAATTTAATCACACACACCCCTCCTGCTGGCAGCTGCGCTTGGAACCGCACTTCGATTTGGTTCGCCGTAAGCACATAGTCGAGATTGGTGACTGTGCCATCGGGTTGGATGTAGCGCGCGGAAAGCACATTGGATATTCCAATCGGCGTCTTGCCGCCCTCACGGTAGAATTCCAGATCTACGAACCCGTCCACATTGTAAGGCAGCACCAGCGCCTCATGGACACCATCATCTGCAAGGAGGCGCGGATACCTGCCCACAACGGTTGCGTAGACCAAGTTCGTCGCAAGCATTACTCGCTCAGCTCCCCGTAGCCGACGCGCACACGGCTGCGGCTCGGTACGCCGTCCAGCCGCGCGCCGCCTGTGCAATACTCTTGCACCTGCGCATCCACCATCTCAAGGATTTCGGACAACACAGGCTGCTCCTCACGGCTCACGGAAACGCCCTGCAAGCCGAGCAGCTCCCGCACCCCGAAGTAGAACGTCCAGCGCTTGAGCAGCTGCTGGGTGTGTATGGGCGCGTCCCCTATTGGGATGGGCACTTCGTAGCGCTTGCCGAGTTCGGCGTCGAGCGCAGCGTGCGCTTGCTCAAGCGCGCGGGCGACGAGCGTTCGTTTATGCTCGCCACCCGTGATCGCGGTAAGCGCCGTGAGCCGCTCCGTGAACTCCTGCGCCGTCAGGTACATAGCTTAGACCTGCGATGCGTACACGGCGTACCACGCGCCTGCCCCAAACCCCACACGGGCGCGCGTGCCGTACTCGTAAGAGTCGCGCCGAAAGACGCTCTCGTGGTCAGGGCTGGTGTGCGCGACGAACTCAACAGGCACATCGGAGCGCTCCACCATGATGACGGGACGGTACTCGTTCGCGCCTGCGGCAATCAGGTACCAGTCGCCGTCGGTGATGTAGCTGCTCACCAGCACGGTCAATGTGCCCGCCCACGGGTTTGCGTCGCCCTGCACGCGATCCGTGCTGCCCGACATAATCAGCTGTTGGGATTGCACGAGGTTCTTGGCTCTGAACTCGTTAGCGGGTCCCACAAGCAGATGCGTCGGGCGCATGCCGAGCGGACGCCCGTTGGGTTCCGTGTATAGCCCCATCGCTTGAATACCTGCTGAGAGGTTCTCGATAGAGAGCGGTTGCGAGGCGAGATTGACATTATTCGCACCGCGCGTGGTGGGGTTGTTCGTGAGTAGCGGCTGCCCGTCGAAAGTGTTGAGCGTCGTGCCGTTTGCTAGGATATTGATGTAGCTCTCGTGCACGAAACGGAAAAACTCGCTCGCCAGCCCGCGCGCGGCACGCTCGATCGCGCCATACTGGTCGTCCTCGACCGCTGTGCGCGGCACGGCGACAGTGGCTTCGTAGGTGCGCGTGGGGATGATGTGCATCCCGCCGTCGAGCGAGCCGATGAGTCGCTCACCCACCCACTCGCGCATGCGCGGCGGATACCACAGGAACGGAATCCGCGCCTCACCCTTTTGCGTGCGCTCGATTGTGCCAATCTGGGCGAACAGATCGTTTTGCTCGTACATTTGGAACGATGCGATGAACGCCGCCGACGCGCCCGCGTCCACTACGCTGTTGATACCCCTCGTCTGAATGACTCTTGGCATAGTTTATCCCCCCATCAGACCGTAATGAGTTGCACCAGCACGGTGTTGTCCGAAACGGCGACCACAGTGCCCAGCCGCGTGCGGTTTGTGCTGCTGTTGTGTACCGTTGGGCGCTGGTTCACCGCGTCGTACCCGTTAAGGTACGCATCCATGCCGACGCTCGCTTGGGTAAAGGTGGCGCCGCTGGCAATCGTCGCGTCAACGATCCCGCGCTTGTACACCGAGACCGTGCGTGCGCCATCGCCACCGCCTGTGTTCTCTACATGCTCAGTCGACACGCCCAGAATGCGCTGACTCGCGCCGGCTGCGCCTTCCGTCGCCCAGCCGCTCGCGTTCGTAATCACCGCTGCGCCAACACGGATTGTGTTGCCTGCAGCAACGGGATACTCCCAGACCAGTCCTTGTGCGTGTTTCATGCGCGTTCACCTCCTCGCGAGAGTTGCGCGAGAACCTCATCAGGCAGCTGCTCCGCGCTAATGCTGAAGCCCAACTGTTGCAGCTCTTGAGAGAGTTCGCGTCTGCACTCTGAGAGTTCGCTCTCGCCCAAGCCGACGAACCGCGTCGCGCGCGGGGCGGGCTGCGCAGGGAGCGCGTCAAGCAGCGCAATCACGCTCCGCACAGCTTCTGGCAACTGCTCGGCGCGACCGTCGTTGGAAAACTGAACGATGGCGTCAGGCGCGTCCGTTGCAAGCGCCATCAACAGCTCGGTTGCATGCTTGGCTGCAGCTGGGGTGAGTTTGCCCTCGCGCTGGTATCGCTCCACGATGCCATGCACGGCGTTGCGCACAAGCTGCTTCTGCGCACGGCTCAGCTGCTTAGCGAACTCCTGCACGCGCTGCTCCAACGCGCTCGCGCGCTCGCGCTCACGCGCCAGCTCCGCACGGAGCGCCTCGAGCGCCGTATCCTCTTTCCGAACTTCTTGCGGTTGTGTCATAGCGACTGCCTCCTGCGCAGAGTTGCCCTCTGCACACGCGATATACAGCGATGGGGTCTGGTCTGCAAACAGCCGCGCGTTTGCCACGCGGGGACTGGTCGTGAGACTCACTTCGTGGAGTGCGAATCCGCCATCGGGCATGCGCCGTAAGCCGACGCTCAGCCCCTTGACGGCGGATTCCTCGATCAGCTGGTTCGCGTGGGGCTTGAGCGCGAGTTTGCCCCAGAGCTGCTTGCCCTTGCGGTATAACTCGCGTATCCAGCCCAGCACGAGCGTCGGACGATGCTCGACAATCACGGGCGCGCCTGCCCCCGTCGCCGCCATCTGCTGCAAGTGCTCTTCGGTGATGGCGACGCCCTTATCGGGATACTCGCCCGTTTCCATGAGCAGCGCGTCGCGCTCGACGGCGTCCTCACTAAACTCGCGCTCGGCAGGCTCGACTTCCAGCGGCTCGTAGTCGTGCTCCTTAAGCCACTTACGCACCTCATCCAGCGTGTAGCGTTTCGCGTCGAAGCGCAGGGCTTGGAGCTCCGCTTTGCCATCCTCCGTGATGCCCCAGATGGCGTCAATCCCCGCGCCGAACTTGTCGTTCTCCCTGCGGAACCGCTCGTACTTGCTCGGCGGTTGTATCCGAACCGCGTGCTCGTTCAGGTACGGCATAGCACGCGATATACAGCGTTGCCGCCCCGTCGCGAGGATTGCCGCGCCAACCGTCAATAGTCCGCGTGCGTAGCGCTTTCACGAGCGGCTACGCACGAGCTACAACGACTCCGCATCCGCAAGCAGCTCGGATTCAACAGCTGCGAGAGCCAGCAAATCCACAATCGCAGTGGCTGGGAGGTGGCTAAGTTCGAGCGGGTGGCGGTGCAGGTAGCGCAAGCAAAGCGCCACTATCGCTTCACCGCCCGCACGGATGGCTTTTTTTTCGCTTCCACTTGCGTCTCAATGTCCGCCAACCCAAACGCTGTCGCTATCGCATCCCCAACGCGCCGAAGCAGCGTGATCGCGGTTTGTGGGGGCAGCCGCTGCAACAACTCAGCGTAAAACTTGCCTGTTGGCAACTCGGCGGCGGGTGGGCTGATATGGAGCCGCGCGATCAGCTCCAGCGTGGTGGCAAGGTCGCGGGGAATATCGGGCATCACGCGCTCCCACTCGGCGAGCGTGCGCATATCGCTCGCTGCGAAGAGATCCGCCACGCTCGGCTCACGGTACTGCATCACCCAGCCGTCGCCGAGCAAGTCCGTGAGATCCACGCTGCAGGTGCGCGGCTCGCGCGACTGTTTCGGCACGCTGCCCAGTAGCTGCTCCAAAGTCTTAGACATCGAGCGGCCCCACGATTTCTATCTCTTCGATTTGCTCTTGCCCCGCCTGCGCCGACCAGCTCCACCTAGTGATGACGCCTGTATACTCGGCTTCGGTAGCGAGCGTCGAGCGCGGCTTGACCCGCACACGCGCCCGATGGTGCAACGGGGGGTTGCCGCTGACATAAAAGTCGTAGCTATCGGTCGGGATAAACGCGCGGATACGGATCGTGTATTCCGCCGCGCCTGCGGAGCGCATGCGGGCGTAAGCGTCCGATAGCCCTGCGAGATTGACGCCCTGCGAGCGGTAATCGATGCTGATCTCGCTGCACTTGCCCTCGATTTGCGTAGCAGTGCCCCAAGTGATGGCGCTGCCGTCATCCACGCCACCGAGCTGGATGGCGATCGTTGCGTCCCGCGCTATCCTGCGTGCCATAGCACGCGATATACAGCGACGCCATGCGCTGTATATCGGGCGATGGAGCTCCGTGATCTCGAAGCGTACCTGCGCAACTTTCTCGCTCGCGTGGTGGGCGTGCCGATTGTGAGCGTGCCGACAGAACTACCTGTCGGGAGCGCGGTTGCAGGCGTGCTATCGCTGCAATCACGCGAGGCGGGCAAAGCCGTTGGCGGCATGCGGGCGGTGTACCAGCTGGAGCTGCTTGCCAGCGACGCGATACCCGACGCCGAGCGGCGCAAGCTCTACGACACGCTTGCAAGCCAGATTATCCGCACGGAGCTGGCGGCGGAACGCGATTGGCTCCCGATGCTGGATTATCAGGTGTTCCTTGAGGAGCTAAACAGCGAGCGATTGCGCGTGCGATTGGAGGTAGAGTGGGATGCAGACTGAAAAGCCCCAGCCGCGCGTGCGCACGCGCACGCATGCGACACCGATGCTCACCTTCGCGTGGGGGCTGCATGAGCAGCTCTACCACCCGCTCGTGCAGAGCGTGCTGCATATCCTGCGCGAGCTGGTCGCCAGCGGCGGTGTGCGGCTTGTGGGTGACGCGCCTGAAGAGGAACGCGAGCTGTTCGCGCAGCTTATCCGCACGCGCGGGTACACCAGCGCGGTACGCCACTTAGCGACGGCGCATGTGGTGGGCGTGAGCGTTGTGGAGATTGTGTGGGATGAGGAGTTTATGCCCTACGAGCTGCGCCCTGTACCGCCCGAAGCCGCGCAGCTGGGGCTGGACGAGAATGGCGAGATTGTGAGTGTGCGCGTCACGACCAGCGCGGGACAGCAAGACCTCCCCATAACGCACGCGGTGGTTGTAAGCGCAGCCCCCGCGTGGTACATCTACGGCGTGCGCGAGCTGCCCATCCGCGCACTGCGAAAGTATCTACAAGCGTATGACCGCGTGCTGCGCAGTATCGACCTGTACCTGCAACGGCACGCGATACCGACCACGATTGCCAAGACGCCTGCCAGCTACACCGAGCAGGAGACTCAAGAACTCTACGACGCGCTGAGCAGGATGCAAGACGCGTTGGTGGCGGTGCTGCCCGATACCGAGACGCAGCTGGAGTTTCTGGAGCCGCGAGGGTCGGGAATGGATCTCGGCTTGAAGATGCTGGATCTGTTGGAGCGGCTGGTCGCCCGCACGCTGCTGGGCGGGATTCTTGCAGTGTACGAAGCGCAGTACGGCACACGGGCGCAAGCGCAGGTGCACTGGGAGGTCATGCAGCGGTTAGTCAGCGCTGTGCAGCAGCCCATCGAGCACGCGCTGCATACCCAGCTCTGGACGCGCGTATGCCAGTACCAGCTGGGGCGCGAGCCTGTGGGCGTGTTGGAACTCAACGAGCTGGAGACCGTGCAGCGCAGCGATATCCTGCGCAACATCGGCGACCTTGTGGCGCTGGGAATGGTCGATCCCGAACGCGATCGCGAGTGGCTACGCGCGTTGATGGGGATCAGCGAGACTGGCGAGGGCTAATTGCGCTCGAACGCGAAGTCCGTGAGTACCTCGCGCGAGTAGCGCTTGCGCGTATTGAGGTGGATAGACCGCGCGATATGGTACGCCCACGAGGTAAACGCGGAACGCGCGGGATCGTACTGGTAGTACCGCTCGTGGGCGCGTAGCATGGTGGCGGTGTAGAGGTCTTCCCCGCGCACTTGATCGCCACGCACGATACTGAAGCAGAGCCTGCGTATGCTCGGCTCGTGGCGCAACCAAATATCCCAGAACTGTTGCATCGCCGAACTCCCGACGCCGAAAAGCCGTTCGAGCAGGAACGCGGGCACGCGAGCGAACATGCGGTTGTAGACGCCCAGATGCTCCATATCGGGCGGTTGGTTATCGGCGGGAATGTCCTCCGCCAGCAAAGGCACAAGCACTGTGCGGCAGTTGGGGTGCAACGGCGGGATGTAGCGCAGCTCGGCTCGGCGCACGATTTTGCCCGCCAGCGGCTTGCAGATGCCGCTTGTGCGGTCGTCCTCCACGACGCTGTACCGATACCCAGCGACCTCTGGGTATGTTGCGGTCTCCCACACGAGCGCGTAGTTGTAATAGCGCGTGGTTTCCGTGCGCACGATGCGCTCCAGCTGATGATCTGTGGCTTGCCCCAGAATCTGCTCGACGCCGTCCATCAGCTGATCCATCGTCTCGCCCGCGCGCAAGCCATCGACGATGCGCTGCGCGATACGGCTCGCAAGCCCAGATGCAACGGACTGCCAGTGGCGCTGCAACTCTTGCGAGTGCCAGTAGCCGATCTCGTCGGGGAGACTCGACTCGTCTTGCGCCATCGTTGCGCGGGCGCGCCAGCTTTGGAGCGCGGCTTGGATAGACTTACCCCATTCGGCATAGCGACGGCGCATGATGGGGAGCAACACGCGGATACCAACGCGCACAAGCAGCTCGCGCAGCTCGAGCTCCGTAATGTAGGGGTTGCGCTTGACCGTGCGCAGGATACGCTCCACGCTCACGCGCATGACCTTGCGGAGCGCGGCGGTCAACTCCTGCGTAATCGGCTCGGTGTCCAGCACCATCGCGCGATATACAGCGATCAGTGCGGCTGGGTGTATATCGCGCGTGGCACGATCATCCAAACGGCGGCTGCAAGACACAGTGCTTGGCTATCTGGAGCAGGGGCTGTGCATGAGCACGGCGTGCGCACTCGCGGGCGTCGGGCGACGCACGGTTTACAGCTGGCTCGAAAGCGACGCGCGGTTCGCCCAGCGCGTGGCGGCGGCGCGTGCCCAGCCAATCGCACGCGCGGAGCTGATGCTTCAGCGCATCATCGAGAGCGGCGACGCCCGCGCCGTGATGTGGTACTTAGAGCGCGCCTGCCCCGCCTACAGAGTACCCAGAGACGCCGCGCCTGCCAGCGAGAGCTATGTTGTGGAGCTGGAAGTCGTGCAAGCGCCAGAGATCACTCTTGACGACCTCTTGCGGGGTGAGTAGCGTTGCGCACGCTGCGATTCAGCGCAACAGCTGCGCAGGCGGAGTTTCTAAACGTCGCCTACCCGAAGATGTTCGTGGGGGGTGTCGGCGCGGGCAAGACCCGCGCGGGCGTGCTGCAGACGCTCATGCAACCCGAAGGCAGCACGGGCTGCATCGTTGCACCGACTTACCCCATGCTGCGCGATGTGGTGCTGCCCGCGCTGATGGAGACGGGCGCGGTCGCCAAGCCTAATCTGCAATCCATGCGGCTGGTGCTGGGGGGCAACCGTACCGTGCTGCTCCGCTCAGCGACTCATCCAGACCGCCTGCGCGGACTGAACTTGGACTGGTGTTGGATTGATGAGGCGGTCTATTGCCCTGAAGCGGCATACGAAGTGCTGCTCGGACGCCTGCGGCACGATCCCACGCGCTATTGGCTCACGACCACCCCCAAGCGCGATAGCTGGGTCTTTCGGCGCATCGTGGAACCCGAAAACAGCGGCGTGGCGATTATCACCGCGCCGACCACCAGCAACCCGTTTATCAGCACAGCGTTCGCCGAGCAGCTGGTACGGCAGTACGGCACGCTGCTCGCGCGGCGCGAGGTGTTCGGCGAGTGGGTTGATGTTTCGGGCGCGGTGTTCAAGGCGGAGTGGATACGGCACGGCGACACACTCACGGGACGCGCGGAGTGCTTGCGCGTGATGGCTGTGGACTTAGCGATTGGGCGCAGCCAAACGGCGCACTACACGGCGATTGTGGCGCTGAGCTATCACCCCTATGAGCGACTCTATCAGGTGGACGCCGCCGTGCAGGGCAGGTGGAGTTTCGCGCAGCAGGCGGAGCGCATCAAGCAGCTGAGCGAGTGGTACGCGCCGCGCGTCGTGCTGGTGGAGAGCAACCAGTACCAGCGTGCGCTGGCGGAGCATCTCGCTACGCAAGGCGTGCGGGTACGCGCAATCACGGCACGCGAGCGCAAAGAGGAGCGTATCGCTGCGCTCATCCCCCTCTACGAGCTGGGGCTAATCACGCACGCAAAGCGGTTCGGCGAGTTAGAAGCGCAGCTGCTGGGCTACCCCGACAGCGAGTACGACGATCTCGTCGACGCGCTCGCGCACGCCGTGCGGTACGCGCAGGCGCAGGGCGGGCGCGCCGAGCCGCCAAAGGTGGTTGCGCGGCGGGAAAGTGTTTAGCTCCCTTCAGCGCATTGGAGCGGGACACAATATGCACGCGCGTTGTGCAGATTGTGCAGATTGCAACGGCGCGTCTGGGAGTGAAGACAGAGCAGCCCTTTGCCAACCCCCTTTTTGATATGGTACAGGCGTGCTCGTTTCAATCCCTTAGCGGCTTGGAGGGCGGGGACGATGTTAGGGGTGTGTTTCATTGCGATACCTCCAGTGGAGGAAGTTATCGATTGCAAGTGCGCCAAAGTGTTCGAATTCTGGATCGAAGAGTGTGGTGAATCGAACGAGGTTGTACCCGACAAGTTCGGCGCGTTGATCGTAGAGCGAGAGGTATGGTAGTTTGTGCGTGACGATGTACGCCCAGACATCGCGCCAGTCCCAGTTTGCGAGGGGGTGGCATTCGGGAATCACACTCAATGCTTTGTTGGTGCGCAACCTTATCGCGCGCTTGGAGCTTTCCTGCTTGCGCAGACCAACGAAGGCGAGGTCGTAGCCCTCCGCAGCGAGCTGGGGCAGCAGTTTGCCAATCATGTGCTTGCCCAGCACATTCTGCGCGCGCCTGCCGAGCTTGGCGTAGAGCGGGCTGGTCTCGATGCGCAGGTTCCGCACGCCAATCAGTCTTGCGTTGCGCAGGATTTCGCGCTGGATGGGTTCGGGCACAAACGCGCGTCCGTAATCCCAGTGCAGCACCATCGTGTCGGGCACATATTGCAGCACGAGGTGTGCCATCACGGTCGAGTCCTTGCCTCCTGAGTACGCGATGTATGGCTTCTGTGCCGATTCGAGGGCGCGCTCAATGATCGCTCGCGCCTCGTGCAGCGCGCGCGTGTGCTGTTCGGTACGGCTCCAGAGCCGAAAGGTCTCGCGCCACTCAGCGGTCATGGCGTATCTCCTTGAAGCCCCACCACGAGCGCGGGTCGGGGATAAGTTTGTCGGAATAACGCTCCGCCAGCCGCGAGAGTCGCAGGTGCGCCGTGCGCTTTGGCTGCACATCTGGCAGGTCGCGCAGCCCGCCTCGCTCGCCGTAGTGGTGGACGGTCACGGGTGTGTGGTAGCGGATGATGGGAATACCTGCCCACTTGCAGCGTAGACAGAGTTCTACATCGTCGAGGTAGTCGTCGCCGTGCCCGCCTGCACGCGTGTACGCCTCGCGCGTGAGAAGCATCCCGCCGCACATGGCGACGATGCGCGGGCGCGGGTGGCGGTTGCGCCTGATGGGTAGCGACACCAGCGCGGGCTGGTCGGCGAGATCCTGCAGGGCGCGCCAGTGGCTCGCGAATTCGGGACGCAGTTCGTGGTCGTCGTCCAGAAAGAGCAGGTAGTCGCCCTGTGCATGTGTCGCGCCGAGTCTTCTCAGCGGTGCGGGGAAGCTCGGCTCGGCGCGAATCACACGCGCCCAGTCGGGCACGCATGCGTTGCACTGCAAGATTAGGATGGTTTCCGTGCTTGGGGGCGCGTATTGTTCGATGCTCGCAAGCAGTCGTTGCAGCGAGCGTGGGCGGTTAGCGGGCACGACGATAGATAGGCTCAATCAGTTTCACCTCCGCTTCGGGCGGCGCGCACAGCTCGATGTTCTCCGCTGCCCAGTACGGTGGTCTCCACGCCAGCTCGATCGCCTCAGAGTACCACTCCAGCAGCCGCACAGGGATCGGACGCATCGCTTTGCCTTGATACACCAGCGAGCGATCATTGGGTATGCGCTCGATGTGCCAGCTATGTACCGTGCCCCAGCCGATGCGTGTGTTGTCGCCCAGCGCAACCAGATGCTGCAATACCCGCGCGATTCGGTCGATGTCGCCGCAGCCGTAGAAGTAGCAGTGGTCGGCGGCGATAACGACGGAGCGCAACATCCAGTGCCGATAGTGTCCGCTTGCGATGTTGATTTTGCGCTTGGCAGGGCAGTTGCGCTCCTCAAAGCGTTTGAAGTATTGCGCTGAGTAGATGCGGTTTGGTTCGCTGAAGAAGGAGATGGAGGCGTGGAAGACGGCGTTGTGGTAGAGTTTGAGGATTTCGAAGGCTTCGCGGTTCGGCGCAGGTTGGGGGATTTTGGCTGGCATGGTGTAGTAAGCACGCTCTTGTGCTTCGAGGCGCAGCAGGTGTGTGAGAATTCCATCCAGATGAAGCCATGGATGGTTGAGCGCCACGGGCGCGCTGAGTCGGCAGTAGAGGATGAATGGTTTATGCGCCAAGTTTTTCACCCAGCTCGGTTAGGAGCTGCACGATTTGCGTTTTGTTGTTGGTAAGGTGGCGAAGATAGGCGTCTGGGGTATGGGGGTAGTCATACTGGATGCGTAGTAGCCCATGCCCGCTTGCGAGTTTGCCGCCCACATACGGTTGTTCGCGCCAGAGTTCGAGTAGGCGGGCGAAGCAGCTGAGTTCGAGTTCGTTGGGGTAGGTGAGGACGAAGCGGTGCGTGAAGAGTGTGCCTGGGATGAAGGCTTCGTAGTCGACTTTCATCTGCACGGCTTGTTCGTCTTCGTCGCGTTCGGCGCGGAGGTCGTCGCGTCGGGTTTTGAAAACGATGCTGGTGAATTCGCGCGCAGGTTTTTGGGCGCGCGGGTCGTTTGCGAGTTCAGGCGGGAGATAGGCGAGGCGCTCTCGGCAGACTGGGAAGGCGAATTCGACGCGCAGGCAGCCTTGGATCATCTGGTTGCCGATGGCGGTTCCGAAGAGCGCGAGGGGCGGCAGGCTCTCGCGCACGCGGTTTTTGAGGTTGAGGTCGATCGTGCCGTAGGCATCGCTGCTCGATTCCAGCACACCGCCTGTGTAGAGGCAGTGATGGAGCTTGGTGGAGGTGTTTGTGAATTCAAGTCGTTGGAGCAGGTCTGTGATGAGCAGGCGTCGGAGCATGCCGCGGATGGCGTTGCCTGACAGGACGGGCAGGTCGATGATGTCGTTGATGGAGGGCTCGTAGACGCTGAGGGTGCGCAGGATAGGCGACGAGCCTGTTTTCTCGTCGCCAAAGTGTGTGATAGGGGAAAGCGCTTCCAGTGTGCCACTAACTATGATGATTCTCATTTTGTACCTCCGATTGTGTCAGTTGTTTCCACAGAATGGCGGATTTGGTTGCGAGGTAAATGTGGTTGCGGTCGATGTAGTTGAGGCAGGCGCGTTCGTGTGGCTGGAGAGCTTCGATGAGGACGATGGCTGCGAGCGGCAAGGATTGCACGCCAAAGAAGTTGCAGAGCCTGCTAGCGAACTCGGCGAGTGTGGAGCGCTTGGCGGCGGCGCGCACGCGATGGTTCCAGATATCGTAGCGACTCTTGCTGGTGCGGATGCGTCGCCAATCGATGGATCTGTAGATGTGAGCGAGCAGGCGCGTAAGTTGTTCGATTTGCGTTTCAGTCAACTGCATAGACGACGACCTCCCATGCGGGGTTGCGGCTGAGTTGCTCGGTTGTACCGAGCAGGGCTTCCCAGCCTTCCTTGATGGCTTTGGCGACGACGGTCGGGCTGAATTGGGCGGTAAGGAGCTGGGTTTTGGGGACGCCGCGCGCGCGGAGTTGTTGGGCGATGGGGATGAGTTCAGCGAGTTGTGCGCGGTGGATGAGGAGAGGCGACTCCTGCCAGTCTGTCGCGAGCCAGTAGCGGTCGCGGCTGGTGGAGATTCGACGGATAAGGGACAAGTAGCCGTATTTTTGACCGCTCAGGGTGAGGTAGATGGCAAAGGGCGGCTCTGGCGGCTCGGTAAGCGTGGTGAGCCATTCGCCTCGCTGGATATATCGGAATTCGGTCTGCGAGGCGACCCATGAGCGATTGCGGAGGGGTCGCTCTTTGAACAGCGGGGCGCAGCATTCGCAGAGTGTGCTGCCGCTGTAGAGCTTGTAGGCAGCGGTGAAAGTGTCAGGCAGGCAAGCAGGGATGCCGTGCGCGGTGTGCCTGCCACATGCGATGCATTTTCCCGCACAGCTGCCTGACAGTCTAAATGGCAATAACTCTCCCAGCGTTGCAATTTTTGAGCAGTGCATGACAACCCGCCACGCCTCCCGGACCCTTACCCTGTAGGATATTCTACCCCACCTGCCGCGCGGGTGAGGGCGGGGCGGGTGTGGTGTACCCGCCAGCCAAAAAAGTCGCGCTGCGTCGATTACAGCGCGTCGTCAACACCAAGCAAACGCATGGCTCGCTTGGTCTGCTTGGCTATAGATTCCACATCACGAGAAAGTCCAGCTCCGAAAGTGTCAAACGAGCGCACGATGCGCATGAGCCTCAGCGCACACTCCCTCATCTTTGGCTCGCCACTCTCATGCAGGTCGTAGAGCCGTGCCAGCGTTTCTACGCCCCACACTTCCATCAGTACCTCTGCAATCTCGCGAATGTTTTCGTTATCCCAAGTCGCTGCTTCTATGAGCCGCGCCGTCGCCCATTCTTTCAATTCGCCCTCCAGACGCGGCACGCGAAAATACGCCACCATCCGCACAAATTCGTGATCGTCGCGCATGGCTTGCTCGAACACCGCCTTGAGTTCATCCCCAGAAAACACCTCGAACGCAGCCCTCACTGCATGGTATCGCACATCTGGATGGTCGTCGGTAAGTGCTGTTCTCAACAGAGCTTTCACAGACCCAAGCAGCTCGTTCCTGTCATTATCTTTCGCGAGCCGCGAGCATGCGACGCCACAAAGCGTCACGCCAATAAGCCTGCGGGGGAACTCGCCTTCAAATCTTTCCAGCGTGGGGCTATACTCCTTTAGCAGCTGTATGTGCTGTTCGATGGGGAGCGCGTGCATTACGGATTCCAAGAGTTGCTCGTTCTCCATCAGGCTTTCGTCGTTTTCTGACCAGCCACACAACTTCTCCGTGATGTAAAGCATTCGGCGAAGAGCCTGCAGTGGGTAGCGAAAGCAGACTATCTGAGCAACCATCTTGTGTTCGCGCGGATAGTTTTCCCACTCCAGATCCTCATACTCATCGTCATACCTACAACCCATCAATACCTCGGCAGCGCGACAGATCACGCTCGCGTCGCGTCTTTGAGCCCAGAAATCGACAAACTCCAGCAAAGTCTTCCAAGCATATTCTCTCTCTCGCATGGTGACCTCCCTCAAGATTCTACCGCAGCGGTTAGGCGCAGCCCGCGTCCGTGCGGGCAAAGTGGCGCGTCCCTGTTGCGCCCAGCGCAGCTCCGCTCGGCGGTTAGTCGCCGAAAGCTAATCTGCAGGGTAGTGCAGCCATGTAGCACAATCGGCGATACCTCGATGCTTCGCCACTAACTGCCGACGAATTAGACCCTGCGCCGCCAGATGGCGTGCAATCTTGCTCATCTGGGAGATATTAATGCCTGTTGCCTTTGCCAGTTCACCAGTTTCCGCGCCTGGATTATCGCAGACATACTTGACAACACTCCACATCATGTCTGCGGACGCGGGCTGATAATCCACTGGATGTATAGAATAGCTGTCGCATGACTTTTGATAGATTAAACGCTCTTGCACAAGGATGCTTAGAGCCATTCCAAGTCGCAGAGATTGCTTTGGCAGTCGCAGCGTCTTTGCAAGCTCAGCACTCTTGACGACGCCGCGTCGCTGCACGATCTCCAACAGGCGGCGTAAGAATTGACGGGTTAGCCCTGCCAACTTCAGCAGCTCATCATCATACTGGGGCAGGAAATCCTTATCACTCGTAGGCGTCGCAGATCGTGCTGGCAGCTGAGCAGACGGCTCAGCCGACTTGGCGCACGGCTCAGCAGCGTGCAAACGCACGACGAACAACACGCCGTCGGTCAGATATGCCGATGAGCATCCGAGCAGCTCGTCAAGCGGGTAGATGGTTGTAGAAGTTGGCGCCCCCCATGCCATCGCGATCTCAATCTTAACGGCGTGTCCGTCTATATCCACCTCATCGTGTCCGTCTATATCCACCTCATACACCCAGCGTTGTAATCCACGCTCGTAATGGTACTCGGGTACAACATATGTCAACCATCTGTTGCCCGCCGAAAACTCGAACTTGCAAAGGTACGAAGCTGAACTGTCGTACCAAATCACTAACCAGCGAGCGTTTTCCAACGATAGCGGCACTCTGCCATATAACTTGCCGTTCACTTCCCGTGGTGCAATCACATAGACCTTGCTGTCAGCCATAGATGATCCCTCCTATCCTAAAAAGTCGTCATAGTCCCCCAGCAACCGCGCCAGCTGCAGCGCGAGCGGCTCGCCCGTTTTGGCGAGCAGCAGCACATTGTGCTTTGTGCCCATCTCGCGCACTTCGCCGCCAGGCAAGAGCGCGAGATAGTGCAGCTGATATATCAGCTTATGCTTGCGCACGACGCTCACATACGCTGGGGGGTTGATAATACTCATCTGCGCAGCCGCGTAGCCGCGTTCATATATCCCGCCGATAGAGTCGCTCCACAGCTGCGCGTCCTCTGGGATCACGCCGAATCTGTGCTGATCGTCGATGCGCAGGTGGTAGGGCTCACGATACTTCGTCGTCGGCATAAGCCGCACGGTACGGGTCGCGGGCATCGGTAGCGCGTGCGCCACATACACCCGCTCGCCCACGCGCCGCACCTGCACGCCGTCATCTGCAATCAGCCGCAGCCGCTCTGAGCCGCGCTGGGCAGCCCAGAGCAGGCTATCGCTTTGTACCAACTCCACGCCGCTGATGACTACCATTTGGTTCACCTCCAAAAAAAGCGGGCTGGGACGGAACAACAGCAACGCCCCAAGCCCACGGATTGGTCGGAGAGGAGAGAAGCCGAAAAATCGGCGGGGGCAGCAGGTATAGCGACAGGCGTGCGCCCCCGCCGAGCGAGGTGTATGACCAACAAGCGGACAGGAGAAAGAAGTCTACGCATCGCCGCACCCCCTTTGTCTGCTTTTACTCAGGGCATCAAGTTGGGGATTGTAGTCTTTAGGGATTCTGTGCCAGCAGGCTCGGATGCACATGCTGTTCGCGTCGCGCCAGCGGTATTCGCCCCAAAAGTAGGTTTCGAGTGGGGCAAGGTAGATGAGTCGGAACGAACGGCGCAACGCCCCGTTGCCCTCTGCATACTGCACAAGGTCGTCAGCGAGTTCGACCGTTTTGATGGCGAGCAGCCAGTCGCCTGTGGCGGGTGACCCGTCAGTAAGGCGCAGGTATGCACCATCGATGTCGTACTCCAGAGGCGCGTATTCGTTCGGATCACATGCGTCGGTTATCGCGCTTAGCTGGGCGAAGAGTTTGGCTGGGTTATCGATGTTAAGCTTGCGCATTGTTGTTGCCTCCTTTTTTGAGAAAGACGCCAAGCTCTTCCGCGACCAACTTCCACGCCACAAGGCAAGCGTGCAACGCCTGCAGCCCATCCTCCAACTCGCGCAGCAGGCGCACATTGTTCGCCGCCGCAGCTGCCTCGATGCGATCTGCGTACTTGCCCAAGGCGTCCTCCAATCGCTGTCCAAAGATCTGAAACATAGCCAACGCCGTCTGCTCAAAATCACTGTCGCCCGCTGTGCGGGCATCCAATATCCTCTTGCGCAACATCTCAATCGTCTCCATCATTTGCCTCCTGTAAGTGTTCGTGCAACTGCATCCCAATCCGCAGGCGTCCACAAGTAGCACTCCACGCCTGCGCACGCCTGCAACGCCTCCAGCCACCCGCGTTGCGCTGGCGTCGGGCGTGCGCCGTTGCGCTTCAGCTCGGCAAGGATCAATCGAGGTGGTCGGCACAGCACGAGGTCGGGGAACCCCGCGTCGCCTTGAATGGGCGTGCGCCACTCGCCCGCGCGGGTGAGGGCTGGACGGGTGTGGTGTACCCGCCAGCCCATCAGCCGAGCCAGCTCAACGACGGCGCGCTGGAACTCGCGCTCGGTCATGCAGGCGCCTCCTGCATAAGCTGAAGCACCTCGTCCGCCTGCGCAACCGTGAGATTACGGAAGCTCCACACGCCGTAATTCGCGTGAAGCCAAGCGCGTCGGGTGTTGTCATCGGCGAAGCGTTGTCGTGCTTGTGCGTGGAGCGCGCGCATCGTGCGATTGTACTGCTGCCGATCGGCTTGCTGGAGTTCGCTGAGGCGCATTTCGGCTTCGCGGTCGTGCCCGTTGCCCTCGCTGGATCCGCTTTCTGGCTCACGGTCGAAGTAGGGATCCATCTCGATGCTCTCGAACACTTCGGGGAAGACTTGCGCCAGCGTTTCGCCAGCTGCCACGCGCTGGAGCCGCCCGTGAAGCTCTGTTAGCTGCTCGGCGCGCAGCGCGCTGATATGCTCCACGCCATAGCGCTGTAGCACGGCGCGCAGCGATTCGGCGTTCAGGTGCGCGCGTGCGAGTTCGCGCGTTTCGAGCAGCATAGGGGTTTGTGCGAATGCGCGGCTTTCAAGCAGCACTGGGCTTTCCGACTCATCGCGCTGCTGCTGTTGTGATTGCGCTTGCTGCTGCGCGCCGCCTGCGTTGCCACGATCGGGCGCTGGGTCTTCTATGACCATCTCCTCCGCAGGCGTCGGCTCGTAGCCCGCGAGCGTCACAATCCAGCCAAGCAGCAGGCGCAGCACTTTGCCCGCCGCGCGGGTCTGCGCCATGCTCATCAGCTGGAATTCGGGCTTGTTCGCCCAGTTCGGCTCGGTACTGGCGCACAACCCATAAGCGCGATACTCGCGCCCGCCGTGCTGGAGTACGGCTTCGGCGATATAGCAGTAGCCGTTCTCGCGCTCCTCACGGCGCACGCTCACGATACTGGGTAAGGGCAGCTGGCACAGGTGGCACAGCACCTGCCAGCCCTCGATGCGCACATGCTCGCCACCACTGCGCATGCGCACGGTCATACGTGCTTGCGCGATATAGTCGCGCAACTGGCGCGCGATTGCTGCACCACGCTGGAGATCGAATGCCAGCGGTGTAAACTCTGTTCGTACCTCAAGCTCGTTCATCACTCCACCTCCTCGTCCAGATCTAAGAGGTTCACCGCGCGTTCCACAGCCTCCCTCAGCTGGTTGGGATCCGCCGTTCGGTACGCTTGTACGATCTCCGACAGAGCTTCCCGAAGTCGTCGGTTGTGGTAGACGGCTGCCTCCCACTCGGCGTGTAGCGACCAGTACTCCGATCGCCACTGCGCTTTGTCCAATTCGTAGCGTTCCCGCAGGTGCGTCAGTTCCTCGCGCTCGTTCCAGAAGTTCATCACGCCACCTCCTCGCCGCTGCCGTTGCATGTATCGCACAGTCCGCTGCCGCCGCAGTCGTAGCACGCCTGTACGCCGGTGCCGCAACACAGGTCGCAGGGTTCGATTGACTGAAACGGGTTATCGTCGTAGCCCCAGTAGTCGGTAGCTACATAGCCATCGTCGCAGTGGGCGCACGCAACGCGCCCTGTACCGTTGCACTCCGAACACAAGCCCAAGCCGCCGCAGTTGCGGCATGCCACAGTTGTGGGTATACTCATCATTGTTGAGCACCTCCTATGGTGTTTCTCTCGGCGGCGGCGCTGCTACTACCCCCGCCGCCGAAACCCTTCATGTGCTTTGCAAGCGCTTGTAAAGCCTTCTTTTGCCACTCGCCGCCCTCGCCGTTGAGCAGATCTCGTATCATCATGCGCGCCCACGGCAATGATGGCGGGCACTGGAAGTGGATGTTATAGCGCTCCGCAAGGAGCGCAAGATCAGAATCAGATATATGTATATGAGAATTAGCCGACGGCTCGCCCTTTGATGAGGGCACGGGGGTACCCAGCGAAGCTGCACAGCGAGCCGTCGGCGTCTCCGGAGACTCTCCAATTGTATCTACATGTCTCCTTAATTCTCCCCGCGAATTTGAACTCAAATTCGGTTCACTTATTGAACCGCGTGGTTCAATTATTGAACTGGTCGGTTCACTTATTGAACCGCGTGGTTCAATTATTGAACTGGTCGGTTCACTTATTGAACCGCGTGGTTCAATTATTGAACCGCGTGGTTGATCAAAGACCACAGTGTAAGTTTGCCCATCTTGGCGTATAAGCCCGTGTTCCATAAGTTGCTTGAGCGCTTTCGCCAGCGTCGCGCGTGCAACGCCGCAGTATCTCCAGATGGTGGTGAACCCAATCTCGCCCTTGTGTTCGTACGCGAGCCGTTGCATCAT
>Ga0308405_1000247_pt1 | contig 34445 bp, 29 predicted proteins | sample HotsprSampleMS13_FD_203473 | JGI IMG/M metagenome (GOLD analysis project Ga0308405, IMG submission 203473) | Hot spring phototrophic mat microbial communities from Mushroom Spring, Yellowstone National Park, Wyoming, United States - 20060912_MS13 ...
ATCTTTTGCCTTTCCCGGTCGCTAGTGTAAAGTACTCGATAATCACCAACCCGTAATTTAAATACACTTTGCCATTGACCTGTTAGAGCCTCCGGCGAGATGACTTCAAAATTTTCTGCCAACCAGCGCAACTTCTTCAATACTCGCTGTGCTGTAGACTTGTCCAGACGGGCCAAGTCACTTTGCGCTACCGCCGTGAACTCTACCTTGAACACGTGTCACCATGTCAGCCCGAGCCTAGCGGCAACGTCCTGGGCAGGGATTGTCTTGCCGGCTTCATCCATGGCCAGCGCATGTTGAAGTTCAAGCTTGAATTCTTCTCTAAGTTCAAGACCTTCATCAGGGTCACCCACCATCTCGAACAGCGTCTGAATAACCGTCTCTCGAATGAGTTTTCTCAAGTCATCCACAGTCAAATCGGCAACCTTTGTTTGAGACATTTCTCTCCTTCAATTTCACGCAAAATGATGAATAGATACTAACACAAGTCGCGCTAGCGCAACCGCGCCCAGCACACCGGCCTGCCCGCCCAGCGCTGGCGGCACGATGTATTCGTCAATCCGCGTCAGAATCGCGTCGTGGACAATATAGCCGTTCAATAGCATTCGCACCCGCGCGCGGATCATCGGGAAGAGGAAGCGCTGCTCCATCACCCCGCCGCCCAGGATGATGCGCTGCGGCGAGGGCATCGTGTTGGCCAGCGCCAGCGCGATGTAGTCCACCTCCAGCGCCCAGGCTGGGTGATCCGGCGGCAGCGTCTGCGGGTCAGCCACCCAGCGCCTGGCGATCGTCGGCCCGCTCGCCAGGCCCTCGAAGCAATCGCCGTGATAACCCCGGATACGGGTCACGCGCGCGATCATGTGGCAGGAAGACGTGACCCATCTCGAGGTGGATCAGGCTGTGCATCAGCCGGCCGGCGAACATGCCGCCGCCGCCGACCCCCGTGCCGATGGTATAGTAAACGAACGTGTTGCGCCGCACCCCACACATAACGCTGCTGCGTTCACGTCGGTGTCAAACGCCACCGGCATGTTCAGCGCGCGGCGGATCGTGCCGACGACATCGGTGTTGCGCCAGCCCAGCTTCGGCGTGCTGGTGATAAGGTCGGCCAGCGCGGGTTAGGGTCCACTGGCCCAAACGAGCCGATGCCGACCGCCCTCAGCGGCACCACGCATGATCGGAAGAAGGCGATCACCTGCGCAAGCGTCTTTTGTGGGGACGTAGTGGGGATGCGCGCGCGATGCAGGACGTCATTGGCGACGATGCGATTGAACTTGGTGACGCCGGCTTCGATGCCGCCGAAGCAATCAGAATCCATGAAGCTGTGACGCTCATCCCGCCCTACGGCGGCCAATTCGTCAACCTGATTGTAGACGAAAGCCAAGAGTTGATGGCGGTGTCCACGTGCCTGCCCTGAAGGGATGAGATCAGGAAATCGGTTGTAGCTGACCAGATCAGGGTGTGTTATGACATACTAAAGGTAGAAGTTGTGATAGTTGGACTGATGAAAGTGAATGATAAATCTCGTTGATGCATAAGCTACCACGCGGCGAAAAGTTGTTCCAGTGAGGTAGTGCAGACGTGGCAACACAGCTGGGGCTCTTTGGAGGCTTGTTTGTCAGTAGCACAAGTTATCTTGCCCTGGTGTAAATCCGAGCTGACGTTAAAATAGAAAGCGATGTCGCATGCGTATTTGCGTCGGGTAGGGTCAGACTATTACCGTTGGATCGGCCCGGACTGTCAGGTCCTGGTGGATGGCTGCCTGCGCCTATTGGAGCAGCCGGAGGCGGCGATCTGGCCACAGCTTGCGAAGTTCCAACTCAGTGAGGACGAGCCGTTTGCCCCGTGTTGGCTGGCGATGGCGGGGGCGATCTGGCCGTATATGAGCAGCGCGCCGATAGACGTGGATATCTTCAAGTCAGCGTTAGTCCGGTTGGAGGCAGTCGCACCACAGTGCCCGCCGGCCTATCGCTTCGCGCTGCGCCATTGGCCGGCGGAGGCGACGAAGGATTTCTTAGCATCTCCGAGCGGCAGATTTTATATAGACTATTCATCTTATGATTTTAATTCTATAAAAGAAGATGAAACAGATGTTGTTCTAAATTATTTAGCCTTGAATAAAGCAGAAGAACTTGAAGAAATAATATTAAATAAAATCGATCTAATTGGGAGGGCAACCCCGCCACTGAGGCCTGAGATCCTCGACTTTATTATAGAAAAATACAACAAATTTTTAGGTGACAAGTCAATATTAATTAATATTATTAGGCGTGATAGCCTGCATATTCCGCTGTGTAGTGTGCGTTGGTTCTTGTGGGGTAGGCACGGGGATCAACTGCAGGTGGAGGAGTTTATTAAGGTTTCGCAACCAAGTCGGTTAACTGCATTTCTGTCCGGCTACTATGGATACAAGGCTGACTTATCGCCGCATGATGAGGATGAGGTTGAATTGCTCTTGTTTTATATTTTCGGTTTTTTATGCGCAGAAAGGAGTATAATTGAAGAAAGAATTAAAAAAGCAATAGAAATTGCCTTTAAAATTGAAAAAATAGGATACAATGAACATGCAAAAATATTGAAATTTATAATTGAAAACGAGATTTCTTATTTAAATTCAATTAGAAGCGAAATAGTTCTTGATATATTACAAGACATGTATTATTTAAGCGTAATATGCTCATTAAATTCAATTGGATCTAGAATTAGAATTTTATTTAATCAAGGATATGATGAATGCTCAGCGTATTTTTTCTATAAAACAGCAAAAAAATATGGCAAATTATACGACTTAAATTTTGAAACATTTTTATCTGGGGACCGGTTATTGGCTCTGTTAAAATCCAACGCAAAATCACTTGTTTTAATAAATAAAAGAAAAATCATAGAATACGAAAATTATATTAAAAAATTAGGTTTAAAATTAAATTATTGGGAGATTTTGCATCATAAATATGTTTACTATGGGCATGCAGGTGAGTTTTCGAATACAAAAAGCACACCGTTCTTGAGTTTTCATAAGAGCGCAAAATATAATATTTTGTGTGGTAATTATGAATTTAAACAAAAAGAAGGAATTGAGGCTGTAATAGACATGATAAAGGTAATAAGAGATATTATGCTAGTTGATGATTATAAAGTATATAACAGAATAGAGAAATGGCTTAAAAATTACAGCATTGAGATAGCATTTCCTGTTTTTATGATAGCATACAAAAACAAAGATTATATTAAATTAAAAAGTAATTTATATAATGATGAAAATATGAAATATCTTTCTCAGATTAAAGAAATAATTAACAACAATAACTCAAAAACTTTTTATGAGTACATATAATCGTTGGATTGGACCAGATTGTCACATCCTCGTGGATGGGTGCATGCGCCTCTTGGCGGAGCCGGAGGCAGCGATCTGGCCGCAGCTTGCGAATTTCCAGCTCAGTGAAGATGAGCCGTTTGCCCCGTGCTGGTTAGCGATGGCAGGGGCGATTTGGCCGCACATGAGCAGTGCGCCGATAGATGTGGAGATCTTCAAGTCAGCGTTAGGCCGGTTGGAGGCGGTTGCGCCACAGTGCCCGCCGGCCTATCGCTTCGCGCTGCGCCATTGGCCTGAAAGGGTAACGCAGGAAGCCCTCGCCACGCCAGCGGGTGAGTTTTATGTGGATTATTTATCATATAATATGTCAGATATAAATTATAAAAACTTAGATGTTATATTAAATTACCTGCACTTTATACCATATATGGATTTAGATAAATATTTTAGACTAGTTATTAGCTCAATAAAAAATATATCGTCCAAAATTCCAGAAAATTTTTTATTTTTTTTAATATCTAGATATAATTTATTCAAAGAAAAAGAAAAAAATTTGATATTAGAAATAATTAAAAGAGAAAATAATAATATGTCAATAAAAGTAATTGAAGTACTAATAGATAGCTGGTACGGTATTAGTATGCGCGAATTTTTTGATATTATAGAGCAAAATACTTTAAAAGCCTTTATATGTGGTTACCTTGACTACGATATAAATGATAAAATGAAAGATATTTTAGGTGGAGGTAATTTAGACGAAGAAGGTGCTGAAATTTGTATATTTTACATAACCGGACTTATATTTAATAATTTACAATATAGCAGGTTGGAGAAAGTAAATTACATAATAAATATACTAGATAAAAATGAATTAGAAGATTACTTAAAATTAATTAACTTTATTATGTTTTTAAGAGAAGAAGATATTATTTCCATAAATAATAAAAAAATATATAAAATTCTTAGCAAAATTCTTTTCTTGGCAAGTATATCTGGAGAAAATAACCAATTAAGAAAAATAGAAGAATTTTTTCAGTATAATACTAAGAAAAAATATATTAGCGATTATATTGAAGAGTTCTTGAAAGATGAATCAATTAAATTTTTAAATCCAGATAACACTTTTTTAATATTAAATAAACTAGATCATAGGTGTGTATTGGCATTATTAAAGAATATAGCTAAAAATAAATTACTTATATCTGAAGATGCAATAAATAAATACATAGAATTTCTAGTTAAAAACAATTTTAATTTTAATTTTTGGGAAATTCTAAATCATCACTATGTTTCAGATGAAATATACCCTCGAACTTTCAAGAGATATAGAATGTCATATATATACAAGCTAAAGCGTGATTCTCAATATAATGTCATGACTGGGCGATATAAGGCCGAGCGACGAGAGGGGCTGGGGGCAGTGCTTGATATGATAAAAGTAATGCGCGATATCATGCTTGTCGAGAGCGCGGAGACATATCAACACATCACGCGCTGGTTGATGAGACAGGACATAAAAATAGCCCTCCCAATCTTTATGCTAATATATAACAACAAATACTCAAAGTTTAATCTAGAATTTTATAACGAATCTAATAAAAAACATATGTTAAATTTAATGAATATAAACAAAGAAAAAGGGGGAGAAATTAAAAATATATTAGGAATTTCGTTTTAATTCGATGGTAAGGGGGATGGGATTCCTATATCGCGGCAACTGGCGTCGCGTCCTCTGTGTGCTGACGCTGGTTGATTTTCCTGCTGTGAAAAGCGCAGCCAGGCGCTGCTGGACTGCCTGGTAGTCGCGGTCGGTGGGCAGGCGGTACTGCCGCCCCTGCGTGCTGAGCTTGAGCGTGACCACGGCCAGCAGGCGCACGCTGCCAGTATTGGGTAAGCGTACAGTGTGAGCGTCATATTTTGCTGTGTCTAGTTCCAGTTTTCGAGATAGAGTTAGTCTACAATGGCTTAACCTACACCCTCACTGGTATATGAGAAAACTAAATCACCAAGCTGTGTGCAATTATGATTCTTGTTATTATTAATAATAAAAAAATTACTTAGGTCGTTATTCTAAAAAAATTTCAAATAAGTACAACTCGCTCAGCAATAAATTTTTAAGTTTTATAATAAATTTTATATAATTATCATATTAGATTTTTTGCCTGGGACGCCCCTTGCTCGTCTTTACAAAAACCAAGAAATACGAATGGTTCTTCCGCGCATGTACTTGTTTCTTAACACGACTCACTGCCGGCCTGTTTGGACGAACAAGAACAAAAAGATCTTTAGCGTAAAAACCAATAGATTGATAATATATAATAATCTCTACATGTGTGATATGCTGCGTATTAGCGCTCACTTCATCCTGACATTTAACAATTAATACACCATGCTTGCGCAAGACACGATAGGCTTCTTCCCCAGCTTTGAAGTAGAGGTCGAGGACGGCATGGTGATACTTCGGCCCACCAACAGTTGGTTCACCATTCGAGTAAGTTGAGCGGAACGCCGCATACGTTCCAGAACCCGCCATGTGAGTCTGTGAGCGACGATAAAGACCCTCCATGTATGGCGGATCGAGGACTATGCAGTCAAGGCTCTCGTCTCCATAGGGCAGATTCCGACAATCCACACCATCTTCTATATCTGTTGCAAGAAGAATATATCTATCTTTTACGACATTCTTCCAGAAAATACCCTTACCGTGGGTTACATCTGCAACCACAGATCCCGGCGGGACATGCAATGCTAGTATGAGTGGAAACAGATCCTCGTTCTTGCCAACATAGGAACTGAAAATTAGTTGGCTAGTCGTAATCCCATCTGGAGATTTACGTTTGCTCGTGTGAAACAGGCGCTCATGGCGATGGCTCATGATCAGGACTGCTCTGAGGTCGTATTATATGATTATCCTCTCGTGCTCATCCGCACGTCTTACGAATGCGTAGCCAGTCGGCTGCGCAACAGCAAGAAACCACGAGCACCCATTTTCCCTTGATCGCAAACGTCATTCCACCCTCACGCTCGATGCTGGGCATACCGCCAACTCCGGCATGCCGCTGGGCATGACCGATGTGCTGATTCATGCGCCTCAACCTGCGCAATCCACGCTGATTCAACCGCGACCGCCTGATCGTTTCCGCCGGCCTATGTCATCCTGCACATCACCGGCTATCTGGAGATGACGCTCGACCAGCCCAAGCGCTTTCAGCAGCATTACCCCAGGGAATAACCTGATGCTGGGGACTGAGGTCACCACTGGACAGCGGCACTGCCAACAGCATCGGCATGGCGTCTGATGCTATAATAAAAGAGATGAGGTAGATGTATCTATGACGTTGGAAAGCGCGCTTTTACCGGAAGATGATGATCTGAACGACGATGAGGATCTTATTGACGTATCTACGATGTTGGGGACCGCCCGTTTGCCGCGACATGATCTGACCTATCAGGACCTGCTTGACATCATAGAGGAGGAAATTTTCTCAGAGGTAGACTGGGATGACCATTGGCCCGACCAAATTGACGGAAAGCAAATCCTGGGGTATCGATTGAACTGCGACTACAGCTGCCCAGATTTTGACGGGGGCCACTATATAACCACAATATGGGACGACAATGTTCCGCTTTACGATATCATGTCTGGTGGTGGAGATCATTACTATCTCTGTTCCGTCAAAGAAAGAATGCGTTATCAAGGCTATGAATAGCGTTTTGCTGAACGCCAGCCATTGCAATCCCGCCGGCACGCGTCAGCGGCTGTTCGACGCTTGGCCGGCGACACATAGTGCGGCGCTGCGCTGGTGGCCAGTAGCGGACAATGGGTTTGAGCTATTGTCAAGAAGAGACTAGCCGACAAAGCGCTAAAAGCTAGTGATTTCGCAAACATATCCAGTAATGACATATTTAAGCTATTTAAGGCTGAAAGACAGCCATAATAATAAAAATACAAATTGTGTATTTGATTTAGTATTTGTTTTAAATACTAAATTATCTATGATCTATGCAAGCGCAAGACGAGCCGCGTCCGCGGCCCTGTGACGACGAAGTTATCCTTCAGCCCATCCTTATACCCATCCTTCCCCCAGCCAATGCTATAAGCCTGACCCACCGCGATCTGCGCGCTGCGGAGGGCAAACCGCCCGTCCTTCCCGGTCACGACGACGATAAGGACCTGATCTGCTTGCCCGCGATACGACCCCCACGTGACGGGCGGTTTGAGCACGGCAAAACGGGCGCCTGGCACACCTTCCCCGCTCCGCGCGTCGACGATCTGCCCCTCAATCACCACCTCCTGAAAAGCCTGCTGCAAGACATCTGCAGCGAGCGAGACCGGCCTGAGCAGCGAGACCCGGGATTCGGGGAAGCAAGGGTGAGAGGGCTGGAGCACTTCGTCCGGCTCGCGCAAGCCAGCGACGACCCCACGGCATTCCTCCTTGACGTAGTACTCGATCAGCGATGGGATACCCACCAATCGCTGCTGCTCATCGACGGCTGCGCCGCCGCTAAAGCCACCGCTGAGTCGGGCGTCGACGTGCAACCACCCGTCAAAGCGGTTGCTGTGGTCATACCGATAACCGAGGAACTGTCCTTCTAGCTGCGTGAGGCGGAAGTTGCGGTTCGCCGGATACCCGTAAATGCGCAACCGGCTGCCGGGGCGCAGCCCTTGAGGAGATCCCAACCTTAAGAACGGCAGGTTGAGGTTTGCCACCGGCTGGTCGTGCTTGTCGCGGACGATCCGCATCACGGCGAGGTCAAGCGCGCGGTTGACGACGAGCGGAACCGCCCAGTATTCCCACCTGGGATGCTTCCCGACCTCGGTCGGCAGGTAAACCGTGTATTCGTGCTTGTATCTGTCGGACCGCTTCGCCGTTTTCCTGATATAAGCCTCCTCCTCCGCCCCGATGTGGATGACGTGGTAGTTGGTCAAGATGACGCCGTCGCGGGAGATCAGCGTGCCGCTGCCGGCGACGAAATGCAAGGACTCGTCCGGAGCACTGAAGGCGATGCGATGGCCGATCATGACGACGGCTCGCCACTCGTCGGCATGGGCGAGTCGCAAAGAGAGGAAGATGGTGACGAAGACGAGGAGGAACCTAACCATCACTTAGTATTTTTCCGCCTGCGCCGATCGGCACAAGTTGTTTTCCTGCGCCTCGGGAAGAGCTCGTCCATGTGCTTACTCCCGCTCCTGAACAAGGTCGCAAAGGGAAACCGGCGCAGCGGGAACAGGGTTTCAGCATTTTTCTGCATAAGTTATTATGGCGTCAAAAAGTAGTAGTGAGAGAGGTTGGAGGGGTAGGAAGAAGGAAGATGAGGAATGAGCCGTTCGCTTGTTAAACAAAATTTTAAAAAAGTGATTTCGCGCGGAGTTGCGAATATTTATATATATCATATTTCTCGCATCGAGAAGGAATAATAGAGCAACTTATTAAATTTGTATTTTTTTACATGATTCTCTCGCCCAGGTTGATGTATTAGAATTTACCTTTCTAGGAAGCTAAAGCAATGCTTTCTCCTGCGTTCTCCGTGTGAGAATCAGTTAATTATCTAAATCCAAGCTTAATTTAAAATAATTAAAATAAACAAAAATGAGATATTTTTAAAGTAGCCTGGCTTTATTGGGCGGGTTGGCGTGGTTTCTGACGACCAGCACGCCTAGATCCACGGTGCGCACAGCGCAGCGAGGCAGATCGGGGGCAGGAACGGGATCGGCGTGACGTACTTGCCGCTGGCTTCTTGGATCAAGCTTAGGAGCGTGTAGAACGCGCCCCCTAAGCGCGCCAGGATCTCAGTGCGACGGGCGAATAGCGCTGCGCAGATGTGGGCGACCCCATAGACGAAACAGAGCGCGCCTGCGACGAGCAGGAATCGCAGCGCCAGCGCGGGGTCGTTGTATCCCGTCCCGATCAAAAGCAGCACCGGCGGGTCGCCCCCGCCGGTCTCCTGTTCGTCCTGTCGCCTCCCAATGGCGAGCGCCGTGCTCAGGCCATAGAAACTGGCCCCGATTGCGAGTCGGCCCATCGCCGGGGCGAAGCCCTCTGTGATGCCGTGCAGGACGACCAGGGCTATGCTGGTGAGATACAGGAGCGGCAGCGCCGGGACGTAGGCGGTCCGCAGGTCGAGCGCTGCGATGACGGCGACTGCGGTCGCCCAGGCCCAGGTCAGGGGTGAGGGGAAGCGGCTCTGGCTTAGCCAGATGGCAGCGTAGATGAGGTACGTCAGCGCGATGCCGATGACCTCGCGCGCGTCCCGCGTGCCCAAGCCCAGCCTCACAAGCAGCGCGTCCAGCCAGCCGAGCAACAGCGGCCTGATCTCCTCCTCTTGGCGATAGATCTTGCGGATGTCGAGCCAATATATGGCTAGCGCGGCGAGGCATCCGGCTGGGAGAAAGACGAGCGGCCACATCTAGTCGCGGAAGGTTCGGTAAAGCGTGTAGAGGGCGAGGAAGATCAGCGACGGGATGAGGAGTGTTGTGATGGGCGGCGCGTATGGGATGAGGTCACGGAGCGCCGATTGCAGGCCGGCGACGAACGGGATGCTCTCGTTGTATTGATACACCAAGTAAGCGGCGAACAGGAAGAGGCCGGCAAGCGCGACGCGCCCGATGATGGCGAACGCCGTCCCGATCAGGTACAGCACGATGCCGCCGATGACCACGGCGGCCAAGACGGTCAGGAAGATGTTCGCGTCGATGCCTTCAAGCAAGCGGGAGACTTCTCGATAGAACTCATGCATGGGATCCGTCCTCCGTTCCCGCACGCCATGTCATGCCGTGCTGGTAGATCGAGCTGTAGACGTTGAGGATCTCGTCTGCGCTCATGATCCAGGTCTTGAAGTGGGCGCTGAGCTGGACGATCAAGACGTCCAGCTTTTGCTTCAGGCGCGTGTACATTCCGTCGAGCTCAGCTTCGCTTGGCATGGTCAGCACCCCGCCGCGCTTTGGGAGCATTGGGCGTTCTGGGACGATGAAGGCGAGGTAATGCAGGGGTGGACCGTGCAGCATCAGGTGCTGTTCGTAGAACGAGGCTTGTTCGACGATGAGTCGGAGGTAGTGTTTCAGGATCTCCAGGCTTGTCGAGAGGCGTTCGCGCACGGCCTTGCACAGCTCTGCTTGCTTATCTTCGGGCAGCGTCCCCCAGCGTGCGACGAAGATTGGTTTTGTGATATAGGCGAGGGTGCGCATGAGGTCGCTGGGCCCGGTGTATGGCGGCTGGCCGACGCGCTCATAGAGCAGGCGACTGAGCTCACCTGTATCGACGCGCTGAGCGGCGAAGTCGTGGAGTTTCTCGGGATCTTCGAACTTTTCGTCCGCCTTGTTTTGTATATACTGAAGCGCGTCAGAGAAAAATTCTGGAATATAGTCATAAACTCTCTGCGTGAAATGCAATATATCCTCCCAGAGCTTGTATGATGAATCAAAATTATTCTTTATTTCCTCAAAACGCTGCTGCCTACATCCGACAAAGATTTGATAGTCATGCAATGTCTTGGCGAACATCATGGCCAATCGGGTTTTCTTTTCTTCGATCTCCTCGATTGGCCGCAGCGCGTCGCTTTCGCCTTGTAGTCCGATCCCGCAGACCATGGTGTAGTCGCGGAGGATGACGGCTTGGTCCTTGAAGGTAGCGATGAACGGGACGAGGTCTTGGCTGCGTCCGTAGCGGGCGCGCAGCTCGTCCTGTGGGATCATGCCCGTGTTATGCCTTGCCATCTGCCGTTGTTGCTGTAAGAGATATCGGCGCTTTGGACGGGCCCATGAGTGATTGACTCGGCTGGGCGCGTCTCAGTCGCTTGCTGCTGGGTGCGCTTGTGGGATTGCCACAGGCGCGTGGCGAGTCGATCGAACTGCTGGGTTGTGAGTGGTCGTGATGGTTGGTATTGTGGGACGCGCAGGCGGGTGAGGAACTGGGACAATGCCTCGCCGCGCTGGGCGTCCGGGGTCAAGCGGATGAGCTTGCTGCCGATCAGGGGCGCGTTGTCGGGGGCGAGCCAGTAGCGTTCGATGAAGACTGGCAGCGTCGCTTGGCTTGGTGCGCGGAAGAGCTCCATGCAGCGCCGTGTTTCGCTGTTGGCGTTCGGGCTTAAGGCGAGGAACAGGTGCAGGTCGCTTTGCTTATAGGACAAGCGCAGGTTCAAGCCGTAGAGGATCGCGCCGTTTTCGTCATCGACAAACGGGTCGCCCAAGTCCTCGTTTGTTTTGTTATATAGATCTAAAAACGATTGTTCAGATTTCTTACAAATGGTACTGAGCAGCGCTTGGTAGTGTGGCCAAGGCATCAGCGCCAGGAGGATCAGGTTGCTGGACGACCTGTCCACGAGCGGCACAGTCGTTAAGTAGGCATAGTACATCACTCTGTATTATACTTGCTCCGACGATAAAACCAAGCCGCTTAGCCCATGCCGAGCGCCTGTTCCTGACGCAGGGAGCGCACGATGTGCGGCACGATGTGCGGCAGGTAGGGTGGGTTTTTAAGCGCGCCGATGATTTCTGTGAGGCCAGGGAGTGCCTTCTTGATCAGCTCGGCCAAGGCCGGCGTCTGCGACTGATAGGACGCCAAGGTGGCGAGGCAGGCATTCAGGTCGGCGACGGCTTGGGCATCGATCCGCCGGTCGAGGAGCGCCTGGGCCTTATCGAGGGCAGCCTCTGCGAGCAGTGCGTGCGGGTAATGGCGCAGGGCAGCTTCGGCGAGGTCAGTCACCTCGTGGATAGAAGCCGCGTATTGGCCGAGGGCGATGAAGATCGCCTGCCGCGCGATTTGGTCTCCGATCTCTATCCACAAGTATTGCGTGTCTATTTGATCCTCAAATACCGCATCGATGTGCGTTTTAATGTGTGAGAGGGCGTCGCGGCATTTGTCAGGCAAATGGGCGAGCTCGAGGGCAGCGCTGCGATAGTACAGCGAAGCGGCGTGGTAAGCGAGGGGATGGGCGGTCGCCAGCGCGTCGATCCTTTGGGCAGCTGTGGCGAAGGCTGTCAGGTGGTGATCGACGGCGGACGACCAATTTTCGGGCGGCGGCTGTAAGTTGAAGGCTTCGGACAGTTCGCGGAGGGCGGTTTCGTGGTCGTCGTTGAGGCGTTCTTGGAGCTTGAGGAGCTTGAAATACCCCAGGTCGATTCGCATTTCGCCTTGGCTTGTTGTCTGATGCAGCGAGCGGAGGGTGTTGTCGCACAGCCCGCGCAGGTCATCCGGGTCACTGAGCCGATGTTCGAAGAAGGGGAACTTTTTGAGGATGGCCGAGCGGGTCGCCTGGCTGAGGCCCTTGAATGCCTCGCCACGGTCTTGGGCTTTCATCACTTTGTGCGCTTCGGACAGCGTCTCCAGGTCTTGGGCTGGGAGGCTAGCCTTCAGGGTGGCGATGCAGGCGCTGACCCGACGTTTGAGGGCTTGGGCAAAACCGCGCGCCATCTGGGTACGCTGCGCTCGTGTGGAGAGGCCTTCGATGAGGATCTTCAGGGCTTCTCTTTGGGTTGAGGAGAGCCCGTATGGGTTTAGAGCGGTGCTCTGTTGGAACAGTTTGGCGGCTTGTTGAATGACTTCGGAGTCCGAGATGGTTTGCAGCATGGAGAGGAGGCGGCCCAGCTTGGTGCGCAGCTCTGCGAAGCGCTCACGGTCTGTGATAGCGACTTTGATCGCTGCGTCGCGTGCTGTTGGGGGTGGTGGAGTTGCTGCGTTTGGGGGTGGGGGAGCTGCGTCAAGCGGCTTGGTTTTTTGACATTGATCGTAATACTCTTTTGTCTTTAATATTACTTTTTCAATTATAACATGAAGTGGTATATTACCAATGATAGATTCTTCTTCTATGATACCATGTCTCTTTAGTATATTTTCTAATTTATCTTTTGTTATCATTTGCTTTCTAAAAACTTTATACATATTAGGGACATCTTCATTTTCTATCTTTTTACAAAAAATTGATGAAGCTATATAAAAATTATATACATTCCCAACATCGGCACCATCATCTTTTGCATGATATGCTTCGCCTAGGCGTCTGAAGATGTTGAGTGTGCTGCTGTTGACGAAGGCATCGAGGACGAGGTTGATGTTGTAGCGGATCGCGTTTTGGAGGTCGGGTGGGGCATCGGTGACGAGTTTGTCCTGCATATAGGCGCGCATGATGTCGCAGTGCCCGTAGACGATGTGCAGCAGTTCATGCATGAGGACGACGTAAATTACGTCAAGGGTATTAAAATTCAAGATAAAGGCCGCAAGATTAGAGATATTATAAACTATTTTCCCGTCACTAGTTGCATAAGCAACATAGCCATCGCCTGGTCTGTCAACTTGCGTTAAAGATATATTTCTTAGCTTATTATAAACATCTTGATTAAACATGAGCGACGCGCCGCGCGCCATTGGGGTGTGGGAGATCGCGTTGCACAGGTCGGTGAAAGCGATCTGCATGAGATCCTCGTGGAACTCGTCGCACGTCCGGTACAGGTCGCCGAGGACGATGAATGAGCGGTTTACCGACTGGCTTGGGCGTCGGCGACTTCGATAACGGATGAGATTCACGATGCCGTCGGGGGCGACGAAGCGTGAGGTGTTGACGTTGTAGCGTGCGCCGTTGCGATCGTAGATGTACTCGATCGGGAAACGTGCAAGGAGCGGGGGTAGCGGTTGGTTCTTCATTGGGCGATCTGCGCACCACACATTTCCAGCTGTTTCTGGTAGCAATGCTTAAGGAATTTATATAATTTTAATGCTATTATGTCAACTCTTTCGTGCTTATTTAACTCATCTAGAGTGCGGAGCACCTCGATGCGGTCACGCAGGCCGCTTTCCAAGTAGCCGGCGGGGTTTTTTTTGATGGCCTCGATGAACCCCTGCTCGTCTCCCGCGCTGAACGGCCTGAGGATAGGGGCGGTTTTTAGGATATCTTCGTAAATCTTATTGATCTTTCCCAGGGTAAGGTCGTTCTCTTCCTCATTTGGCTTAGCGATCATGAAATCATAGGTGTGCATCTCGTCGTATAAGATTATGTATGCAACGGAAGCGTGGTACAGGTGGGCCGGCACGAACAGGCCATAGGCGTAGTGCTGGAGGCGCGACCAGCCGGGGATGTACTGGTTTGCGTTGACGTGTAGCCTTGAGTTACCCTGATTGGTGAGCACTGAGTGGGTGATTGGATTGCAAGACCTGTCCATGATGTACCCCGCGAAGTCGTGCAGGAAGGCATAGCGTTCGGGGTTTTCCGCGACAAGCCGTTCAGCGAAATTGAAGAACAAAGACTCCATTTTCGCCAATTCATCTCTGCTCGCGTGAACTAATATCTTTTCAAGGAACTTATACCTGTACGAATTGTAAGCTCCTCCTTTATACGCCTTGCACTCGCCGCTCAGGATATGGTTGAGCAGGAAGATATCAAAGATGGCGCGCTCGAAGCCGTTGAGCCTGGCGAGCTTTGCCTGGATCCACGTGTCTGGGTCTTCCAGCCTGATCTGTGTTAGCAATTTAAACAGGCGACTGATGATATCGCGCTGCTTATGCTGCTCGTCGTGGTAAGGTCGACCGAGGTCGGCATCGGCGACCATCTTTGGGTTTTCCGCGACTTGGTAGATGATGTCAGCGCAGGTGTTGGCGTGAACGGGGTCGTCATTGATGTTCACCGGCAAGGGCCGCAGGCCAGCCACGTATTCGTCGGCGAGTAGCTCGGGGACTTTCTTTGCGAAGAACGACGATATGGATGTCCACAGGTTCAAGAATTCCTTGCGGAATTCCGTCGGCATGCCGGCGGCGATCAAGATCGCGTCCACAATATCGTCGATGTTCCTGTCGTTGATGTATGGCTGCCATTCCGGCGACGAGCGGGCAGCCAAAACGATAGCGATCGGGAACAGGACGTTCTCGATCAGGCTGCGGCTGTCGGGGACAGCGTCTTCGGTGACTTTTGAGAGGCTATTAAAATATGTCCTAAAAGCTCCGTATATAACACCATTAACTATATCCAGATAATCACTAAAATTTTCAAGGCGAGGGAAATCTGGAAATTCCCAGCGCTGGCTGCTGTTTAAAGATCGATTGAAAGAGTGAATACTCCCAGAATATCCATCTTTGCCATTCACATCGGCTACAATTATATTTTCAAGAGAAATTATAGTTTTTAATACATCTTTTTCTCTATCCCCCTCTTCCTCATCTGCCAACATCCCATCGGCGACCAGGTTGAAGGTCTGCTGGGACACGAAGGATTTGAATGCCTCCGCGTTGTATCGCCAGCTGACGGTCAAGAAGCGACTGCGGAACTGGTGCGGGAGGTCATCAGCGAGCGATGATTCTTCTGCCCTGTTGCCGGCGCCGACGAAGACCGGGTAAACGTTACGGAAGGTGTGCTTGCTGAAGGTGCCGCTGGTGATCGCGCTGAGGAGGGTGGCCTGAGTCTTCGGCGAGGCGTTGGTGATCTCGTCGAGCACGATCACGACGACGGGCTTGCGGTAGCCGGGCTGTTTTGCGCGTTCCTCTAGGCTCAGGTCGTATTGGATGAGGTCGTGGACGACGGGGTGTGTGATGCTGTAGATTTGCCCGTCCGGGCCTGGTGCGGACAGCGGCTCGATGTCTTGAGGTTCAAGGTTTGCTGCGTTCAAGTAGACCACGCGCCCGTGCTCTTGGCGCGCCGGGTCTTGGAAGGACTTGCTGAGCGCGTCGAAGAAGCTGGTCTTGCCGGTGCCGCTTGGCCCAAGCAACAGCACGCGCACGCCGGCGCGGATCAGCAAGGCGATCACCGCCGGCGGTATCTCCGGGAAATTTTCAGACGTATCCATAGCTCAAGATGGGATTTTTAAATTCCTCTTTTGGTACCTCCCCCCTTTCCTTTTTATACTCATTTACTTCTTCAATTTTTCTCGTTTTTCCCATTTTTTCGCGCTCTATTTGAATAGATTTTTCGTATTTTTCTACTATATCTGCGCTTGACTGTTCGAGTAGAGGGGCGAAAAATTTACAATTGAACATCGCTTGCGCCGCTGTGGGGCCGACGGCGGCGTAGGTGAGCATCTCCCTGAACCATGGCGGGCTGTCGATTGCGATGGCGATCCCGAGCGCGTCGTATAGCATGTGTCGTCCGCTTGGCGTATCGATGCCTTGTCCGCGTGCCAGCCTCGTTGGCAGGTCGATGTCATATTCAGAGCGATTTAAAATCTCAAATTTGCACAAATCTGGGTTATTATTAAGTGAGATGCGCGCGGTATCCCAAACATACGCTCTGCATTTTATAATCTTTTTTATATCCGGCAACTTCGAGTATTTAAAAGCGTTATGGCCGGCGACGAATGTGTACGGCTCACAGCCGGCGAGGAATCCTTGGCGTTTTTTGTGGTCGCGAATTCGCTTGACCAGCGCATCCGAGACGGTATAGTATTCGTCGGGCGTCGTGTGGGAAAGGGTGAAGACCAAAAAGCGGCGATGGGCGGGCACGGCCAGCACCGAGCTGAGGACGTTTGTCTCCGACGGGGGGTTGCCGGTGGCGACAATAGTGAGCGGGTTCTGGATTGTGTAATTGAGGATCGTACGGTGCGAGACCAAGGACAAGATCGCCCTCTGCACATGGTACGGCGCGGTGAGGAACTCATCCAACAGTAAGATGACGGTGTCATGCCCTGGTTGCGCCTTGCGGCGTATGGCTTCGAGGTGTTTGCTATGCGCGCGGTCCTGAGTGTATAGGGCGAGGATGGTGGGATCGATGACGATTTTTCCGCGGGCGTGTTTTTCATGCGTCCTGGTGATGTTCTGGGAGAGCTCGTCCAGTGAAAAGCTAGCGCCATCCGGCCCCCAGGTGACGCCGTTTACTGCTGCGCTGTCGAGGGCGTGCGACGCGTTGAGGGAAAAGACGCGCTTCGCCAACGTTTTGTCGTTGTTGGGATAGGCTTCATTTAAGAACGCCTCTAAGCCTGTCACCGCGCGCGTCTTGCCGACCCCGGCTGGGCCTAAGAGCATAATGTTGAAGCCGCCATGGACCATGAGCGCCGAGATATAGTAGATGATGTCGGCATTCGATATCCTACTTGGTTGAACGGCCATCAGTTTTATTATATCAGCAGCCCGGCAGTGCGCATGTCATAGGGTGCATTCACAGCCAGGGGCAAGACCTTCCGTCGCCCACCCTCTGCAATCATTCACATTCGCTGGGCACAGATAGGGAGGTCGCGCTAGCGGCATAGCTACGCGCAGCACGCTCGGCAGCGCCAATTTTAATTTTTGTACTTATACCTACTTTTTATATATTTTTTATTATATACATCTAAGGATCACTGAGCGCACCCTTCATCTAAATCTGAACTATGGGCATTACCGACAGGCCAGCGCGCCGATGGCACAGCGATCGCCGTATTGTGCGTCCGCTGCCGACAGGCAAAGCGGTTCTGGGATCGCGCTGCCCAGCCAGCTCTTGCAGGATGGTGCATCGCCGTGCGCGCGGAAGCGCAGCGGGAAAAGCCCAGCGCAAGAGCCGTCGTCGCTGACCGAGAAGGTCGGATAGATGGCTTCTCCTAGGCAATTCATCTTGTTTTCGCGCAACCACGTCCCGAACAGATTGACGCTGGCGCTGAAGTCGTCGACGTAGAGGCCAACTCGATGGTTGCGGATCGTCACGTGGTTCAGCTGCGCGCTGGCTTGATGGCCGACCTTGACGCCGTAGGTGCCGTTCTGCTTAATGAGGACGTGCAGGAGATAGGCGCCTGTTTCGCGCACCACCAAGCCAGCGAGTCCGTTTGCAGCGATCGTCCCGTTAGCGAGTTGGTGTGGTCGGCGCGATTCGGCGATGTACATTCCGTAATGCTTGTCCGCGGTGACGAGGAAGCCATTGGCCTTGAGCTCACCTGCGAAGGCTGCGATGCCGCCTCCGGCGTTGGCGCTGATGACGACGTTGCTGAGGATGACGGATGAGCGGTAGGCTGCGATGCCGCCGCCGTGGTAGCGCGCGCGGTTGATTCGAATCGCGCTCCCCTCGACGCGGAGTTCAGAGTTTTCGGCGCAGATCCCGCCGCCGTTCCCCGGTGCAGCGCCGCCTTCGATGACGCTTGACGCGAGGGTGAGCTGGCCGTCGCGGACGCGCACCAGCCCGCTGTTTGTGCATCCGTCTTCTGGTTCGACGTGCGCCTCATGACCTCGCCCGTCCCCGGCGATGACGAGGTTGGTGATGGTTACGGTGGCGCTGATGATGTCGATGAGCCTCCCGCTCCCCCGCAGCGCTGCACGCTCGCTGCCGACGATCTTGACGGGATATGGCAGGTTGTGGAGGCGGAAGGGTTGGGAGAGGGTGATGGGGGCGTTGACGACGACTTGTAGATGGGCTGGTGCGTCAGCGAGGCTGCAGACGACCTCCGGCAAGTCACACAGGGCGTGGGTGACCGTGAGGAGTGTGCTTACAAGGAGCGTGGACATCTTGGTTAGTTATATTAAAATAATAAATATGTTTGTGAGTATATCACATTCCCATCACCAGTCCCTTTCCCTGCATTCGCTTGCGCCAGTAGTAGACTGTCCGCGTTGAACAGCCGAGCGCTTCGGCGATTGCCTTCACCTGTTCCCCCCGTTCCAAAGCAGCCAAGACTGCCTCTTTAAAGTTGGGCTTGTTTATTGTTTTTTCGTCTTTTTTTTGTAAATATTCAGGCTTTACTTCGCAGGTGTAGGTCCAGACCTTATCGCTCTTCCGCACCTCGGATGTTTGGAGGATGCCGGTGAGCAGGCGGGTCAGGCGGCTGCTTGCGTAGGTTTGTTCCTCGCGCAGGGGTGGGGCGACGACGAAAGTTACCGCTTTGCGCGCGCGAGTAACCCCGACGTAGAGCAGCCGAGCGGCCTCGGCGAGGGACTCGACCTGGGCGGCTTGGATAGCCGAGGGGAGGTCATGTTGTCCTGTGCGCTCGATGGCGCGCAGGGCGAGGTCAAAACATGCTGCGTGGTCCTCCGGCTGCTGGGCGACGGTCTCGAAGGAGGCCTCGTCCGCGTAGAGCAGGGCGACGTAGTCGTATTCTTGTCCCTTGGCCTTGTGTACTGTCGTCACGGTGACCGTGCCGCGCTCGGCCTCGTGGGTGCGGTACCGGTCGCTCCGCGGGAGCCTGTCGACGATTGAGTACCAGTCCTTGAAGACCTGCTTGAGGCTGCCTGGGTCGACGAAGGGTCGCCCCTGGCGGCAGCTGGCGAGGACGTCACGCAACATCCCGAAGTAGCCCTGCTTGCTGGAGAAGAAACGCTGGAGGACATACAAGCCGTAGTCCTCGACGAACAAGCAGGCGACTCGGCGCAGCTCTGCGATGATCGCGAGCGCCTGCTGGTCGCGCTCGGTCAGCTCTGCTGCTTGGTTTGCCAACGCCTTGGCGACCTGCGCGGCATTCACCTCCATGTCGATTGCGGCGAAACCGGCGCGGATGTCCTCGGTGCTGAGGTCTGGGCTGCCGAGCCCCATCACCATGGCGAGGCGCTGGCCGAGGTTGATCATATCGACGTCGGCGCGCAGGTCGAAGCGGAGATGGGGGAGGAGCCAAGCGGCGTCCTTGTGCCTGCGCTCGGTGAGGTATTGGGCGTAGAGGAAGCCGACGGCGTTGCGCCGGACGAGCAGCCCCAGGCGGGCGGACGGCTCTGCCAAGAGCAAGTCGCTCAACCAAGAGGTGACGACGTCGAACGCTGTCTTCTCGGCGTCTTTCGGGATGACGCGGCTGATCGAGATCGGCGGGACGTGCGTGGATGGTTCTGGGTTGCCGCCGTTCGGGGCTGGCTCTATCGGCGGCTGTGTTGACAACGAGGCCGTGCGGACGGCCTCGACCGGGTGGTTGGTGCTGCACCAAGCGGCGAGCGCGTTGGCGAGGTCGATGATCTGTTGGGTAGAGCGCGGGCTGTGGGGCATGATGGCGCGCTTGAAACGGATCTGCGGGAGGTTTGAGGCGAGCGAGCGCGCCGTCGAGAGGGTGAACGAGCCCATGATCGACTGGTTATCGTCGCCCACCCTGACCCAGCTGCGTTTCGTCACCCAACGCGCCAGCGCGCCGAGCATGGCGGCTTGCTCAGGCGTGCTGTCCTGTGCTTCGTCCTCGAGGATGCATTCCCATCCCTTGGCGAACTCCCTTGCCTGGCGTGGATTGGCCTCGATCGCGCGCAGGGCGGCGGCGATGATCTGGTCCGGGCTGATCAGGCCGCGGGCGCGCATCTCGGCGTCGTAAGCGGCGTAGATCGCTGCGAGGGTCTGGTGGAGGGGGGTGTCGAGGGCTGGCAGGCGCCCGAGGGCAGCGAGCTGCATGGCGCGCTTGATCGCTGGGAAGGCGTTTCCGCGCCCGCGCCACCACAAGTTCTCGACTTGGAGTGGGTTGAGCGGCCTGGTTTGCTGCAGGCCCATGGCGGAGGCGCAGAGCTCAATGGCCTGGGCAGCGCTGCGGCGGTCTTCGGCGATGACGACTTCGATGGCGTTGCGCAATAAGCTGTCGCTGGTTGATTCCTCGGCGACTTGGGCATATGCCTCGTAGCTGCCGGCTGGGGCGATGTAGTCAAGGATCAGGCGGGCGAAGCCGTGGATGGTGCCGGCCCAGGCGCGCTGGTCGATCAGCGCGCGCGCGGCGCTCTCGTCCAGCCCAAGCTCGTCTTGTAGGCGCGCTTTGAGGCGTTCGACGGCGTTTTGGGCGGCGGCATTGGTGTAGGTGACGAGCGCGGCGCGCCGATTCGTCGGTGGTCCTTTGAGGCGATGGGCGAGGATGCTGACGAGGAAGGTCGTCTTGCCTGCGCCTGGGCGGGCTTCGACGAGCAGTGGGCCACCTTCGTAGAAAGACGCGTCGTTCGGATTTGCAATGCGATATGGCTTTCTTGCCACGTGTTTTATTATATGTCTCAAGGGGCTGAGGGGAAGAAGCGGGGGATTTTAAGCAGGCGTGCCTACTTAAAACAAAAAATTAGCTTTCCTTTATTAAATCATAATTTTCAATTATAAAATATACCAACTCGCGCAGTTGATTCGGTTCGCTATAACCCTGCAGGCGGTATTGATCGATGAAGAGTATGGGGACGAAGCGGTGGGCGTATTCTCGGCGCTGTCTGACGTCGGCCTCGACGGCGCGCTTGGCTGCGTCGCTGGCGGCGCATTCGGCAAGTGCCTGATAGGGGACGCCGATCTGTGTGAAGAGCGACCTCGCGTAGTTGTCCTCGCCAGCGCGTTGCGGGTCAAACGCGCTGATGAACTGTGCCAGGTGCGTCGCGTGGTTGCGCATCAGGCACTCGCTGTACAGCGCCCAGCGCAGGTCGGTTTCTTGAAAAGCCGGCGCCCAGCGCAGGTGAAGTTCGTAGGCCTCTTGGCGCTTTTGGCTGAGGTTGTCGAGGATCGTCCGTAGCGATTGGAACATCTGCCAGCATGGCAGGCAGGTTGGGGAGATGTAGAGGACGAAGACCCGCCTGACGTCGCCTTTTCCGAGGGTCTCTCCCATGTAGGGGCGGTAATGCTCGTCGCGCAAGGTCGCGGCTGGGACGATTGCGCGCATGGTCTCGCGCTGTAGATATTGATCTTGGAGCTTTTCGAGGGCTGACCACGCGGCTGCTGCGGCGCGCGCCCGCTGGTCCGCTTCGACGCGCAGGGCAAAGCCGGCGACCCAGCACAGGAGGGCGAGGGTGAGGAGTGGATAGGCCAAGCGGGGCATTTACTGCTTCCTGATGGTTCCGCTCATGGCGATGCCGTGACTGATGCTCGGCGCGCCGTAGCTTGGGCAGAGCGCCTCGTTGGTCAGCATGATGCGCTTGACATAGCCGACGATGGGGCGTTGGAAGCGGATGATGTATGGCCCATCGCGGCGCACGGCCTTGACCGGCTGGCCGGGCATGATGGCGATCTTCACCCATGGTCCGTGCAGGCCGAGCACGCGCACGGGGGAGCCACAGAGCAGGTAGCCGAGCGGCATGGCGCGCTCGTCGGGCGCGCTGCGAACGAGCGTCTCGTGAACGCCGACGGCCATGGTTGGCTGGATGAGGGTTTGGGCGTGCGCGTTGCCCGTGAACACGGCAAGGGCGCTGAGCAAGGCTATGAAGAAACGCATATGTGGATTATACATATACTACTCCCTCGTTCAAACGACGGCGATCAGATGGACATGCGTTAGGGGGGGCAATGAGCGATCAGCCCACATCTTTGCTGGCAGGAAAGGATCCGTCCAAGAGCAACTTCTTACAACCATAGAGCTAGAAAATTATATAAAACAAAAATAGTTTATAAAATATAATTTTACACGCAAATTATAAAATATTAATTTTAATTAGCAAGGACAATCAGCCTACTGGCAGATGAACGCGCTACGAGAGGATGGTCATAATCTCGCTGATGCATAACACGGGCGAAAAGTTTTTCCAGTGAGGCAGTTCAGACGTGGCAGCACAGATCGAGTAAACTATCCATTAGGACTCTTTATGCTGTCAACACAAGTTATCTTGACCTCGTGCAACTGACGTTACTCATGAGTCGCGGGCAGCATAATCGTAGAACTCCTCAATCGGCGCTGCGCTGTCGCCCTTTGTATTCCGGTTTGATCTGGCCGAGCTGGGTCATGAAGCGTACACCGCCCAGCTCAACCGTGCCGTAGAGCGAAAGTTGCTCGGCACGCTGGTGTATTCTGGACAGGTGGCCTTGAGACGTGCGTATAGGTTATCCACCACGAAGCCAACATGGTGCACCCGCGATGGCAGGCCGTCGCTGAGCAGATGCCCAAGCTTGGCCTTGAAGAAGAACAGCGCGTTCACGCCAGTTGTGGTCACCAGCAGATGCTCATCGTTGCGCACGCACTTCATCTTCAAGCCGTCCTGGAAGAAGCGTCGGCTGGCTTCGTGGTCAGTCGTGGCTAGGGCGACGTGATAGAAGCCGAAGTTCGTCGTTCCGCTCATTGAGCAGCATGACCTCCAAGAGGAAGTTGCAGTGCCCATAGTGGTTGTGGCTCTCATAATGTCCAGGAAGATCAGCTCGCCGGTCTGCATGGTGATGCGCAGCCGCTGGCAATGGGTGATTTCTTATGGCAGCAAGGCGTGCAACGCCTAATGAAGAACATTCTCACAGGGCATGTGGCCGTCGAAGATACGGCCAGGCGAAACGATTCTGGCATCGCTCTTCTCCCTGAATTAGGACTGAGCAGCGACGAAGCCGCGCACGATGCCGGCTGTCACTGCCGCTTCTTGGATAAAGTGCGCTGTATTAAGCACAGTGACGTAGCGCGCACCGCGGGCCGGGTTGACGATGTTGGGCAACGGCTCATGCTAGCCACCGATGACGATGGTCGGTGCGGTGATCTCTGCCAGACGATCGGGGAAGTGAATCCCGCGCGTTCAAGCATTAACGAATCCTTCCTTACACCAGGTCAGCGAACCGGGCAGCAGTGCATCGAGCACATCCTGGGGCATCTCGCCATACCAGCCCAGCTTCAGGATTTGGGTGCGGCCCTGAGCTTTACCCTCACCGTCTGCGCGCGGAGAAACAAAGCGCGCGCAGCGTCGTTGACCGGCGGGACCGTAGCCGGCGCTGGCCCGATCAGCGCCAGCGACTTGACGTCCGCAATGAGTTCAGCGGCCAGCCACTGCGCAATCACGCCGCCGGTCGAGTGGCCCACGATGGTGAAATCTTTCAACCCCTTGCCGCGGGTCGTGGCCAGGGCGTCCTGCGCAACGTATTCGTCCGCGGGCATCCATGAGCGTCCACAGGCCCTCAAATCTGGCGCGATGATACGATATTCATCGGCTGGGAACCACCTGAGCATGTATTGCCAATACTCAGCGTCAGAATTTGTTACCAGAACATGACTTCCGTTACGTGTAGTACGCGATCTACGTCCTATCTGGGCTGTTTGCGAACTTCGCCTCGTTCCCAGCAAGCACATCATCCTTGCCTTCATGACAAAACCTCCATACACAGCACACTCCAAACCATGCTGTCATCGTGGGTCGAGAAGTTGAGCAGGGGATAAAAAAGCGCCCTGCTTTGAGCAGGGCGCGGTGTGGAGATGCCGGGAATCGAGAAGTGTGCTTGCCGCGAATGTCTACGAGCGTATACGTCCAGCATCCCCGGGGATGGGGTTATCTGGGCGCTAGTTCGTGTGTTTTGGCGATCAGCCCGCGTTGAACCGCCTACGAACCTCGGCGGGGCGCGCTATCACGCCGCTGTATCTCCCACCGGCGCGGGGAGATAGGCGTCGCCGCGGACGTTATGCCGCGGATGCGACCCTCAGCCGCTTATGCAGCCAGAGGAACCGCATTCCAGTTGATCTCCTTCGCACTTCTGTGCGATGCGCTTTTTAACGAGAGTCGCATCTCGGCTCGCCACAATACAATCCGTCAAGGCCTGTCATCCCCGAGCTGGCATAATTCTAGCACAGGTCTGAGGTTTTCTATGTCGGCGAAGGCACTGCCATTGCCCAGCTTCTACGGTTCACATTCACTGGGAAGTTAGAGTGTTGCCCCTGTTGGTGAATGCACTCAGAGCATGCGCCTCGGCATATCAGATGATTCGAAAAGGCATGTGCGGTGTCAAGTCCTCCTGTGTCATATCCTCCATCTGAGGCATGTTATCGCTGCTGGCCGGCTTGCGATGCCATCTTCGAAGAGCGCACCTAGAAAACCGTGACCCAACGTCTTGCCGATGCCAATAGCAGGGTTGTCACTTTGTCCTTCATCTTGGCTATTTCACAGAGGATTGTCTTGCGCCGGCGAAGCAGCGCAACCGGCGTTCTTCAGCTTGCGCCCACTGCATCGCGTTGTGAACGCACCAGAAGATTAGCGCATCAGAGCACGGGAGCGCTCGATTCGCGGCGATGATGACTTGCTAAGCCTATGCCTCTGTCGTCTTGGGGGCAACAAAGACGAAAGTGTCGTGGAACGGCCAAGGCCGGCGCGGGCTTGGTCATATCCTTCCATGCTTGTTGGAGGACAGATTTTCACTCTTAGTTGGAACTTTGTCAGGCGGCTGTGTGCTGGGATGGGTGCATTCACCAATAGGGGCAACGCGATTTCTGGACGCCCCGCTTCTGGGCTGCAGAAGACGCCGGTAGGGGCGCTGTGCTTTCTATATCATCTTTCCGCGTTCTCCGCGTGAGAATCACCCTGGCAGTGAATGCACCCGCTGGGATGAGATTGAGTCATCCCATGTTATGTTTACAAGGCATGCCAGCCCTATTGCAAGCACTTCGCTGAGTTAACCATCGATCCAAGCGCGTAGAAGCTGACCTGCGCCTACTGGGACATGTCATCAAGGGCTGATGTTACGGCAACTTTCACTTTGGCAATGCATGATCTTCGATTTTCGTAGTCGATCTGGCATTGCGAGCGCTTATCGTTCTTGTTGACGATGAGGGGCACGCATTCACTTCCGATATCTGCACACATATCAGAAGTTGAATCGAGCTCAGAGAAATGCCATGGGAAAAGCACCATCGGCGGACTGGCGTTTGCCGAGCGAGATGGATGCACTGTTCAGCCTCCTTCCTGGGAGATTTTGAGCAATTTAAACAAGCCGCGTGCTGTGGATTGCACGTCGTTAACGCATACGAATTTATCGGCGGTGTCCAGGAACTTACGCATTTGTGGATTAAGCTCGCTTCTGTTATCTTGCAGCAAGAGATATGCCCCGCCGCCGGTGATGATGTAGTGCGTGATGCGATGTTTGAGTTGTGCCCAGTGTGGCTCGATCAGGCCAGTCAGCCTAGATTCCCAAGCGAGGCGCAATTCTGGACGGTGCTCGAATGCCTTGGTGCGGATTTGTCGGTCGACCTCGCCGAAGGCATAGCCCGGCAGCCCGTACATCTGGATATAGTGCTTGACTCCGAATTCCAGTGAAAACGATGCGCGCGCGATGGGCTTGCCGCGGTCACTGATCATGATCTCAGTCGTGCTCAGCCCGATGTTGATCACGCCGATGGTAGCATCGTAGAACTCTTGGCGAATTTCGTCGTCTTGGATCGCCCAGTCGTAGAGTGCGCCGACGGCCTGTGGGAAGGCCAGTGGGCGGTGGATGTGGAAGCTGATTTGCTCGTATTGCTCGTGCGCGCCTCGGATTTTGACGGTGTGAGCCCCTTCGAGCCAATGGACGATCGTCTTGAGGTTATCTCCCCACGCGCTCAGGGGCAAGCCGATGGCGCACAGCAGGTTGAATTTTTTATTTTTATCCTGAATAATTTTACACTCGCGCAGGTGGGCGAAGAGGGCACCGTAGAGGATGGCGCGCATGGTGGGATAGTCGCCGAAGCGGTCGGTGCTGACGTTTTCGAGTGGGAAACCATACTCATAGGCATCTTCGCCGACGCAAAAGGTTGACTTGCCGATGGCGACTTCGAAGTATTGCGTGGTGTATCCGGAGAAGGCGCTGAAGGGCTGGTCTTTCGATTTCGCTGCTGGTTGTGGGGATTGGAGCAAGCCGACGCGGGCTGGGGTGATGGTCTCGCCGTGGGCTGAGGTGATCTTCAGGCTGCTTGCGCCGAGGTCAATGCCGCATAGGATTGGCTCTGTCATCCCGAGGTATTATACCAGAGCGGTGTAGGGATATAATATAGGTATGGTGGAGTCGCAGAGTGAATTTCTGAGTCGTATGACGCCGGCGGAGGACGTCGTTGAGGCGTTGATGGCGGATCTTTTGAGCACAGGGCAGGAGGTTTTAGCGATTGCCGAGCCGAGCGCGGATGCACCTAACCTCGAAGAGGGGGATGACATCATGTTCGAGCATTTGCTCAGCGCCGACGAAAGGAGAATTTTTGATAAATATTCAGAGACAATAAGAGAATTAAAGAAAAATTGTAAAAATAATAACTTGGATTTTGAAAAGATATTGGACGATGCAATTGACAATGCAATAATTTACGAAGATATAGAAAAATTAACAGAAAAAACTATGGAAAAGATTGAAGATAAAAGATCCTCAAAAAGAAATAAAATCAAAGATGAAATAGGAAAAAATTTAAAAGAAAAATTTTCACAAACAAGTAACATACCAAGTTTTTTTAAAGTTGGCGGAAAAGAAAAAGAAGAATATGGCTTATCTTCTAAAAATAAAAAAAACAATAAAGACGGAAGAGGGAATAATGAATCAGAAAGAAATCTCACATTAGATGAGAAAAAATTAATAAATAATATGATTGAAGAATATATGGGAATTAGAAATTCAACATATCACAGAAGAAAATCTTTTTACAGAAGTAATATTGAAGAAATTATAGAAAATATAGAGAAAAAATCGCAAAATTCTTTAAATCAGGCAAAAGAAGATAAAAATAAAATAAGTCAAGACGAATTATTAGAAGATTTTGAGAATTTTTGTCGAGATGTTATAAGTAAAATAAGAGAAAAACAAAAAGATCATTCTAGTTATAACTCGGAATTCTTTACTGAGGACCTCATCCACGAAAACTTTTCCGAAAGTTGCCCCCCTGGGGACATCGTCATCGATGACGAGAAACCAGCTTCCAAAAGCTTCAGGAAGCAAATGGAAAAAGTGGAAGAGCAAATCGCCAATATCACCGGCGAGTCAACGTCAACGCGGACACAAGGGACCACTCCGGGCGGGGAGGAGACAATTATAAATGCAAGGTTCGGGATACACACAAGGATGAAGCTGATTTTTGAGTCTCTCAGATCCAAGCTCGACGGTACGACGAGATCTAGGCTGACGAGCCACGCAGAGCGCAGCAAAATTCCCCCGATCTCAGCACTTGGCCGCGTCTCCGACATCCCATTGCCTGGCCGCGAGCCGATAGCGAGCTACAGCGTCCTCGTCTTAGACACCAGCGGCAGCATCAACGAAGGTGACCTATCATGCTACGCCATCCCGGCGATTTGCTCGCTGTTCGCCTCCAACAGCACGCACATCATCCTTATCCAGTACGACGCCGACCTGCAGCGCGAGTGCCTCATCGAGCCGGAGCAACGCCATAACCTCATGAAAGCCCTCGAATCGTACAAGGGGCGCGGTGGCACAGCGATGGAAAACGCCTTGTTATATGTAGATAAAAAATTTATAAAGGGAAAAATAAATGAAAAACGTGAATTTAAAGAATTAAAAGATAAGATTAATTATAGCAAAGTCAACACCTTCCTCGAACAGAATAGACAACAGCCGGACAAGATAGTCGTGATCACGGACGGGGTAACGGGCTACGATGCCCCCGGCCTCGAGGGATGGATCAAGACCGGCATCCCCCTGGTCATTGTGAGGTTCTACGAGCATGGCAACTGGCCAGAGAAGATCCCCCACTACCGCGTCGACATCAGTGACGTCGCAAATATCACATACAGTCGTTATGACCCCCGAGGGCAAGCCATGTCGCTATAATAGCTCATGCAGATAGCACAAGCCCTTAGCATCATCGCCGCCCTCGGCGGCCTTCTGTTCCCAACGCACACGATCTACTTTGCTGCTATATCAATAATCTCTGCGCTAATATCAATACCAAGCGCCCCACTTCGCCTCCTCCTTCTCGCCCTTGCCGTCCCATATTTCACCTGTGATCTTCCCGATTACACCGCTGCACTGGTCGCGTTCAGCGCGCTGCCGTGGACGAAGGGGAGGCTGCAAAAGGCCTTGCTTGCAGCAGTCGGCGTGAACGGGGGGGCATTGCTTGTTGGGCTGTGGTGGCCTAGCGCGCTGCTTGTGTTTTGCGCAGTCCTCTGCGTTGCCTGTGGGCTAGTGAAGGCGAAAACAGGCGCGCAATTCGGCCAACGTCGCACTGTTGACGCGAGTGCGCCGCACGCCGAGCAGGAGCGCGATGGCGTCTTGGCGCGTCCGTATGCCGGCGCGTCTTAAGTGCTGGCGCGCGTAGCTGGTCAGCGGCAAGCTATCCAACTCATCTCCCTCTGGGGGATCGAAGCTCGCTTGGTAAGCTGCCAACGCACGCGGGATCTCGTCTTGGGGAAGATAGCCGGGGGTGTGGCGGATGTCTAGGATCAGGTGAAGGCAGCCCATCCCCCTTTTTATTTGCCAGCGCACCTCCCGCAACGGTCCGTGGCCGCGCTGGCGTGCGAGCTTCACAGCGATTTGCGCGGGTCCATCCGCGAAGCGGACGCTGCATATCTTGGTGTAATTGACGATATAGAGCGCTGCGTTTGGGGTAGCGAGATATCCTTGTCCGTCAAAGTCCAGCGAGAACGATTGTGGTGCGTCGTCCGCCCACCAAGCGCAGGCATTGAGGCGCTTAATCGTTTCGGAGTGGTCATCGGCGTGCGCGAGATATCCTTCCTGTGACTCCAAGACAAGCCGCGCGCAACAAGCGACTCGCAGCGCCTCGACCATCGTCGGGGCATTCATGGCGTAGCGCGTGTGGTCGCTTGCGATTATCTGCCAATCCCCAAGCCATGGCTGCTTGACCTGGGCTGGGCTCAGGTCAAACAGGCTGAGCTGTGATGGCTCGTTCATTGGAGGTCGACGGTAATCCCGATGCTCTCGAGGATGGCGCGGAGCTGCTCAAGACGGTATGCTTTCGGTGGATCCAAATCACCGCGCTCGACGAGCTGGACGTAGGCTTGCGAGGGGGAAGCGGTGTAATCCGATCGGAAGCTGATGACCTCGTTCAAGTTCTGGGTCGCCCCATGGGCGAGGTAGCTCCAGACCTCCATTTCTCCGAGCCTCTGTCCGCCTTTATGCTTGCGCCCGCGCAGGGGCTGCATATGAGCGACGCTGTATGGGCCGGTAGCGCGCATCGAGAGCTTATCGATAGCGAGGTGGTTGAGGCGCATGACTGAGACCGGGCCCACGACGAGCGGTGCGTCGAAGAATTCGCCGCCGCTGCCGTCGCGGACGAGCATCTTGCCGCCGATGGGCGACGGCCAGCCGACGAGCGCCTCGGCCATGCTGGCCCAGGCGACCCATCCCTCCAAGCTCGCTTCCTCTGGGCGCGGGACGTTTAGGAAATCTGCGTAGGCACGGCAGCTGGTGACGATCCGCGCCATCGCCTCGGCGTTTTCCAGCTTCCGCGCCTTTTGTTCCTCTCGGAGGGATTGGGGCGCATATGGGGCAACCTCTTCCCATGCGATCCGATGGATCAGCTCGCGCAGGGCGGGGTGATAGGTCTGGCTGGCCAGTTCCGGATGCGCCCCCATCCAGCAGCGCCACGCTTCGGCAAGCTCGGCGTAGACGGCGGGGCGATGTTCTGGTCCGTCGTGGTCGATGAGATAGGTCCGTCCGAGCACGTAGCCGGCCAAGCCGAGGTGTGCCTCGAACAGCTGACCGAGGTTGAGGCGTGCGAGTGGGGAAAGGGTCGAGGTGCAGATGTCGATGATGTGCCCGTTTGGGAGGCAGGGCATGCTGGGGTCTGGCTCGATTCGGACGATCACGCCCTTGTTGCCGTGTCCGCCGCACAGCTTATCGCCCATTCGCGCTTCCATCATGCAGGCGATCTCGCAGGTTGGCTCTTCCTCGCTGGAGTCGATGGCTGAGAGCCAGCCCACGCTGCCGCGGTGGAGGAAGGTCAACTTTCCTTGTGCGCCGATTAGCTCATAGACCCGGTTCGGATGGACCGCGTCGCCGACCTCTAGGGATTCAAGTTCCGCGTTGACCTTCGGTGTGACGAGCGCATAGCGATACGTCTTCAGGACGCACGCGCGCGGGCTGCGGGCGAAGCCCTCGCTGACGAGGAAGCCGTCTTCAAACGTTGCGCCTGGGATAGCCAAGTACGCGACCATGGCAGTCGTCTTGACCTGCGCGAGCGCAGCGTCAAACTGAGTATCTTGCGGCGCTGTGCAGCAAACAAGGCTAGGAGCTGATCGCCCGATGCGCAGCGCTTGGCGCGCCATATTCGCTGCCATCAGCGCGCGCGTTGGGTCATCATAGATGACGAACGGCAGGCGGTTGGCCGTTCGACAAAACATATCGCGGTATGCGCAATGCGCAGGCAGATCTGAGAAGGGTGGATAGTAGAAAGACGATGGGTCATCCTCATGCGCGGCGGCGATGTAACCCAGCGGGGTAAGTCGTGCACTTTCCGCAAGTGCGACCAGTCGCCCGACGTTCTCCCCCTCTGCTGTGCTGATCGGACAGAGCCTGCCGAGGTCGCTGAGGTGGACGTCGCGCAGGATCCGCTTGATAGCGAGGCTGTGCTTGCCGCGCCTGAAGGCGATGGCGCGCTCTAGCTCAAGGTCGGCGAGTGGGCAATTGCCGGCGTATTGGTTGTTGTGATACAGTTTCTTCCACAGCCTCTCAGCTTGCTTTTCGGGAAAGGCCGGCCCATATCGCTCAAAGAGCGCATAGTCAAAGCTGCTGACGCGCCAGCGGCGCAGGTCGCGCGGTCCCAGTGACTGAAATGCACGACACATTGCTATGAGTCCATCGGGCTGGGCGAGGGCTTGTGCCCAAAATCCACCTGGGAAATCGACATTCAAATCAAGATTTAGCCACAAGCTTATCTCGTGGACGTCGTAAGGGTGTGGGCAGATGAGACGCGCGTTGCCCAGTTGTGCGATGGCCTCACGGAGGTTGTATGCCTTCTTGCCGATGACGGCCTGATCTGGCACGAGGAAGTAGAAGGTTGGGCCGTAGCATGGCTTAAACGCGAGTCGTCCTTCTTCTGAGGCGACCCAGTCGCGAGGCGCGAAGAAGAGCGCCTGTTGGCCGCGCATCGAGGGAGGTGGCTGCGCTGCCGGTGGCGGCGCGTGTGCCAAGTCGATGTACTCGCCGATGGTCACGCCTTGGCGAAGCGCGTGGAGGATGCCGAAGAGGCGGTCCCAGGCGAGGTCGTGGAACTCACGGGGTTGCATAGTAGCGTTGAGCTTGGGCGGAGAGCATCGCGCGCAGGAAGTCGTTGCGGGCGCGGACGCCGCGGACATCGTAGTCGCTCCCGATCAGCCAGATGCGCTTTGCCTGCTTGCCGATGGCATGGAGGAGGTGCAGGTAATCCTCGACGGTGCGGGTCGCGCCGCGCGGGTCGCGCAGCAGGCTGTCGTGATCGGCACCGAGGACGATCACGTCGTCGAAGGGATCGGTAACGCTGATGAAATGGTGGACGGTGAACATGGGCGACGCGCTGCTTTGGAACAAGGGCTGAAGCGGACCGCCGATCAAGCCGCGGCTCATGCGCTCACCGGAGAGCAATTCCCAGAACGCGCGCTGAAAGGCGTATGGCGGGACGTCGAGGCCGATGAAGCGGAACATCGCTTCGGCGTCCCTGATCATGTTGAGGAAGGCGAAGCTCTGTACGCGGTAGTGTTCGTGGTTGGTGAAGCGCAAGCCATGGGGGTCGGAGACCCTGAAAAGGAATTCGGCAAAACGGTCATAGAGACTTTGGTGCTCGCTTGTCTTGTAGCTGATCAGGGACTTGGCAAGTTCGACAGCCCGCTCGGAGAGCGCGCCCGGAGGTGGTTGGGTGTAGGTGATGACGGCGCGCGCAATCGCGCCGACTTCGCCGATTGACATCTCTTGCGGAGCTGCCCAGTGCAGCGCCTGGGCATAGATCTTGTGCCAGTGTTGGTAAGCGCTATAGTCAACATGGCGCATGGGGATATGGATGGGCGAGGGATGGGCAAGGACGTAGAGGGCGCGGATGAGCGGTGAGGACCACAGGCTGCGATGAGGTGGATTGGTTGCGATGTCACGCTCGCCATCGCTCAGCAGCGCCTCGGTCACTGCGTCGTAGTATGGGACGAGGACGCAAACCTTTCCGCTGCCTTCTTGAAGGATCTCCCGTGCGCGCTTGACGGCATCGTAATAGTCGCACTCATACGTATAGTGAATTTGCGCTTGCGTGTGGTAGTCTCGTTTTAGGATGAATCCCTTTTTTTCGATAAACTCGACAAATTTGTGTAGAGAATTTTCTTCTAGGTCGGATTGGTGTGCGATCAGCCGACCGGTGGGGCGGAGCGTTGATTCGATGTGCGCGAGGCCCTCAGCGGGGCTATCCATCAGCGTGAGGTAACTCAATGGGCTGCCGGCTGGGTCGTACTCCCAGGTTGTCTGTGCGCCGGCCTTGTCGGCGATCTCGGCGATAGGCCCAAGCAGCGGCAGCGGATATCGCTCAACTTCGACAAAGTGAACATCCTTGCCAAAGCCGCAGGCGCGCCAGAGATAGTCGACAGTGGGTTGGCCGAGCCTGTTAATGTGGTGAATGAGGCGATACATAAGTGGCTGGTAGAGCACACCAGCTTGCTCCATGTGTTTGTCGAGGACATCAAGGACTGCGTTGACCGCGCTCACCTGCTCGCTCGCCATGTCTGGATTGCTGAAAATTCCTGCAAGCAAAGGATCATCTGGGGCAAGGGGAAGACTGGTGCCATGCCAAGCCGCGGCGCGTTTGTGGTGTTCAAGCAGCCGGACGATGAGTTTGGGCGAGACAAACGCTTCGATCTTTTGGTCTGTGCAGGCAAGCGCGAGCAGTGCCAACTCGGCGTAGTGTTCGTCAAAGACCCCATGACGGATTTGTGGGCAAAGCTGAAGCGTTGATGCTTGGTCAATCAGCCGACGCATCCACTGGTGGATGCTCATGGCGCGTCGGATGCCCTCGCTGGGCGCAGGGGTAGTGCTATGGATGATGAGCGGAGAAGCCGTCATATATGATATTATACAACCGCCCTGCATTTTAGGGAGGCAGTAGGCGTCGCAGAATGATCGTAATTTTGCGCTTTTAATAATTTAAAATATAAATTATTTTTTAATAAACAAAAAGTTATATCCAATCAGGTTAGCTACTTGATTGACGAAGACGATCAAACAGTGGTAAGGCGATGGCAGCGCAGCTGGTGGAACTTGACGAGCAATGTGACAAGCCGGCGCGGAAAATGCCATTGTCATCGGATGGGTAATCTGCGAGATTAGGCAGATGGCGTTGTCGTTGCGAGAGATGCAGTTTCTGTTTTTACAATGTAGATGTCCTTTCTGATTAGATTACGCACGATGAGGGAGGCAGTGGGCCAAGGTGATTTGTTTGAGGTAAACATGCATGTGCGCGCTAGGCGGAGGATCGAGTTTGGAGACTTTCAAACCCCCATCGCGCTGGCCAGGGCGATTTGTTCGCTCGTCGCGCGCAGCGGGTTCTCTCCGGCCTCGATCCTCGAACCAACGTGTGGGACAGGCGCGTTTCTCACCGCTGCGCTAGAAACGTTCCCGGCGGTCTCGCGCGTGCTTGGGTTTGAGATCAACGCGGAATACGTGGCCCAAGCGCGACGCGCCGTCGCCGGCTTCTCCCCCCGCGCGCGCATCGAGATTCAACAGTCCGACG